>JAABUP010004029.1_pt1 | contig 24755 bp, 39 predicted proteins | sample 5559201 | NCBI WGS metagenome assembly JAABUP01 (sample SAMN10711887, study PRJNA513373) | rock metagenome | isolation source: Antarctica rocks | place: Antarctica
ATTTTTTTTGGTTTGTTTTTTTTTTTTTTTTTTGGGTTACAGGAGAATTGTCCACCCTCCGTCAGCTGATGAAGGTACCGAACGAACCTGGTTTAAGCCCGAACAACGGCCTAGAAAACGTGTCCCTAAGCGATCAGTCCATGGCAAGCAATCCCCGCAAGGGGCAAGCAAAATGTCGGTTTCTGCAACCAAGTCTGCCAGACGCTCTGCCTGCAGTCAGAATGGTTCTGGCCGAGACACAGGCTGAACTGTCGCCTGCCAAGATTGAGGCAAGGCTTGAAATGCCTTGTTTAAGAAGCTGACATGGCAGCTGAGGGCTGACTGTGCAGAGCAGCTTGCAGGTGGGCAAATTTAGTCATGCCTGCTGCTACAAGGACATGCTCAGCCTGCTCAATGAAGTATAGCTTTACTTTAAGGCAAATGCTGCATGCAAAAGTCAGTGAAAGCTGGGCCAAACTTGGAATTGTACTCTTGTTCTGACAACATGTCTAAACCATACGTCCGCTGCAACAACACAAGAACAACTAATGCGTGTGCACTGTAGCGAAACTGTCTTGCGTTGTTTGCAATGGCAAAAACGTGCACTGCTTCATGACGCAAAACACGTCAAGACCAGCTATTTGCTTGTCTCGGCCGTAAGTGACCTTGTGTCAACATACGATTTTGGCACTGACTGCTATGGCAAATGTGAACAGCCACTAGCCAGGCCGTAATGACAGCGTGACAGGACGTAGTATATCCCACTTCCAGTCAACAACACTTGCGGCACCCTGTTTGGCAGTAGCATTCTGCGTCTGGTGTTGCTGCTGCTTTTGTTGTGTGCTGACCTCAGGTGGCGGATTGTCTGTGATAAACTGCTGTGCTGCTTCCTGCTCAGCGAGGAGGCTAGAGAGCTGCTGCTGCAGCACTCTGGCATCAGCCTCATGTCCTACACTCCAAAGCATAACTAAGCACATCTCTGATAGCATTTGACATAAAAGGACAACTGCACGTTGACGGAGCTTATGAACATGAATGTGAACATGAGCACCTGGCAGAGTGGCAATCAGGCATGTGCCTCTGCTGCAGCCAGGTTGCCTTTGTTGCATGGGTCATCATGCTAGTACTATCACTCAAGGAAGCAGCTGCTGTCTCAAACCAAAATGGCAAATATCTAAATTATCAAAAAGCTCACCAAGCAAAGTGAGGAGCTCTGCCAGCTGGCCAGCTTCTGTCAGCTGTTTGGGTGAAGGGGCCAGGGCTGCAATGTGCTGCCCTAGGGCTCGCTCCTCCTCGGGACTGCCCTGCCTGATGCGCCCGCTTTTGTCCTGTCATCATTGAATCTCTTAACATAGCATTCACAGGTCATATGAGACTCACAGACATTTGCAAGATTATCTTGAGGGAATTGATGACTAACCACACGTGTTTCAAATTCATCACATTATGGCATCTGCAAAAGTTGGCTTATGCACTGAGAAGCCAGGTCAGCAATATTTGGACAGACAGCCAGATGGGAGCTACAGTGCCAAAACACCTTTTTCTGTTTTCGCTTATGAGGCTTCTTGCCGCCAACAGTAGAGGCAGGGCGGGCGCTGCTGCCTGTCACTGAGCTGGTGCCTGTTGTGGTGGAGCCCTGATACGCACTCATGCCGCTCACAGCACTGGAGGCTTCTGAGGCTGTGTCATCAAAGTCACGCCCAGATGGCTGGGCCTCCTCATCATCCGCGGCCAATGCAGCCTATGTGCAAACACACACAGAGATTTTGCACATGCAGTTGGGGTTAGCATGCATGGCAATGATTGGTCATTCTGATCCTGTCTGTTGAGTGATCAGAGACAGGCATGCATATGTTTGCCACTAGTAACAATCATAGAGGCATGACGCGTACAGTGGCAACATTTCAAGGAGATGCCTTGCATTAGAGATAAAGAGGCGCCGCAATCAAACAAGGCAGCATCAAAGCACTAACACAAGCTTGTCAGATACCTCCATAGCGCTTCTCTTGTGGCGCACTTCCTTCAGCCTTGTCAGGTACTTGCTGACACGCTCCCGCTCTTCTCTGACATCACTCACTGTGCTGGCAGCTGCCTCGGCACTGGCTGGAGCAATCACTGTGTCCACCAGATCATCTCTGCCATGCCTGCATATGCGTTGTGGCTTCGTCACAGAGGGTGTCATAAAGAGAACAGTTTGCAACTCCAGAACTCTTGTCAGGTGGTTTTTGAGGTTGGTCAGGTGGTTTCGAAGTTGATTGTGTGCTGCTTGCAAACAAGCCTCATGACAGATCAAACTTCACTCAGCCTTCCAACATAGTCACTGATATAATGAACTCACAACTCCAAACTTGACTTGAGCAGCATTGACCAAGAAATACAGCTCATGATACTGCATTGCACCATGATGTTCAAGCTGCAGGAAAGATGTTGTGCTTGAGCCATAAATCAAGAGAGAAATTGCCAGCTGGCAGCACCAGGTGATGACAGGTCCACTGAGTGCTACTTCTTCCACAAAGCAGGGATTGAGTTTGACAGCAAGCCTACTTGTACGCCAATCGCAGCGCTTCCCGCCATTCTCTACCTTGTGTGAGCAGGCTGACACCATTGTCCAGGTCAGCCAGGTACTGGACAGCCACTGCAGCAGCACCTGCCAAGTTGCCCAGGCTGGACAGCCCATCCACCAGCTCTGCTGCCAGCCGCTTCACCTGTGCTTCTTGCCATCCTAACCGCCCTGTACCCCACCACTTCTGTGCTCACAAGGTACATCATTGAGCAAGCGCATGACACCTGTTGTTGATGAGTTTGCATGTTGGGCAGCATGCTTGCATGAATTGAGCTATTATAGATATGTAGAAGATAGATACATAAGCTTAACCAGAAGTGATGAACATGTGTTGCAAGCTGGTGTGAGCAGATCACAAGGCTGAGGGCCGAGAGAGCCTTGTTTGGACACTTTGCACAAGACACAGCAGTGGCCAAGCATCCAGCAGGTGCATGGTCTGACCTGCAAGAGTGAGGGCCATCTGCCAGTGGCCAGCAACCTTGTAAGCTTGCAGGGCTCGGGGCAGGTCCTGGGCGGCAGTGAAGGCCAGGGCTGAATCCTCCTGCATGTTGCGCTGAGACAGCACTTCTCCGTACACCCCCAGCACAGCCTTCCTGGCCTCTGCCCTGTCCCCAACCAACTGCAGTAGCTCCTTCAACAGACCCTGCACAGCAATGTCTCACGTCAACAAAGCAGTTCAGCCAGAATCAGCCGCTGGACCTTGGCTTTTACTGATGCCAGTCCACTCACTGCTGCTGTCAAGGGGAATTGTGATTGCTGACCAAGCTGCAAGAACACAGCATCGGTTATTGCTTGGTCCTTCCTCCTGAAAGATGAGGTACAAGCAACCTGACGCACACACTGCAAGCTATACTGGGCTCAGCTACAGCAGATGTTGAGTATGTTACCCAAGAATCATGGAGGTCACTGGCCTTCTGAGCATGTTTCATGCCTGATGCAAGTGCAGTAGCAGAAGCAACATAGCAGGGGTGCAAGAGATGGTGACCTTGGCTCTGGCGAGTTGCAGGGCCTTGGGGAAGTGGTCCTGGCCAGCATGGACCAAGTGGTGGAGGGCCCTGTCGAAGCGGCCGAGGTGCATGTCCATGGCATGGCGGCGCAGGCCCTCTGTGGGAGCCTTCACCAGCTGCTGCAATTCCATGAGGTACTCTCCGGGGTCCCTCTGGCTGTGAGCCACCACCATGTAGGCCAGCTGTACGTCATACATGCCCAGTGCTGTCCTGCATTGCAAACCAGCTGGACTGGCTGATCACAAGGGACAGGAGGTGCAGTCTTGGCCTCTCAGACAGCATGCATTCAGATGTAGCATTGCCCTCTGTTGCTGCTGTGCATGTCATGTGAGTGCCTAGTGCAACTATGTTGCGTGACAATGCAGACATGCGACATGATCACCCTTGCACAGTCAAGCCACAGACTCAGCTTTCACACACACTTCCAAAGCTACCAACCTTGCAGTGATAATCTCAGCTTGATAGCTTTACTTGCATTTCATGAAACTTAGCTGATGACTGCTTATCAACAGGCAGCAGAAATGATCAGCAGGTGACTTTCAGATTGAGCATCAGCTGAACACTGGTCAATCTGAACAGGTTATCATGCACTTGGAGGCTGCTTTTGAATGCAAGCCAGTGAAACATGCTTGAACCAGGATTGGCAGTGTGACATGCTTGAATTAGGATTAGGGGTTGTGAGCAAGCATCAGCCAGGTACTTGCCTGTACAGCTTCTCCACATCCACTGTCAGCAGCAAATGCTTCAGGCCCTGCTCAGCAGTCAGCCTGGCTTGGCCAAGCTGCATGTCATCATCCTCATCAGAGCCCTCACCTGTGCCTTTGCCTCCCGGCGGCGTAGCTTCTACAATCAGTGGACACATGTCAGGCACGCGCCATCAACACTTTGCAACACCATGAATGAACAACCAAATTTTGATCAAGACCTGTTGCCTGATCAACTGCAAGGTGATTCTGGAGCATGAGCAGGATGATGAATGCAGTCACAATAAATAGCTGCTGCAACTATCAGGGCCTGCTTGTTGCAGCATTTCAGTCCCTGCAAGAAATGAGGCAAACATGGTCACAAGTGTGAGGTTATCTTTACCATCTGCTGCCAGCTGTCTTTCCTTCACTTCCTTGACTATCCCCAGAGCCCCTTCCAGGTCCCCAACTGCTGCAAAGGTTGCCAGAATGGGCTTCAGAAAGCGGCCCTGTCCACCTGGGCTTGCTAGCAAAGCTGCCCTCAGGGCTTTTGCAACAAGCTCAATCTTGTTGGCTTGTGACACATCCTGCTGCACAGCCTGCGTGACACACACCACTTGTACAATGTGTTGTAGCATGTTGGGCAACAGCATGTTGTCTTCCAAGTCCACAGTCAAAGCCAGTGTCAGGTCTAGGAATAGTCTGATGGTCGTCAATGTTGAATGTGTTTGGATACAATTGCACATATATGTAAAACACGTTCCAAAGAACATGCTGGCATTGCATGGGATTTTACTGGTTCTCAGAACAGGTACTCAAAATCTTTATGTAAACAGTGTCTGGCTAATCCAAACAGACACACCTCTGGATCATTTGCAGAAACATCTTCTAGGTTGGGCAAGGACCTGTCAGCTTCTGGTTTGGATGGTGGGGGTGGCATGGCAGCTGCATACATGCCGCCTTCATTGGTCACACTCTCTTTCTTCAGACTGGTCAATACGTCCACAATGTCTTGATCATACTGCATACATAAAAGATAGAAGCTGTCACAACCTGGTGCTGCAACCAGGTACACAGTACACATCATTACAGTCAACACTGCTTGATGGAACAGACAGTATGTAGTCAAGGGCAGAGGTTGTGAACACTTGCTGTGCCGGGCTGTTGTACATCTCACCTCAACCTCTCTCACAAAGTCCTCAGCATGCGTCAGGAACTCGGGCCAGGCGTAGTCCACAATGACATTCAGGTCTACACGGTTGTTAGATGTCAGCTCAAAAGCTTCCCCATACTCATGCACCTGCATCACGCCAGCACAGCCGGGTCAGAACATCAGTATTGACTGAGTACAGGGTAAGGAGGAAGCAGCTGAGAGTGTAACCCAATAAGCACTTGAGCATTCAGACAGCAGACTTTACATGATGGAGACGGATGAGTGCTGGACTCTGGCAGGTGCAAGCCAAAAGTGCATGTACCCCACAACCCAACAATGCCCTATACTTTTTCGTGATGACAAACTGGCTGACACAATGTTGCCATCAATATCAGAATGTTGCTGGTACAATGCAATGATACAGCCTCTTGCCTGGAGGTGTGCAGCAATGCCTGCTAGGACCAGAACTCTAGGGCAAATACCCTCCAGGTTGCCCCGGGGCATCTGCAGAACAACCCTGACCCCATGAGGGGGTGCAGCCAGGAGGCGGGCTCCCTGCTCAACAGCCCTGATGGTGACGTCCCTGGCCCCCTGAGCTCCCTGAGGCCTCATGGCCGCATGCATGGCTGTGTACAGGTTGTCATACTTGCCAGCACCCAGACCCTTGTTGGCCGGCATCCTGCACAGCCAACACATATCTTGGGCTGCATGCACCCGGCATGGACTCATGCAGCAATCAGGCAAAGCTTCAGAGTACAAATGCAGCCGACAATACATGCAGGGCCTGAGAAACGTACACACCACATGGCAAAATTGCAGAGTGATACATTGCCATTCAACAAGTGTTCATGCTGTCATGAGAAACCCAACTTGTAGGTGACCGGATGTCATGTGCTGCACATAGAAGCTTGGCATGGTCAAGAGGCCACCTACCCTGGCTTCAGTGCAAGCTGTGCAGGCTTGGCAGTCTGCAAACCCAGAAGAGCGAAGGGCAAGGTGTGCAACATGTTGTCCCTGGTAGTGTACAGCAGGAAGGGCCCTCCTGGGCCTTGTCCCCTGACTGCTACTGAGGTGCAAGCGCCCTGGATAGGGGCACTGCCCCAGTATAGATGACCCCCCTCTGACAGGCCCACTGCTGGAGCTGTGTCTCCCCCTGTACACACCAAGCTAGCCCCATCTTTGCCAAAAGACCACAATGTGAATACATTTCAGCTGCTCAGAGGGCGATGGACCAAGCCAGCGGTCATGAGCAAGTCGCAAATTGCATAGCTTGCACAATGCGATGCAGTGTGATAGACAGGCAACTGTAAATGCCAGCAGAAGGCAGTGTCTGGCAGGGCAGGGCAAGCGAGGGTGAACAGGATGACAAGGCAGGGCGCCACTCACTTAGCTGTTGCACTGCAGCCAGGGGGGTGGGCACCATGAAGGGGCAGGGCACAGGGAAGTTTGCGCCGGCCCCACAGGGACTCAAGCCCTCATGGTCAGGGCTTGCGTATGTCCACATACTGCCATCTTGCATCTGCAGCAATGCACCTTCATGGGCAGCGGCTTCTGCAATCCTGATGCACCCTGACGCAGGCTCCATTGCTGCATACACAGCGGCTCACATTTACTGTGTTGTGCAACATAATTATGCATTTGTGTGTGCTGCTCCCCAGTCAACAGTCTATGGTCAATATGAGTTGTTAGTTGAAGAGCCTGGGTATGCAATTGATAAATTGCTTGATCAGATATGCTTGTCAGCTCAGCCAGCCCTTCAGCTATGACACATACATTTCTGAATATGTTCCAGTTTGATGCAGAAAGTGTGTGGCTATGCACAAGACTCACCTGCTGCTATTGCCGTTGGCTGCTCTGTGCCATCACCCCAGCTAATATCTAGTCGTTGAAGGACGTCTCTGTGCTCCTGCTCCCCCCCGCCTTCCCCTGGCAGGGGTGTCCCAATGACAAGCAATGAAGAAGAGCCAGTCAGCCACACTATAGACCTGCATCATAATGACTCTTACTGTTGCTGTGGACGCTGTAAGCTAAATAGCCATCACTAGACATCTTAGGAGAAAATGTGAGTGAGCACGGAAGCAGATGCCTGGAGGTCTGCACAGGCATAACAGACTCTTTCCTAAGGTGTGGTGTCTGATGTTGTGTGCTGGCTGATCATCACCTGATGATGGCTCCGCCAGCAAGAGGCCCAGCCAGGGCAACTGTGTGGGGCTGAATGACAGCTTGCTGAATGCCCTCAGTCTCCATGTCATCCAGCTCTGCTTCTGTGGTGGGTTCCCACAAGTCCCCCTCCTCTGCTTGTGTCACAACCAGCTCATTGCTGGATGTCACCGCAGCCACCACCTGCTCAACAACAAAGCACCTATGACACAGCTTGTGAGGTGAGGGCCAGAACAGTAGCTTTGGAGGAAAGACATGAGTAGGCACAAGCATTGTATACTTGTCCCTCTCAGAGGGAGACCAAGTCACATGTCACACACAGCCACAAACGCATGTGCTCCACAGACCCACGCATCAGAGATGGCAAGTAATTGCCTGACATGTGAGACATAGTGTACCAGCCACAGCAAATTGGACATAAATCATCGAGCTGCATTACTGCTGCAAAGACTGCAAACAGCATGAGTGATGTATGCCCGTGATATGCAGCTGTGAAGGGGCAGCACACATGCAGCAGCCGGCAGGCAAGCAATAAGGGTTTGACCTCATGGCCCTGGTGGTTGCCAAAGGCAAGGCATTGCACGGGGTGAGGCAAGACGGCAGCTACAGCACACATCGGGGGCGGCACCAGAGCCCTCTGCAAGGGAGTCAGCTGAAGTGTGGCACCATCTACAACTGCTGCTGTACCACTGCTGCTGACAGTCCGCTCCATAGCAAGATCGACCTTCACAAATTCACTCAAAACTTGAGTAGTGCAAATGAAGCAGTCATGCTGCAACACAGGCATTCGAATCAGGTCTTCTGAGTTGGACGCCTTTGCACCAGATTGTCCAATCTACAGCTGATTACAGTAGCTCCGAATGCCTAGCAAAGCAATCCGGGCCATCAAGCAGGATATGGTTGACAGTGCTGCATGTTCACATGACAGACATGGCATGCACAGGAGAAACAAGAGCATGAGTCTCAGGATATGGTGAGTCCTACCCTGTGATGAAGGCTTCAACCAAGGTCAGGGTTCAACCAAGGTCAACCTACATGTACAGGCCTGCACATGCATGTGGGTTTGACAACAGGATGCACAGCTTCTGCATGCTTGACAGCATGGCCAACGCACCTGCCGGTACCAGCCCGCCCCTGAGGCCACATGCAGTCTCAGGGCAGCCACCTCATCCCAGCTCACTCTCACAACCTGTCCGTCTGTGTACACCTGCTCCTGCTTGAGGTACCAATGCCAATTGCTGCGGTGCCAGATCTGTACTACATCTTCATCGCCTTGTTTGTCTCCAGCTGTTGCAACGGTCAGCACAACTGCCAGCAGCTCTGAATTGCTGCTCCAGCTGAGCTGAGTGAGTCTGCCTGCACAGTGATAAGCACATGAGAGGATATGCAGAGTGCATGCAAGCAAGGGCCCCAGCATGATCAAGGCAAATTTGCAGACCAAGTTACAAAAGCAAGATCGTCAAACATTTGTTATGTATGCAAAGTGCTTGCCAGCTGGAATTGGCGCGTTGCCAAGGTATAAGCTGGTAAGCAAAGATAGACCTGATCTTGGCACGTCAAAACCTCCATGCTCCAAGCCATTAGTTTCATACAGCGCAACACGGTGGCGGTTGCCTTGGGCATGGGCAGCGTACAGGTGGCGCCCGTTGGGCTGCCAGGCCAGCACAGTGTACAGCCCCATTGATGTGGCTTTGCCCACTGCATGCAGCGCACACCCCTCTGTCTGCCACACCCTCAGGCTGCCAGCCACATCACTGCCTGCATTGAGCAAGTGTTGTACCGCTGTCATTGCCTAAGAGTCTCAAAAGCATGTGCAATCTGGAAAGCATGTATGGCATGGTGCATGGCTTGTGTTTGCCACTGTCTCTGATTCTGCAGCAAGCTGGATGCGGATCAGTTGTACCAGTGAGGCAAATACAGGAAAGCTATGTATGTCTTGAGATTCATGCAGACATGCATACAGCTGTGTCAGCTTGACAAGACTATAGCCCTTACTACAAAGAGCGCAAGTCAGGGCAGCTTCAGATTGGTGCAACAGCGCCTGCATAAGTGGTGTCAATGAGGATATGTGCTTGTATTCCTCAGGCTGAGGTTCCCACGAAAATGGCTTGCCTTCAGGTGCACTGACTGTGGCAAAATATTTTCCATCCCCTCTCCAGGTTATGCTTGCACCGCTTGGCACATCTGGTTCACTTGGAATCTCATCTTCTGGTTCAAGGACAGCATCCAATGAGTCTTCTGCTAGCACCTCCCACTCCTGTGTATGTTGAATGCTGTTGGTTTCAGGAGTGGATGATGTCTTAGGCAACAATAAGAAGCAGAAGGACCTCCAGTTATGCGCATGAAAGCAGCACTGATGATCATGGCAAGATATCAATAGTGACAGCACCTACTGAACACAAGATGCATACAGGCACCACCTTGTTCATGAGCACTAAATGGCGGGTCCCAGTGCAGATAGCCAGGAACTCCTGGTCAGGACTCCAAGCGCTGCAGATGATGCCCTCTTGCAGCTTGCCAACCTGCAAGATAGACCGTGTTAGATGAACTGTAGCATTGCGTATGAGATTTCTGCTGCCATTGTCAAAAACATCTCACTGCCGCTGATTGGCAGAAAGTGTGCACCTCTTGAACTTCTCTGGGTCCTTGAGCAAGCAAGATTTCTCCTCCAGTAGCAGTAATGCACAAAGCTTCAAGCTCTTGCAGATAGGCAACCCCGGCAACACGGCTGGGGGGTCCCAAGCCATCGTCAGAAGTGTCCTCCAAATTTTCTCTCAAATTTCGGGTCCACAGCACCTGTGCATACCCGTTGATAGAACGGCTCAAGCATTTCTCAACTGAGCTGAGCGAACAAAGGCCACGCCTCAGCATCGCAAGATCCTGAAAGGTGGTACCACAGGGAAACCCGTGATCGTACCTGGTTGAGGCCCGATAGGCAGCAGACTGTGCTGTGCGTTACGTCTGCTATATAAACGTGGCTAGTGTCGCTGTCGGTACACAATTGGACATTATGATCTCCATTTTTGACGGGAAAATTACATATGCTGTCACGCAATATTGACAAGTTGCGCATGCCCAGCGACAGCTATTTTCACGGCAATCCCGATGCAACAAATCGACGCTGTCGAGGCGGCCGTGCCGTCGATGATTTGCTGAAAGGCTGCAGATGCTGCTTATGTTGGTACTGTGAGCTGCGCGGATCGGTTCCTTGCGCGTTGTGAGCGAACAAACTCTCCGTGTCGGAGAGAGCCGAGGTATGCCAGCTTCTTCTTCTGCTTGTGTACACGAAATTATGAAAGAAAGACACAACTTTCGACAATATCTTGTCACAAGACAGCGCTAAGTACCTTGACCGGCGGCAATCTGGAACTCCAAGGGGCGACTTCCTTGTCACCCTTGTGTGGCTCTGCCTCACCAAGGGCGCTGTTTCGCTGCACGTCAGTTCTTTGACCAGTCTGTCACCTGTCGTGGCTTTGTACAGCAGCGATGGGCTGCGGCGCATCAAGACCAGCGACCAAAGACGCACCGATCGAGGAACGGCACACTAATGGGACGGCGATAGCAACTTCGAACAGCGGACCTGCGGCAACCACCACAGCTGAGCACCAGCATGAGCACACATCCGTAAAGCCAGCAGCCCCCAATACCAGCAGCCTTGTGCCCATTGAGTTTGGTTTAGTGAAGGGCTTAGAGTATGGTGACAAGACTGCACCAGCACTGCTGGTTGTGCAGGTTAGTGGAGCGAGTTTCAGAATTGCAGCTTTTCACCTCAAATTCACCTCAGAACCTCAAACCCACAGTCGTACCTGATGCAGGAGTGGTGGGGTATCAACGACGACATCAAGGAAAAAGCCATGATGCTGCACGCGAAGGGAGGCTGCAGAGTCTTCATTCCAGATATCTACAAGGGCAAGTCAACTGTAGAAGTTGCTGAAGCAAAGCATGTAAGCCCTGCTCCCCAGATCTGCTGAGATAGACTCACACACACAGTGCACTTTGACCCTTGTGTATACTGTGAGTTTCACTGGAGCCTTGAGTGCTGTAGTGCTGCTTCTACCACTGGCATTCCAGTCTACTTCTGACTTGAAGCAGCTTGCAATACTGATCAAGAGCTTCAAGGCTTCATGCATGCAGATGTATGACAACCTGGACTGGCCTGTTGCTGTACAAGACTTGATTCAGGCTGCAGAGTACCTCAGTGGGACTGGCAGTCCAAAGGTATGCTTTGAACTAACCAGCATTCAGGACACGCTTCTAGCTCCTTGCAAACCACACTTTTTGAGTACTGACTTGCAGAATGCACTGTTCCATACCTGTTGACAAGAGGATCCTGTAGGATGTGATGTACATTACACGCAGTACATGCTGGTTGAGCACCTATGCTAATGCAGCTGCCACAACTGAGACATGTTACTTCGACTCACATTGTACAGCTCCAGAATGATGTCCATTGCTTACAGGTTGCTGCCATTGGCTTCTGCATGGGTGGTTCACTTGCAGTTGCAGCTTCCCAGTATGGCAAGATCCATGCTGCTGTGGCATGCTATGGCATACCCCAGTTCGAAATCTGCCCCGTGAGTTCATCGCCTTACAACGCTGGTCATACCAAGCCTAGATTTGCTGGTACACTGCAAATCACAGCGCAATTTGTCTGTCCTACCTCTGGATCCTGCTGTGCTGCAGTTGACGGATCGTTGTTGCAGCCTGTGCCTTGAGATTGTGTACTTCTATTGCCAGGCAGCAGTCCTGCACACTTGAACTCTTGTACGTATGTGTATGTTGTATTCTTGTATGTGGCTACAGATCTGGTCACCTTTGTCGGCCAGACAGTGTTGCATCAAAGTATCCTGCAAGTATGTGTCAATCAGGGGCGCATGGCACTGATTGATGGTGTTGCTGCAGCCATCCAAGGTTAATTCTCCCATCCAGCTGCATGTAGGCAGCAAGGATGACTATGTGTCGGTATGTATCCAAGCCTTGAGCTCTCTAAGTTGCCCTGGTGCGTACATATGCATTGCTCACAAGGCATTGACCGCGGACTTGGAGATGCCTACCACCTGCAGGGGTAGCTGCTCGCATTGCTTGAGGTGCTGCATGCTGACTGACATGTGCCAGATGTATTACTGTGCTCAGAGCTTACTGGTGGCTGCATCAGAATGGTTGCTCTGGTTATGCAGGTCGCATCAGCAGAAGATTTTGCTGCAAATGTGAAGGTCGCTGGAGGCAGCTGTGAGCTGCACATCTATGAGGGAGCTGGCCATGCCTTCCTCAACAACCCAGACAGTAAGTCCAATTATATGCCATAGAGTCACTGCATTGCGAGCTTGAGCCAGAGGCATTTAGTGCTAAATCATCAGATGAAAAGCACAATGTCAGCGCAGAGAGCCGAGGTGACTCTAGCTGGGGATGCCTCCCAGCTTCTTGCATTGTAGCATTATTCAGCATAAACAATGCACAAAGACAGCAGGCTGCTAAGCTGTTCTGTGCTCAACTACATCAATGCAAGCTGTGTTGTAGAGACATTTTGGACATTGCAGAGGTGGGTCAAGCTCAGGCATCAGAGAAGGACATTGGCCTTGCATGGGAGCGCATTGAAACCTTCTTGTGGAAGCATGTAGGTCCCCATGCATCTGCCCACTCTGATGGCCAGATAGCGTCGCATAGCCAGCAGAATGGACAGACGCAAGATAATGATGTGGTCAGTAGCAGCCAGATTGCAACCACAGATGGCATTGCAAGCGCTTGATGTGGATGTGGTTTTAATGATTATGCATTCAGGACCTGTACTGACATGCAAAGAAGCATTGGATATTGAAGTATTGAACAACACTGACTGCAGTCATCAAGTTGTGTATGTTGCACTCACATAGTTGTTGCTGCATTTGAGAGCCAGTTTGTCTCTTGCTGGCCTGCTTGGGTGTGACAACTCTCAAGAAGCGTGCATGTGCACACATATGTAATATGGATGCAGAATTCTGTCTGAAGCGTTTGAGCTGATGACAAGAGGTGTAAAGAGCTGTATATGAAAAAGCGCAACTGGCAGAGTGCCACCCGCTGCAAGTGTTTAAGCGCCACTTTTAGCGCCACCGCTGCTGCAGTCAGTCAGTCAGGGATTTTACAGTCGTTGGGGGCCAGCTCGCCCATTTGACTATGCGCAGTGTCGATTTGCTGCGGGTTCGTACATCTTCTTCCTTTAGGCAGATTCGGCCGAGGGTAAGTTCAAGATAGACAAGTGGTGTAGTGGTGCTTTTATGCCTTGCGCGGGTATGCACGAGTACCACTGTGCTTGACAATCGGACTGGACCAACATCAGCTCGGATTGCTCGCACATGCGATGCCTGTGGCGTGTTGTTGGTCAGCTTCGTAGCAGCAGACTATGTCCGATGTGATATGTTCAAGACAAGCTTTTCTTTCCGCCTTGACAGACAGGATGTGACGTCGGAAACTCTCACAGCGTCACTCATATCATGCCCGAGCACCCAGAAGAGTTTGATGCCCTCGAGCGTGCTGACAGTGATCATAGCGACGATAGCTGCTCGGAAGGCTCGTCAGATGTGCTAGTTGACACCGGTCCACACGAGTCAGAACAGCCTGGACTATACTTAGCACCAGGAGATGAACTATCCTGTGGCACGCATCTGACTTTGCCATCCGCGTCCTCGGCAGGTGCGCTGAGCAAGAGGCTGTGTACCTACCTGCGTGGGGCCTTCGGTGGTATATGCTGATTCAAGCTTTCTGCAGGTTATCAAGAAGTCTATGAGCCCCAAAACCCGTGCCAGCAACCAAATGGTAGTGTCATGTCTAGCCATGAATATTATTATCCTCAGGTGATGTATCGTGTTGCGGCATGCTGGCATGGTAAACAGGCTTGTTGATAAACCTGGACTAGACAAATGTATCGCAGGCTTTCGGCTACGAGGCGTACTATGCTGCCAGCATGATGTATGGTCAACAAATGGTATGCTTTGCTTCTTGGTTGTCCTGCTAGTGGTGTTGCTTTTCCCTGCTGCTAAGTCATACCAGTTGCTAACAGGCTTGCAGTCAGCTTTCGTCATATAATGCGCAACAACGCATTCAATTACCCTCTGGTCTTGTGGAGGAAGAGCCTGTGTACGTCAATGCAAAACAATATAAGTGCATTTTGCGGCGACGGCAACAGCGTGCCAGGGCTGAAGCTGAAAACAAGCTAGTCAAGATACGCAAGGTAGCCTGCCATACGTAGCCTGCAATACGATTTTAATGGTGTTTTGTATAATTTGGACTTTGTGAGTTGCCATTTGACATGCTGATTTACATTGCAATCATTTTCACAGTGTGAAATGCAATGCCAAACGCCAACCATGTATGGATCTAGTCTCCTTTACTCAGCATAGCAACATGCAGCAAGCACCAAGGCCTGTGCATTGTCCACACAAAGCTGCCTTGGCACACCTTGTGATGAGGCAGCAATACAATGTCTGGGTGCGCTGCAGCCCTATCTTCATGAGTCCCGACATAACCATGCTGCCAGACGAGTGAGGGGTCCTGGTGGCAGATTTCTGAATGCTGATGAGGCAAGAGCGCTTGCTGCTGTCCAAGAGACGCAGCAGCAACCTCAGTCAAGCACAGCAGCACAGGCCTCATATCATTGTGAGCAGCAAAGGCGGCATGAGATGCCAAGTGGCAGACTGTCCTCTCCTAGAGCTGCATCTCATGAGATGCAACATCAGTCACCTCAGCGGTCGAGAACAACTGGATTGCGCAGGTTGTCTAGTGCTCAGCCTCGTACAGAAAACCTCAGGCAATCAGATGGCGCATCAGTTGTGGTGTCAATGCCACGCCTTCACACAGCTGCTGTCCGTGCCAGCTGACCCCTGACATCCTATTGTTTGATTTGTTTATAGCCTTAGCATGCATCAGGTACAGGTTTGACCCAAACAAATGCTACAAGGTGTTGTGGTCAGTCAGGCATTGCCTGCTTCTTTTTGAAACTTATGCTGCAGCAGAACGATATGTTTTGGTTATGCAGGTTGTGTCAAGGTTCATCCATCGCAGTGTATGGTACGCACAATTTTGACCTTTATGCCCATGCTCTGCTTATCTCTACATATGCAGCAGTCTATAGGACTCAGCTTTTATACCTTTGTCTGCATGACTGGCAGACTTTGCAACTACATCAAGTACTTAACGATATCTCCATGACGTTTGGCTCATCATTGTCTTGCTTAGCATGGACAAAATGAACAGCTGTGACAGCTTTTGTGTTCACAGATGATGACAGTGGCAAACATGCACGAGACAATGTGTGCAAGCCACACAAAATACTGCAGTCCTGTCTGCACTGAGCTGGACTTTCCGCATGTAGGTGTTGCTTTCATATTGTTGTTTGAGTGTGCACATTTGTAATTGAGGACATAAATGGGAGGGCCGTATACCCGTATACCAACACCAAAGAAGTTTTTGTGACCATTTTAAACTCCCGCAAGTGTTACAAATGCTGAACCCTAACTGATGGCTGACTAACAGAAAAGTGCTGACGATGATGACAGGGGCAGCATTTGCTTCCCTCGTTTCTGAATGGGCCTTGCTGAACCCCGCATGCCAACATACAATCTAGAATCATGGCATGCAAACAGTGAATTGGTGCCAACAGAACCAGTAGAGGCTTGTGGGTATGGACAGTGCATGACGCTGATGTCCAGCATAGCATGCTATAGGGCTGTAGCTTTCAGTATCCGGACTTCAGTTGTTGGCCTATCGTGAGCATCTGTTTGAACGTTCCCCAGCCTCTTGATGACTCCCATGCCAGAGGACACACGGCCAAAGATGGTATGCTTTCCATCAAGCCATGGTGTAGGAGCTAGTGTTATGAAAAACTGCAGTGACAACAGACAACAAATTATTTGCTTGCCATGCTGAACAGCAATCAGCGATATCAGCAGTGATGTGCAAGGTGCCTATGAAAAGTCAAGAGCCTTCCACAACATTGTGTACTGAGTCTGGACTGCTGCATGTATCCACAGCTTCAGGATCTACCTGGCTGCCATTCGTGTTGGCACCAGCATTGGCCATACTGAGAATGCCAGCTCCTGTATGATGTAGTGTACGATCAATTTCATCCTCAAACTTCCCACCATATATACTTTCTCCACCCTTTCCAGTCCCTGCAATGCAATGCACAACTGTCGATGCTTATACCTGTGTCTGCACCTCAACAAATTTCCATGACACTGGTTCGCCAAACCTTACACAATGCATATTGGACATGCATAGCAATGCTTGCTTGTGTTTTCGAACGTGGTATATGCGTGCGCATTGACACCACTGCTACTCACAAGGCTTGTCTCCAAACTTGCAGGGTTCTATGTACACACCTTGTCATGCAACAAGGTTGATGCCTTGACAGTGTGCAGCACAAGAAGTCTACCTGTGGGATCTCCAGCTGATCCTATGACACTGCATGGACAATGCATGTTGTCTGTGAAGTCTCACATATTTCTCCACTCTCCTTTGATGTTGCAAGCAAGCAAATGATTGACTCCTTACCACTGTGTTGTTGTAGTACCCACGTCTTGCAAGCTCTCTGAAATTTTTACAAGTTTTAGGAGCGTGTTTCACATACAGCTCAACTACGATTGTCCCAATGGATGTCTGCATCTCCACCTGTGGAGCTGAACTAAAGGCCATTCCCCTACCACCTGCCTATCAGTGTTGTGCTGCACCGTGATCAGTTGTACCGACGGCTGCGGTCGACTTGCCGACGAGCCGGGTGAAAACAAGCCGGCAATGCGTCGGTGGTCACCAAGGATGCTACAGATCACAAGCGAGGGCTATCGCGGGTGATTTTCACTGGTTGAAGTCAACCGCTACCGCACGTAACGTCACGGGCCAAAAACGGCAGGTCTGGAATCGAGACCAGTTGGCAACTGCCACTGTGATCTTGTCTGGCACTCTGTATTAATGAAGGACCCGGAGATATTAAGCTCTGCACAAGGCAGCAGATCCTGCAGTTCTATGTGCAGCTGCGAAACGCCCCGCAGCATGTGGGCGCAATCGAGACTGCACCCAGGGCGCTTTCAGAAGTGTGAGCACTTTCCACACCCTTGATGTACTGACTTGGCTATCGGACGTTCAACAACAGAGGGCCTTCTCCCATTCGACGCTTCGTATGTGTCACAATAATGCAGGATACATAGCACATTCTCACCGTTGGCGCGTTGCGTCCTGGGTCTTCGTATCGCGAAATTCGCTACCTGAACTCCGAAACCAAAGTCGGACAACTTGCAAGCAGAGCACGCTCGGCCTGTGCGATTGAGCGCGGGGCTGCAACCTCTGACAAACTCCAAGTGTGCCTGCGTCACTGGTCCGAGGACCCGGGAACACCTCAGCAGCAATGCAGCACGACCAGGACTTGGCTGTGGCGGCAGCATACGCTTCTGGCAACTCGCACGCACAGCAGAGGCATATGCCGTACGCTGACACAGCACATATGCACGACGCTGGTGAGGTTCAAGCTGTGTCTGCTTGGGCTCGTTTTCGAGCCTAGCTCATGTTGCCAGACTTGCTTGAGAGCAAATGCTTGCTTCTTCTGCGTCACCTGATACAGTCTAAGCATTTGCGCTGTGCACACTGCATGGCAAGCATCGACCTGCAAGCATCGACCTGCAAGCAGCTGATGTCATGCCAGATGCAGGCTTTCAACAATACGAGCAGGACTCGTATGAGGGCGGATATGGAGATTTGCCATCTGTTGACGACCTTGAAGTCGCAGCAGCAGCTGCAGCAGCAGCCATGGACGAAGCTGACATGGGTGGCGGTCTAATCAGTAGTAGTAATGAAGACGCAGAGGTGCAGACACTGGCAGTTGCTGGTTGTAGCACACTGGCAAACTTTGTTTGCATGTGATATCACAGCAGTCATAGCTCGTGGCGTGGTGTCCTATGAAATCCTCCTTGGCTCAACATACACAACACTGGTCAAACCTGCATGGAGAATAATGTCTGCATTGCCAGAAACAACAGCCTGGAGATACATGCACACGCAGGATGAGAGCAGCAGTGCAGAGACCTCAGACAGCGATGATGGGTCATCAGAAGATGAGATTGAGTCAGTTGCAGAAGGCCCAGCCAGCAGTGCACTAGCCAAGACTGACCTGTTTGTCACAGGTCAGTCAGAAACAACAACAACATCATATTGTGATCCACAGCACAATCAACCACAGGTCATTCTTGCAGCTTCCTTCTCTCACATGAAGCAACTGTGGAATCAAAGCCCATGGTGTGCATGCATACAGCTTGCCTGGATCTGCTGGTTGCCATCAAATTGCTCTTTTGCAATACCACAGGCTGGCCGTGACATAAAGTTTTCATGTCAAGTTGTGTTTACAGCAAATTGCTGTTCTGCTGTTGTGTGCCTTGTTCTGCGCCATCTCAAAATCTTGCTGTATTTGTTGCAGCAAACGGTGAAGTCAAAGTGCTCATCAGGCCGCTGACGGTAGAGCAGTCAAATGGATTGCGCTTGCAAGAGCCCTCTGATTCAGACACATCATCAGAGTCGGATATCGAAGAGATCACTGACATCCGTGAGATGCGGGAAATCATTTCCCGGATGGACGATGATGATGATGGTGATCATGACAAGTATGATTCTGGGATGCATCATTTTGCATCGAAATGTGTGTTGCAGTTTGCTGTGCTCGTTTGTTCGTGGTCAGCCGGTCTTGCTGGGAATCTTGCACTGCAGTGCCGACATCTTGCTATTGCATCATATTATGAGCTTTCTGTCACCATCTCACAGGCAATCAACAGCAATGGTTGTGCAAGCACATATGGATGATAAGCAGAGGCAAGCTCATGGACACAAGCTGACGCTGCAGGGACGAGGCTGCTGCTCAGTTGGCGCCAGTGGAGCCTCTACATGTGGAAATTGGGGAGTCTGAACCTCTTTTGGCAGCTGGAACCATAAGCAGCATCTTGGAAGGAACCATTATTGTGCAGGTCTTGCTGGATCACTGACTGTAACTTTGTCTGTTGCATCAGCATTGCTAGAGTCTTCTTGGTGGGGAGCATCACCCATTCAGAAGCATTTCTGGCTGCTGGCCAATACGTCGTCCATATTCGTGTTGTGTTTGCAAGATATATGCACTTGTACACTTTTCATGCAGACACCAGCAAGTCTGCCAGCATCACTTAACTTGCCAGCTCTGCCGTGCATCCAACTCCTGCCACATCAGGCAGCCAGTCAGAAGCTTGACTTGCATCATGAGTAAACAACCCAATCAGATCTCATGCCTTGTTTAGGAGGCTGAAAATGGGCGAGCGCTGTGCGAAGGTACAGTGTTGTGTTCAGAAGACCGCATTGCCATTGGTCGCATCGAGGACACATTTGGGCCGGTCATGTGCCCCCTGTACACTCTGCGCTGGGCAGGGCAAGGGGACATGCCCTCTTCCCTTACAGTTGATGCCCCTGTGTTCACCACACACAAGTTGGCTGAGTACCTGCTGGCTGAACAGCTGTACACAAATGTGAGTCATCTGCCCAAGATTGATGCTGTCTACGTCAGCAGCATCAACAGGCATCGCTTTGTGTTAGTCGACATTGTTTTGTATGTAAGTGCAGTTCTCTAGTTACCATCATGCAGGCAGCAGTCCTCAACATAGTACAAACTAGTGGGGAGCATGATCTGTAGCGCTATCATCTGCTTGCACCTGGGTTATGTCATGATAGCTGTGCTTGTCAGCACTTTGAGCTGCAATGACACATTTGCCTCATTTTGGTTTGTCTTTGCTAAAATCAGATTCCAGATGGTGTATTGTGATACAGGGAGCTGCTGCCGAGGATGATCTTGAAGAAGAAGAAATTGAATTCTCTGATGATGAAAAGGTGAGTTGAAGCTCAACTTGCTGAGTTGCATGCTATTTGTTTTTCACGATTGATGGACGTCAGTTTTCTGAGCCGTGCCCTCACATATAACCATGTGCTGTCCTTATGTCGTGTTCCTAAGGTGAATAGCATTAGGCAATGGAGCTGCCTTGGCGGTCTGCATGACATGCAACAATGGCTCACACAGCTTTTGACCTGTGCAGGAGGCTGAATACAAGCGAAAGCTGAAAGCAAAGCGAAAGCAGCGAGATGGATTGGAAGCAGATCTGGGGGGTGCCAGGGGCTCAGGCCGAGGCGGCCGAGGGGGAGCCAGAAGAGGTCGTATGGAGTCGCCAGGTATCACGTCATACACCACAATGTGCATAAAACGACCCACACGAAGTGATTATGTGCTGTTGTATGTGATTCCTGTCGTCTACATCAGGTCACAGTCAGAGTTGGCAAGACACACATGTACGCTATGGTACAGGGCCTGCACGGGGCTGGTCAGGAGGGCGTGGCAATGGCAGAAGCCCATATGGCGGTGCATTCAATTCCATGCAAGCCAATGCCACTGCTGGTCACATGGCCGGCATGCAGCTCAACAGCCCAGGTCAGCCACACCACCATCAAGCTTCAAAACAAGCTTGTGTGCCATGTTGCTTTACACCCTGCATCTACTGCCATGTGTTGACGCTTTGGCATTGCACACATACTCTGTACAATGTATGTCAGCTCCGGCAGCTTGCCAGCATTGCTCAGTTGCTTATGATTGCATTATTGCATGATTACAGCTGACTCAGAGTAAAGCACACTTTTTGCAGGGCCCCTTCCACAGCCTGCACCATCTACCCCATCCTATAATGGTGGATATGCTCCTCCCCCCTCAGACCCCTCTTTCCAGCAAGGCTATGCCGAGGGGCTGCGCATGGCCCAGCAGCAGCTTGCGCAGCAGCACTTACAGCAGGTGCCATTTCAGCAGCAGAGCTACCAGCAGTACTGGCATCCACAGCAAATGCCTGCACCTGGGTTTATGGGTGGGCCACCACCTCCCTACAACCCCTCCATCATGCCTGCTAGCCCAGCAATGGGGCCACCAACTGGGTGGCAACCCTATGGACAGCCGCCTCAGCAAGTTCCTGGGCAAGCTGCAAATTTCTTCAGAGGACGTGGTAGAGGTCGCAGAGGAGGGCGATCATGATGACGACCAACTTCAGCATGTTCTATGATTGTCTGCTATCCATTCAGTTTCTACACAATTTCTGTTCTGACAAATGTGTTGATGCAATTACATGGCAGCAGTTCTGGTGCAACAGTAAAACCCTCAGTATACGTATACATGTTGATCACGGTACAAACACATACAGCATGTATCCTGTGTAGTACAAGCAAATCAATGAATTAAACATTTATATGAGAAGATAGACACATGCTGACATTGCTTGTTAAATGCTTAAGTCAATTAAACGCATTTCCAGCATTGTACTGATTTGTAAGTATGGATTCCTGAGCAGCTTCTCATCGTTTGCCTGCTGTGCTTGTTGAGTGAGCTGACGCAGCGCTTTCCTATACTGATCAGCTTTTGATGCCACAAGCCGCTGCTGCACAAACATGCTGGCATGGTAGCGCACGCGAGCATCACCATCTCTCAGCAGTTGTGCAAACAGGGCTTCCCCTCCAGCTTGTTGCAGCGCCGTCTGCTGCATGTTGCATCTAGCAATGAGCAGAAGCACCAGGGCAGCACGTGTGTCCTGAACACTCTGGCGCCCCTGACCCTGCAACAGATCACTCTGTCAAGTGTGGACGACGTTCTGACATTGTCTGCCATCAGCATGTCGCACTGCAATCAACACAGAGACCTGTATATGCTGCCACTCATACTGAGCCCAACTGCTATGTGCACCTTGAGATCGCCACCACACTTCAGCGTGAGAAGCATGGTTTTTTTCATCAAGCAGCCACCTCTGACAACATGAGCTTGCAAGCGTCAGCTGGCATGTGGGGCTGCACAAGTGAGGGGCAACATGTGCTTGCAAGCGTGAGCTGGCATGTTGGGCTGCACAAGTGAGGGGCAACAGGTTGAGAGAAGTGGCATGTATTGCAGTCACCTGTGGTATGGGCTGACCAAGGCTGCCAGTGTTGGCCTGTTCAGCGGTGGCAGGGGGGGTGGTGTGTGGGTTGAGGTGGTGCAGCAGGCGCACCAGCAAGACAGGGGGCACCTGGCCCAGCACCTCTGCAGGCACTGCCACCAGGCCTGCCAGGAAGCACCAAGCTAGGGAGCTACCTGCTGCTAGCCCTGCCTGCAAAAGGCAGCGGGGCAACGTAATTGCAGGAATGGCACCTCATACAGCCAACACTGCTGCTGCCCCTGTGCCATCATTTCGACACGGCACCAGAGGGTCAGGTCAAAGTACGGTGAGTAATGTCAAAGGAATGGGTTGGAGCAGGGGGTCTGAGACCATGCCTGCGTGTGTGTATTCATGCCTTCTTGATTGCTGCTATTGTGATGCAACTGCCAACAACTTTTGTGGTGTGCGCTGCAGCATCAACAGTCATTTTCCTGGTGGATGCTGCAGCTGATACAATGAAGGCTGTTGTCAGCTGTGTCACAATGACATTTTTGCTTGAGAGCGAGAATCTTTGTGACCATGCTGAGCAGGAAGGTTGATGCAGTCTGGGCGCATCACAATGCAGGAACTGTTACTTACCAGTCTGTCCTGTTGATTCTCAGCAGCAGTGCGGGGGGTACTGGCTGGGGTAGGGGATGCAGTCCCCTGAGGGCTGGGCATCCTGATGGTCACATGAGCCGGGTCATTGGCAGGGATGTCGATCATGACTTGAGAGGGTGCAGGCTGGCGGGGGGTCAGTGGGGGGCTGGCTGGCTGGGTCGTATCTGCAGGTGCTGCTGGTGTACACATAAACATGAGCAGTAGCTGTGCTATCTCTTGTAGAGCTGTCTGCCTGCACCACAAACACAGCAGCTCTGATGTTTGGTATCTCAGCATAGGATGGAATTTGTTTTGGATGGCTCTCATTCATCAGAAACGATCTGCATAAACTGCCTTTCTTGCAGCAAGTGGGGCACATGTAAGTCCTGTTCAGCATGCCAGGTAAGTACATGCTTCACAACCATGCTGACAGTCTCAGAACCATGCTTTGGACATCTTGCAAAGTAAGAACGATAACAGTAATAGTAACATCGTTTATGCTTTCCGGCTCATGACGAGCTAGGTATGTGCAGGGCAAGTCTTATTTCTCCAGAGGCAGTCTGTGCATGCATTGACCTTATGTCTGGCCCAGAGTTTCTGTTGATTACTTGGCAATGACACAGCTCTTCACGTGGCTTGTCTCATCTCAATTATGCTGGTTGCAGAGACGTGCAGACAAGCCAGAGTTACCTATTTGGAGGAGGGGCTTGCAAGATCCAGTCCATAGCAAGGTACAGGGTGGACAGCACCAGGCCTGCAGCAGCTTCACCTTGCCAGGGCCCCCTGCTCTCACCCCCCACCCTATCCACCTCCTCCCCTGCACCAGACTGCGCTGGCCTGTCATCATGACCATCTGCACACAAAGAAGGAGGTCAAAGCAGGAGCATGGCCATACTGGGTCAGCCCAAACAAACGGCAAAACAAACAGAAAAAGAACATGTATTATATGTTGGACATATCCGGCAAGAACGGCATACTCCAAGCAGCGCAGCATACTTGAATTTCTGCTGAATTAAACGGAGGAGGTGGGATCATGGTGCGTTGGGCAGACAGCTTACACTTGGCTGACAGCAGATGTTAAGGGTGAATAACATGGCAGGTAACATCTTGGTGACATACCATCATGTCTTACACTTGACTTGCACAATGGCAAGCTGGGAACATCTTTGTGCTACCAGGGTTCCACTCAAGAAATACCTGTCTATGCCTATGCCTGATAGCATAGGCTAGATTCATGTTGGTGCAAGCAGACGAGTGGGCACACAAGCAGGTCTGCAGTATACCTGACAGCTTGGGTGGAGGGTCCGGGGTGTCATGCCCCAGGAGGGGTGCATCATGCAGCACAATGCCTCCTTGCTGTCTTTCCCCATCTTGAAGAATCCCAGTCAGCTCTGTGGTGGACAAGATGCTACTCAGGGCCCTTGAGCCAGCGCCACCCAGTCCTGCCCTATGCCCTGGCCCCACATCCTCTTTTGCCTCTGCTGCACTAATTCCGAGTCCCAACAAACCAACATCAGCAGTACTTAAAGCGCTGTTGAGAAGCCCTTTGGGGTCTGACTGGGTGCGATTGTGGCCAGTGCTGAATGCAGGTACATTATCTGAGCTGCCATCTGTACTGAGTATGCGCTCTTGTTCGTCCTCGGACTCAGCAAGTCGAGTGTG
>JAABUP010000192.1_pt1 | contig 24750 bp, 21 predicted proteins | sample 5559201 | NCBI WGS metagenome assembly JAABUP01 (sample SAMN10711887, study PRJNA513373) | rock metagenome | isolation source: Antarctica rocks | place: Antarctica
AATGAAAAAACCCAAATTCAAAATGCAAGCAAGGTAAGGTCCACAAAAGGACTGCTGGTCCATGTATTTGGAAAGTTGACCGCCTGTTTTTTGAAACCTATTTTCAACCCTTAATTCGCATTATTAAGTTATTACTATGAACCTGTTTAAATTTATATCTGAATTTTATCTATGCAAGTAAACGAAAAAAAATCATGTGCTTCCGCAACAGGTTCAACGGATCCTCATTATTGGGTGAAGAGGTACGCAGACTACTTTCATGATTTTGCAATCCGCCGGATAAATCATGAAGATCAGGCCAAGGATTTGGTGCAGGATACCTTTTTAGCTGGTTTAGAAAACATAGGCAACTTTAAGGGCCTATGTACAGAAAAGACTTGGCTTACCGCTATTTTAAGAAATAAAATAATTGACGTTTATCGCAAAAGGTCATCCGGATCGATAACTTCAAAAGATATTATTAAGGCCGAATGGGAACATCAGGATTTTTTCGATATATCAAATGGCCAACCGAAAGTCTCAAATTGTCCTATAATAGCTTGTTTAGATGAGGCTGACCCAATTGTTAATAAAGAACTTGCTGTTGGTTTACAAAGGTGTGTTCAAAAACTGCCAACTTTATGGTTATCAGTTTTTTCAATGAAATATATTGACGATCGGTCAACGAAGAGTATTTGCAATGAATTAAAAGTAACGCCCTCTTACTGTTGGACAATCATTCATAGATCTAAAGTTAGTTTACAGTCTTCTTTAAAAAAAATGAATTTTATATAAATGATTAGCGTGAACAAAGAGTTAAAATACAAAGTGAACGAAGGCATTTTTGGAGATTTAAGAATTCCGTTAAAAGTAAATACGCATCAAAGCTTTATGATCAAGAAACAGAAATAACAGCATTTTTACTTGATGTAGAATTAAGTGTGTTGGAAATCACTTAGTCTTCTTAAAATACTTCTTACTCGCCACCAATAACCCAAACTCCTCCGAAGGATTTTTCTGCGTTGATTTATGATGGATTTTATGTGCGCGGCGAATGCCAGACAGATATTTATTCCCGCTTTTAAAAGCTTTAAAACGGTTATGGATAAACCAATCATGGAAGATAAAATAAACAATACCGTAAACACTGATCCCGGCACCAATCCAGAAAGGATAGCTGCGTGTTTCCCTATCAAACCACATTAATGCAACGGCAATCAACCCAAAAAACAGACTGAAAACATCGTTCAGCTCAAAAAAACCATGGCGTTCCTGGTGATGTGTTTTATGGATGAACCAAAGCGGCCCGTGAAAAAGAAACTTGTGCATCGCCCAGGAAATAATTTCCATAACAACGATGGTGAGCAGGATAATAACGATTGGGAAGATAATAGCCATAGAAAGATGATTACCAAAAAACAACGCATAAAAGAAGCATCAGTTTTTGGCCGATGCTTCTTTTATCATTTAAAATTTAGTGACCCTAAATCCTGTAAATCCCGCAAATCCTATAAATTCTGATCCAGACAACATTTAGATATGTATAGCCCTATTCTCAGTAGCAGCCATTGCAGCTTCGCGGACAGCTTCGGTATAAGTTGGGTGTGCATGAGAAATACGGGCAATATCTTCGGCAGAAGCACGGAATTCCATCGCCACAACCGCTTCGGCAATCACGTCGGCCGCACGCGGGCCGATGATGTGCACGCCCAGTACTTCATCAGTTGTTGCATCCGCCAAAACTTTTACAAAACCATCCGTATCCATACTGGCGCGCGAACGTCCGCTGGCTTTGAACGGGAAAGAGCCGGATTTATATTTCACGCCTTTTTCTTTCAACTGCTCTTCGCTGTAGCCAACCGTTGCAACCTCGGGCCAGGTATAAACCACGCCCGGGATCAGGTTATAATTGATATGCGGTTTTTGTCCGGCAATAATCTCCGCAACATAAGTGCCTTCATCTTCTGCTTTATGGGCCAGCATTGCGCCTTTTACGGCATCGCCAATGGCATAAACACCGGGAACAGTAGTTTCTAAATGATCATTAACCGGAATTTTATTGCCTCGCGGCTGCAGTTCGATGCCTAATTTTTCCAAGCCCAAACCTTCTGTATAAGCGGTACGGCCAACAGCCATCAAACAATAATCGCCTTTTAACTCTATTTTTTCGCCTTTCGGACTATCAGCCGTAACCGTAACTTCATCACCGTTAACTGTTGCAGAAGTAACTTTATGGTTGAGGTAAAATTCCATGCCTTGTTTGGCCAGTACTTTTTGCAGTTCTTTTGATAAGGATCTGTCCAGCGTGTTTACAATGGCATCGGTAAATTCCACTACCGAAACTTTTGCCCCCAAACGTGCATAAACCGAACCTAACTCCAACCCAATCACACCGCCGCCGATCAGGATCATATGCTTCGGGATTTCCGGCAGATCCAAAGCTTCGGTAGAAGTTACAATGCGCTTTTTATCTACCTGGATAAAAGGTAAAACAGAAGGTTTAGATCCGGTTGCAATAATGATATTTTTACCCTTGATCTGTTCTTCCGAACCATCTTGTTTTTTGATGCTGATGGTATTTTTATCTACAAAAGAACCAATGCCCTGGTAAGAAGTGATCTTATTTTTTTTGAACAGAAAAGCAATGCCGCTGGTGGTTTGCTCCACCACTTCGTTTTTCCGTTTGATCATTTGCGCCAAATCAGGTTTCAGGTTTTCGATATGGATACCGTGCGCTTCAAAGGTATGGGCAGCATTATAAAAATGTTCGGTAGAATCGAGCAAAGCTTTGGACGGGATGCAGCCTACATTCAGACAAGTTCCGCCAAAGGTGGAGTATTTTTCGATACAGGCTGTTTTTAAACCTAATTGTGCGCAGCGGATAGCCGCCACATAACCGCCGGGACCTGAACCGATAACAATTACATCATATTCCATACAAGATTTATTTTTAAAGGAAGCCCAAATTTAAGGATTTAAACGCTAAAGGAATGTCAAAATCTGCAATTGCAGGGTTTGTTTTTAGAGGGAAAAAAAGCGGTTTGCCATCGTTTAAAATCCAAATCCTGTGTATCTTACCGAACCAAACCTTGTTAAGTGCCATGCTTGCCCAATGCTTCTTTTACCGCATAAAAAATGTACTCCTTGTTTGCTGCCTGTTGTTTTTAACGCAGCAACTCTCTGCACAGCAGAAAATTTATGAGCAATTAATCAACCGGATTGATTCGCTTTCGGCAGCAGGTTTGCCAAAATCGGCTTTAAAGGATGTGGACAAGCTGGATGCGTTATCAAGGCAAAACCATAACACAACACAGCAAATCTGTGCAGCAGTTTACCGCATGAACTTGCAGACTTACCTGGAAGAAAATGCGCTGGTGGCGATCATCAACCGTTTAAAGCTGGATATTAAGCAGGCGGATTTCCCCGTAAAACCTGTTTTACAATCTGTCCTGGCCGAAATATTTTGGAATTATTACCAGCAAAACCGTTACCAATTTGCAAAAAGAACGGCATTGGAAAAATCAGATGTTGATTTTACGCGATGGGATTTAAAAACAATCATACGGGAAGTTGGGAATTTGTACCGGCAATCTTTACAAAACGCGCAGCAGGAGCAAAATACTTCTGTCGCTGTTTTAGAAGGTGTTTTGCAGGGCGATAAAAGCACACGTTATTTGCGGCCAACTTTGTATGACCTGCTCGTTCATCGTGCGTTGGATTTTTATTTGGCAGAAGAACCTGACCTGCCCAAACCCAAATTACCCTTTTCCTTAAATGATCCGCGTTTGTTTGCCGGGAATGCTGTTTTTACCCGGTTAAAAATAGCAATAACAGATACCGCTTCTGTAATTTACCAAGGCTTAAAACTGTTGCAGCAGGCCGAGATTTTTCACCTGCAAAAGAAGCATCCCGAAGCTTTGGCCGATCTGGATTTGAAGCGGCTGGAATTTTTGTACCGAAAATCAACTTTCATTCAAAAAGATTCGCTTTATGCTGATGCAATCAAAAAAGTAAATTCAACTTTTGCCGACAAGCCGATTGCTGCTGATGCGCTGATTTTACTCGCACAATTTTATCAGCAAAAAGACAGCTTGGTTACAGCGGTTGCTTATCTGCAAAAAGCCATCAAAAATTTCCCGGAAAGTTTGGGCGGAAAAAACGCGATGCTTCTTTTACAGCAGCTCAATCAGCAAAGTTTATCCGCAGAAATAGAAAATGTGAATTTGCCTGACCAGCCGATTTTAGCCAAGTTGAATTATCAAAACCTGCAAAAGGCAAATGCTTCAATCTATCATTTGACAGAAGAAGAATTAAGCGAAATAAAAAAGTTGCAAGGCCAAAATTACGGTTCGCAGGAAATCTACTTCAATACAAAAATCCTGGCTTTTATTCAAAAGTTAAAACCTGTACAGCAACAGCAAATCAACTTGCCGGGCATACAAGATTACCGGCAGCATCATTTGGAGTTTAAGGTTGATGCGCTAAAGCCTGGTTTTTATATGCTTCTTTTATCGGGAGAAAATTTGCGTGATAGTTCGTTGATTAGTTTAGCTGGTTTGCAAGTAACTAATCTGGCTTTTATTGGAAGGCAAAATCCGGATGAAACCTTGGAGATCAGAACGATAAACCGCACAACTGGTGAACGAATGAAAGGCGTAAAGATCAATATCCAGGAAAGTACAAATGTTAGTTATGGCACGTCGGATGTTGATGGAAAGTTCGGTTTTGATAAAAGCAGAAATAATAATTTGCACGTTAGTTTATCCGTTCCCGGTGATTTTTATTCGGATTACAGCAGTCTTTACGGTGCAGTTTTTCGGCCGGATAATTCCTCGCGTGAGCAAACCATTCTGTTTACCGATCGGCAATTGTACCGTCCCGGACAAACCATTTATTTCAAAGGTTTGCAGGTATCTATCACAAACGGTAAAAGTGAAATAGTAAAAGATGAAGAACAGGAAGTAGAATTAAAGGATAACAATGGCAAAAAATTAGGTTTGGTTAAAGTTAAAACCAACGGGTTTGGCACGTTCAATGGTTCTTTTGTGCTGCCGCAATCCATGTTAAACGGGGAAGTCTATTTAAGAACCAGTGATGGCGGTCTGAATGTCAGGGTAGAAGAATACAAACGTCCAACTTTCCAACTAAAATTTGATGCGGTAAAAGAAGCATATCGCCCTGGAGATTCTGTGCGATTAAAAGGTAGGGTACTGGCTTTTTCGGGTTATGGTTTAGCGCAAACTTCGATAAGAGTGAATATTAAATTAGCGCATCAAATTAAATTTGAACGTTTTTATACTTCTACAAACAAAACAACGGATTTTTTAAGCGATACAATCAAAACCAATTCCAGCGGCGAGTTCACGATCAGGTTTAAAACCCAACAGGAATTAACCAATCAAAATGTTGTTTATCAAATTTCTGCTGATGCAACCAATGCCAGCGGCGAAACGCATACGGCTTCTGCAACCATAAAGGTGGCCAAACAAGCTTTACAAATCCAATTTAACCTCCCGCAAAAGTTACTGACAACCGATTCTTTAAAGTTTATTGCAAGTATCAATAACCTAAACAATCAACTGCAAAACGGAAGTTTACAAGTTAAGATCTTCTCCTTAAAAAAACCAAACGAGCAGTTGACCAAAAACCGTTTGTGGGAAAAGCCAGATCAGTTTTTATGGGACCGGGAAGGGTTTAAGCGGTTGTTCCCGACTTATGCCTGGAAAAATGAAGATGAGTTTAGTAGTTGGGCGAAGGATAAACAAGTGGCACAAGTTGATTTAAAAACAGATGGTACGCATTTTTCTGTACTGGATTTATCGGCATTAAAAAAGCAATTGTCCGGTATGTACCGCATAGAAACTTATGCTAAAAACAGCAAAGGCGATACAGTTTCATCGGTACAGTTTACGCAATTGGTTACGCTTCAAAACAAACCGATAACTATGCAAGATTGGGCAGTTCCTTTGGTTACACGAGTTTCGCCTGGCGGAAAAGCGGTGTTTTTATTGGGGACAGGAATGGAAGACCATATTTTGATGGAAGTGCTGGACGGAGAAAAAATGGTTTCGTCTGAATGGGTGCAAACCTGTAAAACACCGATCCAAAAAAAAATAAATGTACCAATTAATGCAAGCAACCATTTCCGCTTGCAGTTTTTAATGGTGAAGGATAACCGGGTTTATAATTTATCGCAAGTTGTGCAAATCATTCGGCCTGATCCTAATTTATCGGTTAAACTGCTTAGCTTCCGCAACAAGTTACAGCCCGGTGAAAAAGAGCAATGGAAGTTACAGGTTTCGGGCAAGGAAAAACAAACGGTAGAAATGCTGGCCGCCATGTACGATGCCTCTTTGGATGATCTGGCACCGGCGCAAAACTGGACACAGCAAACGCAACAGTTAAACCAGGATTACCAGCCAAATTATTATGCCTGGAACAGCTATAATTTCATCAATAAAACAGAAAGCCGGAGTATTTTTTTCCGTTCAGCTAATTTTAATTTGCTTGTCCGGGATTATGAAAAGTTAAACCTGCTGGGCTTTAATTATTATGGAGGAAACAACCGTACATACCATGGATTTTTAGAAGCAGCCGAATTAAGAAAAAAGCTGGCCGAGATAAACAAAGCAGCCTATCTAAAAAGTGTAGAAGCTTTTAAAGATGGTTTTGATGTAAAAGGCCGTGTGATTAGTGCTGATGATCAAATTGGTATGTCTTATGTTTCAGTTGCGATTAAAGGAACAGAGATTTCTACTCAAACTGACGTTGATGGTTATTTTAAACTACGTGTTCCTGTTAATGCCAAACTTGTTTTTAAAGATTATTACGGTTTAACACAAGAAATCAGTGTTAAAAAAGGAGATTTCCCTATAATTAAACTCAGAACAATTGGCACTACATTAAATGAAGTTGTAGTTGTTGGTTACGGAACGCAGGCAAAGAGAAGTTTGACAGGTTCTGTTCAGAGGTTGGTCGAAGAAAGTAATTCTCCAGTAAGTTTTGCTGCTGTAGAATCTGTAGATAAAGATGGTAATGTAATTGTGAACGGAAGGTTGGTAAACAAAGTAATGATCAGAGGAATAAGTAATTTACAAGGCAAAGTAGCCGGTTTGCAAGTCACAGATCAAAATGATTTATCAAATCCTAAATCAAACCCGATCCTTATCCGCAAAAACTTTAACGAAACCGCCTTTTTTTATCCGCAATTAAGAACGAATGAAAGAGGAGAAATCTTTATAGATTTTACCATGCCCGAAGCCTTGACGCGCTGGCGTTTTAAAGCTTTGGCACAAACGCAGGATTTAAAGTTTGCTTACTTAGAAAATGAAGTCATCACCAAAAAGCAACTGATGGTTTCGGCCAATATGCCACGCTTTTTCCGCGAAGGCGATACGATTACAGTTTCGGCGATTGTGGCCAATCTTAACGCTAAAAAAACATCGGTAAAAACAGCATTGCAATTGTTTAACGGAGTCAATATGCAGCCGGTAAAATTACTGGCCAATGCTGTAGAAGCGAACCAACAGCTTGAAATTGAAGCAAATACCAACAAAGCGGTTTCTTTTAAACTGATTATTCCGGCAGGTTTGGATGCGCTGACTTACCGTTTAACGGCCGATGCGGGAAGGTACAGCGACGGCGAAGAAAACACAATACCAGTTTTGCCAAATTCCATGTTGATAACCGAATCTGTACCGATGATAGTGCGTCCCAATCAAACCAAAACTTTTACACTGGAAAAACTGCTGCACAACAACAGCAATACGATTCAAAACAAAACCCTGACGCTGGAATACACCGAAAACCCGGCCTGGTATGCCGTGCAGGCTTTGCCGTATCTGATGGAATATCCGTATGAATGTTCTGAGCAAACTTTCAGCCGGTATTATGCCAATAGTCTGGCTACTTCTTTGGTGAAACGCCTGCCGATAATCCAGCAGGTTTTTGAAAGATGGAAGCAAACCGATTCCAAAGAATTGCTTTCCAACCTCGAAAAAAACCAGGAACTGAAATCGGTTTTGATCGAAGAAACGCCCTGGCTGCGCGATGCGGAAAATGAATCGGAACAGAAAAAACGGATTGCTTTGTTGTTCGACCTCAACAAAATGGGTAATGAATTGCAGTTGAACCTGGAAAAATTAAAGCAGATGCAATTGGCGGACGGCAGTTTTCCGTGGTTTACCGGTTTGCGTTCTGATCGTTATATCACGCAATATATTCTGGCCGGAATTGGTCAGTTGTATGCTTCAAAAGCTGTTGATCTTCAAAATCCAACTTTAAAAAATATTACTGATAGAGCTTTAAATTATCTCGATCAGGAACTCATCAAACCGGAACATACTGTTTTTACCCATCAAAAATTGGTGTCTGCTCATCTCACTTCCATAGAAATCCACGGTTGGTACACGCGCAGTTATTTCGCCCAAAAACCAATGGGTGAAGCTTTAAAAGTTGAATGGAAAAAGTATCAGCAAAAAGCAAACTTGGAATGGCCGCAGCGCAGTGTGTACGAAAAAGGTTTGATCGCTTTAACTTTCCTTCATTTTAAGCAGGTAAAAGAAGCACAGCAAATTGTTGCTTCCTTGATAGAAACTTCGCAGCAATCCGAAGAAATGGGCATGTACTGGCCGAAAAATCAATTGGGTTATTTCTGGTACCAAAATCCCGTGGAAACGCAAAGTTTGCTGATCGAGCTTTTTGCCGAAGCCGGAAAAACCAAAGAAGCGGAAGAAATGAAGATTTGGCTGCTGCGCAACAAGCAAACCAACAACTGGAAAACCACTAAAGCTACCGCGCAAGCTTGTTATGCTTTGCTGCTCCGCGGGGAAAACTGGCTGCAACCGCAAGGCAAAACAATGCTTCTTTTAGGGGATAAAAACTTGTACGACCTGAAACCGGATTTAAAGCAAGAAGCCGGGACCGGTTATATCAAAACCAGTTGGCAGGAGGAACAAATCAAACCGGAACTGGCGAAAGTTGAAGTGCGAAACCAAAGTAACGTGATTAGTTGGGGCGCTTTGCATTGGCAATATTTGGAGCGCTTAGACAAGATTTCGGGTGCTAAAAACAGCATTAGTTTGGAAAGAAAATATTTTATCCGAAGCCGAAACAACAGCGGCGAAATGCTGACGGCAGTTGACAAAACCCATCAGCCTATAGTCGGCGATTTATTAAAAATAGTGGTTTATTTGAAAGCCGACCGCGATTTTGAATATGTGCATTTGAAAGATATGCGGCCATCCGGTACGGAACCGGTTGATGTTTTATCGGGCTACAAATACCAGGACGGCTTGTATTATTACCAGGTAACCAAAGACGTGGCCACCAATTTCTTCATTAGTTATCTGCCGAAAGGGAATTATGTTTTTGAATATGGTTTGCGGGTAGCTCAGCCAGGCAGTTTTTCTACCGGCATCAGTTCGGTGCAATGTATGTATGCGCCGGAGTTTGGCGCACATTCGGAAGGAAGGCGGTTGGAGTTGGTAAAGTAGGAGAGAGGTTTCTCGGGCAACTATAGGTCATTCCCCTAACCCCCTTTGAAGGGTAACTATATACGAGTTGGGACAAGAAAATATTATATAAGTAATTAATAATCTGTATGTTTATATAGGAAATTTAGAAGCTATGTCCCCTATGACGGAATGAGTAGGGTTGCAAACCGAAAAGACTACCAGGGGCACATGGTATATCAAGAGTTTCTTTTATCGTAGTTGGGGTCGTATGGTTCTATGTTCAAAGCAATAATTGCCTCTCTGTGGTAAAAATGATTTATTAGTTTTAAGATCATATCCAATAGATTCTTAAATTTTTCCTTATCATATTCAATAGCCTCAAGTGAATTTTTAAACTTTATAAACCGAATTGTCCCCTTCGGTAATCCTTCTTTCACAAAGGCATTAACATCAGCAATCCTGTGAGCAAAAATATTACGTTGTTCAATGGCTTTTACTAAATCGTTGTTCATAGATGCCGCATCTGGTGGATTATAAGCATCATACCATTTCTTATCATATGTCTTTGCTATCTGATAAAAAACTTGAGCTTTTGCACTTAATGACATTCTATCATCACCTAATATTAGCAATTGCATAGCCTCTGCTTTTGATTTATTTTCTTCACAGAAAAAGTCGGCTATATATTCATTTAAAGAATACTCAAGTGCTGATATGTATTCAAGTACATAGCCTCTGAATTCAACACATTGTGCAAAGTAGCCTTTGTCGTCTGATAAAGTATTTTCCATTAAAATAAATTTAAAAACCTAACCTACAACTATTTTCAATTAAATAACCCTTGTCCCAACTCGTATATAGTTACTCTTCAAAGGGGGGAAGCATCGTTTGCTACCTTTCTGTTGTTTAGAAAGGCCTTCGTTTAGCTCCCTCTCCTTCTTTGGAGAGGGCGGGGGGTGAGGCTTCAACTAATAAAACAGTTAAAATCTGTTAAATAAGTTTTGCCTTAATATTTGTTGGTTACCTTGCGGCATCAACAAAACGACTGTCCATGAAACCATTTCTACTTCTGCTTTTTGTGCTGGGCATCTTTTTACACTTTCCTGCATCGGCACAAAATAATTCATTCAAAATTAAAGGTTTGGTGGTTGATTCTGCCAAGCAAACTCCGCTAAGTTATGTTACGGTAATTTTAAAAGATGCTGCCGGCAAAGCGGTAAAAAGCACGCTGACGAAAGATGACGGTTCGTTTCAGTTGCTCAACCTGAAACCGGCACCATATCAATTAAGCATTGCTTATGTGGGTTTCATTAATAAAATTATACCGATAAAAGAAGCATCGGGAGCTGTTGATGCAGGCCAGATTGCTTTGTCTGCTTCCAGCAACCAGTTAAAAGAAGTTTCGGTTGCGGCTTCCAGGCCAATCATCAAGCGCGAGGTTGACCGGATTGCTTATGACGTGCAGGCAGACCCGGAAAGTACGGTGCTTACAGCCTTGGATATATTGCGCAAAGTGCCGATGCTTTCGGTGGATGCACAGGACAATATCAAACTAAAAGGCAGCGGCAATTACAAGATTTTGATCAACAACAAAGAATCGTCGCTGGTTGCCAAAAATCCTTCCGATGTTTTTAAAGCAATGCCGGCAGCAAATATCGAACGGATAGAAGTGATCACAACGCCTCCGGCAAAATATGATGCAGAAGGCCTGGCCGGGATCATCAATATCATCACCAAGAAAAATGCAGACCAGGGTTATAACGGGAGTATAAACGTACGCGAAAATTTTACTTACGGGCCGGGGGTCAACCTCAACGGAACTTTGAAAAAAGGCAAATTTGGCGTATCTGCTTATGCCGGGATCGGAGATCAGCGCACACGTACCAACCCTTATGACAATACCCAAACTTTTACCAGGGACAACACTGTTCTCGGCCAAAACGGGACCAATACCAACGGTGGATATTACAGCTATGGAAATGCAGAATTGAGTTATGAAATCGATACGCTTAATTTACTTACTGCTTCTTTAGACTTAAATAAAGGGAAGTTTAAGCAGGGAAGCGATCAGGTTACTGCACAGCGTGATGGCGAAGGCAGGCTATCGCAATCTTACCACTTAATAAATAATGGGACCAGCAGTTGGAGCGGTGCAGATGCAGGCATTAACTATCAACTTGGTTTTAAAAAAGACAAAAACCGGTTGCTTACTTTATCCTACAAATTTTCGCATTCGCCCAGCATTCAGTTTAATGATGTCAATATTACAGATGAAATTAATTATACATTGCCCAATTATCAGCAGCATAATACGGCTGGCAGCAATGTGCATACTTTTCAATTGGATTATGTTTACCCGGTAAAAAAACTAAATATTGAAGCAGGCGGAAAAGCTATTTTGCGTGGGAATTATAGTGGTTTTACAAGTGAAAACCTGGATAACTCAATAGGCCAATACGTAATCAATCCAAGTCAAACCAACGAATTTAATTATCAGCAAAATGTTTACAGCTTGTACAATTCTTACCAGTTAAAACTCACTAAATGGACGGCAAAAGCTGGTTTACGCTTGGAACATACCAATATCAATGCTGATTTTACTTCGGTTGGAAGTTCTGCCAAGCAGGATTACAATAACCTGATCCCGTCCGTTTCCCTTCAGCGGAGCTTTAAAACCAGCAGTATTAACTTTGGTTTTACGCAACGTATCCAACGGCCGGGCATCTGGCAGTTAAACCCTTTTGTAGATTTATCAAACCCCAAATTTATCAGTACGGGCAATCCAAACTTGAAACCGGAACTGAACAATACTTTTGAACTCACTTACAGCAATTTCTCCAAAGGTTCTATCAATTTTGGGTTAAGTTATGCTTTCTCCAATAATTCTATCCAAAATGTTTCCAACATTGTATTGCAAACCAACGCTGCCGGAAAACAAGATACAATCACTTCAAGCACATATCAAAACCTGGGCACAAATAAAAGTTTGGGTGTTAATGTAAGTGCAAATTATACACTTGTAAAAAAACTGTCATTGAGCTTAAATACACAACTAAGCCATGTTTGGTTGGAAGGCTCTTACAATGGACAATTGTATAAAAACAACGGGATTACCGGCAATGCTTCTGCCAATTTAGGTTACAAGTTTGACAGCGGTTACCGCTTCGGTTTTGATGCCGGTTATTATAGCGGGGACATACAATTGCAGGGCAGGTTTTCGCAGTACATTTATTCATCCTACAGTGCTTCTAAAGAATTATTTAAGAAAAAACTGACAATAGCAGTAGCTGCCAGCAATCCATATAGTAAGTTTTTTAGATTTAACGCTATCACCAATACGCCCGATTACAATCAAACCGCACATTATTACAACCGTTATCGCTATTTTAATATTAGTTTGAATTATAAGTTTGGCAAACTAAACAGTCAAATCAAAAAGAACCAGCGCGGCATCAATAACGATGATACCAAAAGCGGCGGAAAAAGTGGTGCCAATAATTAATTTTACCGAATGAAAATCTACGGCATCAAAAACTGCAGCACGGTAAAAAAAGCATTGGACTGGCTGAAAGAAAACCAAATTGATTTTGAGTTTCATGATTTTAAAAAGGTAGGGATTTCTGCGAAGAAATTGCAGGAATGGAACGATAAAGTTGGTTATGAAAAACTGCTGAACAAACAAGGCCTCACTTGGAAACAGTTGGATGCGGATACAAAAGCAACGATTATTGGCGAAAAGGAAGCCTTACAACTTTTATATGCTAAAAACAGCATGATCAAAAGGCCAGTTTTAGAGTTGGACAACAAAATTGTTCTCGGTTTTGATGAAGAAATTTACCAAAAGCTGTTTTTACACCTATAAAATTTCATCTAAATATTTTTTCTGCTGATTTTAGTAACAATAAGTTTACCAGCCGGATATTGATGTGATTTTTTCTTAATTATGTGTTCCTATTTTGTAGAAACCATATCATTAAATGAAACTGAGACTTTTTCCTGTTTGCACGCTTGCTTTGTTGCTTTTTGCTGATTTCGTTTCGGCGCAACAAACTTCCTCACCTGCAACCCAACCTGCTGTATCGGCTACCAGAACCAATACGCGTGTACCGGAACCGCAGATCCAGACCAACTACAATTACCACGATGCTTTTGCTCCATTTTTTTATACAAAGAATGGCAACGAATATCGTTCGGCTGGCGGACAGCCCGGACCGAAATACTGGCAAAACCGCGCGGATTATCAGTTGGCAGCTTCGTTGAATGATCAAAACAACGAAATCACAGGAACGGAAATCCTGACTTATACCAACAACAGTCCTGATAAATTAGGTTTTTTGTGGATGCAATTGGACCAGAATTTGTTTCGGCAAGATTCCCGCGGTTCAGCGATTATCCCTACAACCGGAAGCCGCAACGGTGGTCATGGCCAAACTTTTGATGCAGGTTATAAAATCAAGTCGGTAAAAGTAGTATCCGCCGGAAAAGGAAAAGCCAGCGAGACCGCCGTCAAATTTATGATCAACGATACCCGGATGCAGGTTTTTCTGCCGGACAATTTAAATCCTAACGGCGGACAGGTAAAACTAAAGATCGAATACAGCTTTATCGAACCTAATTACGGATCAGACCGGACGGGATATTTGGATACTAAAAACGGTAAAATCTACACGATTGCCCAATGGTACCCGCGCATGTATGTATATGATGATATTTCCGGCTGGAACCCTTTGCCTTATACCGGCCCGGGTGAGTTTTATTTAGAATATGGGGATTTCGACATCAACATTACCGCTCCTGCCAATCATATTGTAGTTTCTTCCGGGGAATTGCAAAACCCGCAGGAGGTTTACACGCCCGAGCAGCAAAAACGCTGGGCATCCGCAGCAAAAAGCGATCAAACGGTGATGATCCGCACGGCAGATGAAGTGACGAATAAAGGTTCCCGCCCAACTGGCAAATCAACCTTGACCTGGCACTTCAAACTAAAAAATGCACGGGATGCTTCCTGGGCTTCTTCTGCCGCTTTTATGGTTGATGCAGCTAAAATGAACCTGCCAAGCGGCCGGAAAGCCCTTTCTATTTCTGCTTATCCCGTAGAAAGCGCCGGTGCTGATGCCTGGGGAAGATCAACAGAATACACCAAGAAATCCATTGAATTTAATTCGGCCAAATGGTATGAGTTCAGTTATCCTTCTGCCACAACCGTTGCCGGTATTGTTGGCGGCATGGAATATCCGGGCATCGTTTTCTGTGGATATCGGGCAAAAGGCCGTTCGCTTTGGGGAGTAAACGACCATGAGTTCGGTCACAATTGGTTCCCGATGATCGTAGGCTCGAACGAAAGGTTATTTGGCTGGATGGACGAAGGTTTTAATACTTTCATCAATACGCTTTCTACGGATGCTTTTAACAATGGCGAGTACAAGCCTAAAAATGCGCCGGACATGCACCGCATTGGTGCTTATTTTACAGATCCTGCAACCGAACCTATTTTAAGTGCTGTGGATAACCTGAAAGAAAGAAACAATGGCACTTTGCTGTATTCTAAACCAAGCGCGGGTTTGGTTTTGCTGCGCGAACAAATTTTAGGCCCGGAGCGTTTTGACCTGGCTTTTAAAACCTACATCAACCGCTGGGCTTTTAAACATCCGCAGCCGGACGACTTTTTCAGGACGATAGAAAACGTTTCCGGCGAAAGCCTGAATTGGTTCTGGAGAAGCTGGTTTCAAAACAACTGGCGTTTGGACCAGGCCGTCCGCGACGTGAAATATGTAGATAACGACCCTGCAAAAGGGGCATTGATCACGGTGGACAACCTCGAAAAAATGCCGATGCCAATGATTCTGGAAATCAAAACAGAAAGCGGTAAAACAGATCGGATTAAATTGCCGGTAGAGATTTGGATGCGCAACACGACCTGGACTTTTCGGTATCCTTCCACCGAAAAAATAGAATCCGTAACTTCTGACCCAGACAAAGTATTGCCGGATTTTAACCCCGACAATAACGTTTGGAAAAAATAAACCGCACACAAATAAATTTCATACGTAAAAGAAGCTTTGGGAAACCAGGGCTTCTTTTGTTTTTTAAGGAATATTGGCAGCAAACAACTAATCCATATCTTGCAATTTATTTTATTCATCACCTAAATAATGAAACCTTGTGTACCTGTTTAAAAGGCAAACTATTGCTTGTGCTTCTTTTATGCGGCAAAAATGTATTCAACACAACTTTTGAATAAAAAAAGGGTTATAATTGTATGAACCGCCTACTATTGATTTTTAACATTGTCTGGATGATTTCCGGTAATTTGCAAGCCCAAACTGTTTTGAAAGGAACTGTTTTTGAGGGCAAATCTTCCCGTAAAATGGCCGATGTTTTTGTTCGGGACATCAATTCAAAAGAGATTGCTTTAAGTGATAATTCCGGCAATTTCAGTATCCGTACCTTGCTGAACCATACGCTGATCTTTTCTTCACCAGGTTATATTTCAGACACTTTATTTTTGGTAGATCTCAAGCCTAAACACATAGAACTTGCCTTGCGCGGGATTTCTTTGAATGAGGTGAACATTACTTCAACCCGCGCTTTCAACCCAAAGGAAGAGTATCCGGATGTGTACGAAAAAAGCAAGTTCGCTTTGTCGCCTTCCCGAATTTTTGGAAAGGAAGCAAAAGATGCGCGCCGTTTGAAGCATTATTTTGACCGCGAAACAGACGAAAGGCAGATCGATTCTATTTTCAATGCTGTTTATGTAAGCAGTATTGTGCCGCTGAAAGGACGCGATTTGGAAGATTTCATGTCGATGTACCGGCCAACGCTCGCCTTTCTGAAAAAAACACCACATTCTTCGCTCACCCTTTACGTAAATGATTCGTATAAAAAGTTTATGGCTTTGCCGCCCGAAAAACGTCGTATGCAAATACTAACACCAGCTAATTAACGGTTATAATCAAATCACAAGCAATCATCAGATCCTCAATTGAATTTTAATATGATAAAAACAGCATCGGCAAGTATTTCTAACAAAACCATTTTCTACTGTTTGATTTTGCTATTTAGTGTTGGTAATATCAGCAAATCTTCTGCACAAATATTAACTACCGGCGTTCTCCCGCAGGACAGGATTTGTGGTAAATGGATTTCAGAAGAAAAAAACTGTATCGTCCATGTGTATAAAAATGGAAATGAGTTTGGTGCTAAACTAATTTGGTTTGATGATTCTGACGATAAAAACCAGACGATGAGTACCCGTACCGATACCAAAAACCCGAATAAAGCTTTGCAAGGGCGAAAACTGCTGGGAATGGATGTGGTGGATAATTTAACATACAACCCAGCTAGCAATTCTTGGGAAAACGGATTGATCTATGACGCCAAAAGCGGCCGTACCTGGAGTTCGGCAGCTTATATTACACATGAAGGTTCGATGAAAGTAACCGGTTATTGGCATTTTAAGTTTATTGGTAAAAGCATGAATTTTAAAAGATACGGAAATTAAGATGCTTCTTTTATCACCCTAAAATTATGATCAAAGCCTATCAATTGATTACCGGCGAAAATGGCCATTCGAATATTATCACCGGCCATATAGCTGAAAGCTTGACGGGCAAAGCTGTTTCTATCCATTTTAAAGAAACTGCTGCCGGTACTTTTTTAGATTGGCACACGGCGCCAACCACTCAGTTTGTACTTACCTTAACCGGCACTTTAGAATTTACTGTTTTTAGCGGAGCAAAATTTACGCTGAAAGCAGGGGAAGTTTTAATTGCAATGGATACATCCGGCAGCGGCCATACTTGGCAAATGTTGGGCGATGAACCTTGGAAACGTGCTTATGTGGCTTTTGCAGATGGCACAATGCTTAATTTTGTGGTAAATGATTAAGCAAAGCGATTTTCGATTTACTGACTTGAATTATCACTTTATCAAAATAAAAAAGGCTGCTTCTGATACAGAAACAGCCTCTTTGTATAAAATTCAAGCTTTGTTTATTGCGTTTTCTCTGGCGCTTTGCCAATCAAATCCATAAACTGGTCCAGCTTCGGTGTAATGATAATCTGCGTACGTCTGTTTTTGATTTTCCCCGCTTCGGTGCTATTATCAGCTATCGGATTGTACTCGCCACGGCCGCCGGCAGTTAAACGTTTCGGGTCAACACCATAAGTTTTTTGTAAGGCCTGCACTACCGATGATGCCCGTAAAGTACTTAAATCCCAATTGTTACGAATGTTTTTTTGTGTAATCGGAACGTTATCGGTATTACCTTCAATCAACACATCATAAGTGCTGTAATCTTTAATAATCTTGGCAATCTTACTTAGGGTTTCGCCTGATTTATCAGAGATTTCGTAGCTACCGGATTTATAAAGCATGTTATCCGAAAGCGAAATATAAACCACGCCTTTTAAAACCTGTACATTAACATCTTTGGTTTCCTGCTGACTTAATGACCGGGTTAAGTTGTTGGTCAGTACCAAATTTAGCGAATCGCTTTTATTTTTGGTGTTGATCAACTGCTGGATGTATTTGTTCGAGCTGTTGATCTCGTCCACCAGTTTAGAAACGTTTACATTGCCCTGGCTGCTGGCGTTTAAAGCTTTGTTCAGCGCATCTTGTAAAGATTTTGAATTTGCCTTTTCAGAAGCTAATTGCTCTTCCAAACTTGCAACCCTGTTGGTTAATACCGCAACATTTCGCTCACTTAATAAGTATTTACCGTTAAGGTTGCGGGTATTACTGTCGAGCTGGTTGTAACTGCTTTGCAGTTGCTGATATTTTTTTGTGCTTACGCAACTTTGTGCCATTACTGCAACTAAAAGCAGTGCCGGCATCAATCGTTTAAATTTCATTGGGCTGATGATTTTGATGTTAATTGTTTAAGATGGTTTTTACTGGCTAAACTACGTAAAGTTTTTGTTCTATATAAAAGTTGTTTTTTACGGATGATACCGGTCTAAGTTGCCACAGCTACATCTTAACATAAAAATCCTCAGTAAAATAAGAAGAGATGAAAATTGCCTTCGTAAAAAGAAAAGTAATTATGAGGAGTACGGTTAAACAAAGCTGTTAAAATTGCCTGTAACCCTATTATTTTTTAACAACATTTAACTTTAGCCACTCTTGTACGGTTTCTAAAGTGTGTTCACCAGAAGCTACCGAAAATATAAAATCAGTTAAGATTTGGTTGGTAACAGATTTGCTAAGTTGATAGCCATTAAATTATAGAAACAATATATAAGCATCAAGACCGGTACGCTTATTGCCATCTGTAAAAATATGGTTTGAAATAATATTGAAAAAATATATTCCTGCTTTATGGTATATTTCGGATACATTGGTTCTCCAAACAGTATCGCATCAACAATATCAACCAGATAATCTAAAGGACTTTCATGCAAAAAATTATAAGGAGGAATATAATTTCCTCCAAACTTTGCAATATTGTTTTTGTCAAGAAAAACAATATCTTCTTTAGTAAGTAAACGCATTAAGCATGTGCTTTATAAGTTGCCTCATATTTTTGATGAAAAGGAGAAATTTTATCTAATATTTCTTTTTCATTAAACAGCGATTTCTGAATTTCTTCCTGCACTATTTTCCTGTCTTCTGATTTTAAGGTTAGTGCAATCTCCAAAACCTCATCTACCGTGTAAGTATGTTGTAAGTCCATTTTAATTGATACTTAAATTGGTAAATTTACTAAGAATTAACCCGACAAAAAAGTTTATCCAATTACAACTTTCGCTAAATTTAGGCGATAAAAGAAGCATGCCGAAAGCGCAACAACTTTATTGACTAACCAAACCCTGACCAGTTGGGCAAAGTTCCAGCAGCACACAATCCTTACAAGCTGGTTTAAAATGAAAACAGACTTTCTGGCCGTGCCGCATCATTACCTGATGGTTGTCGTACATTTCCTGGGCGGTAAAATCTGTTGGCAACAAGTTTTCCAGTATTCGGTTGGCTTTTCCTTCACCAACTTTAGCATCAATAATCCCCAAACGTACCGTAACCCGAAAATGATGCGAATCAACCGGCAACGCTTTGGCACGCAAAGTACTAAAAGACATTACCGCAGCACTGGTTTTCGGGCCAACACCAGGCAATTCTTCTAACCATTTTCGTGCATCAGCTACATCCATATCCGCTAAAAAATCTAAAGATAAGGTGCCTTGGCGTTCGGTTACCATTTGCAAAACCTGTTGCAACCGCGGTGCTTTTTGCTCAGGCCAGGTGCAAGGCTTAATAGCCGTTTGTACCTCATCTGTTGGTGCATCCCGTACGTTTTCCCAGGAGCCGAAGATGTTGCGCAAGTTGCTAAACGCCAAGCCGGAATCACGGTTCTTGGTTCGGTGCGACAACAGTGCCGAAACCAGTTCGCTTAAAGGATCCAGATCGTGGAAGTATTTGATCTGGCTGCCGTAAACTTCTGATAAGCGTTGGTGTACTTCTAATACAAATTCTTCTTTCTTGGGAATTATGGTTAGCATGAATTTCAGTATAAGCTGTTTTTACAAAATGCAGGCATCTCAAAAATGCTGATATTGATTTTGTAAAGTTTGATAGCTAAACAGCGTGTTGCTTATTCCTGTTTCAGGCTTATGCTAATTTTGTAGCTGGTACTTTAATGCTTCCTATAACAGTTTAGCTTCCAATTTATACTTTCCGTAATTGTGCTTTAATACATGCTGTTTTTATCGATATAAATTTTAATTTTCCTGATTGTATATCAATTCTATTTCCCGCTTCAATTCTTCTTCATTAGGTAAATAGAGTTGGTATTTTTGTACAAAGAGTTGCGAGTTGGTATGGCTCATGGCATATTTTATCTGCAATTCATCTTTGCTTCTGGCCAGTACAATACCTATTGGCGGATTATCGCTTTCCACATTCTGTTCGGCTTCCATATAACCGAGGTACATGTTCATTTGCCCTATATCTTCGTAGCCAGCTTCCTCCTTTTTAAGGTCTATCAATACAAAACATTTTAAAATACGGTGATAAAAAACCAAGTCTATATAATGGTGCCTGTTGGCTAAAGTAATTCGGTATTGCCGACCGATAAAGGCAAAACCCTTTCCTAATTCCAGTAAAAACTCTTGTAACTGGTTTATCAGCCTTGTTTCTAAATCAGTTTCGCTTAGGTAATAAGGCTCAGGTATTTTTAAAAATTCAAATACATAAGTATCTTTTAAAATGTCTTCCGGCTTTTCAATAACTTGACCTTGTTTTGCTAATTGCAGTATTTCGTTTTTATCTTTACCAGTTGCTAACCTTAAAAACAGTGAAGTTTTCTTTTGACGGATTAATTCTGTGGTGCTCCAATTTTCTAAAATTGTTTGTTTCTCATAAAAGCTTCTTTCTACAGGATTTTCGATTTTCATTAACTCTACATAATGTGTCCAGCTCAATTGGTGCGGAAGCTCCGCACCAATTGGATAAGTTAAGTAAAACTGCCTGAACCGTTTGATGTTGCTCAAGCTAAAGCCTTTGCCATAACTTAAGGAAAGGTCTTTTGATAGTTTCTCCAACAAACCGGCCCCGTATGCTGCTTTAGTGTTTCCGCCTTGCTCAAATTCTACCAAGTGTTGCCCAATCAACCAATAGGTTTCAACTAAAGTAGTATTAACCGCTTTTAATGCTTTTGCTTTGCCTTGGATATAAATATTGGCAATGGTGCTTAAAAGACTTGAATAATTGGAGATGCTGTTTTTATCCATTAATAATTGGTGTATTGGTTTTTTGAAATAATGGTTCTGGTTTAAAGGTATAATTTATGCCTTATTATATAGTCTTTATCTGAAGTAACAACAAAAGCTATAGCAGCAAATTATGTTTTTAATGATAAAGTTAAACCCATATCCATTAAAGCAGCTCGAACTTTATCTCTGTTGATTTTAGATATGGGAACACGATTGCCGTTATCTAACAAAAGAACGCCGCCATCTTCCTTTAACCAACTTTTTACAAAACGCTTATTAACTAAATGGCTTTGATGAGTCCTCAAAAATCCATGGGATTGCAAAAGATCAGCATATTCTTTTAAAGGTTTAGAAACTAAAATCCTGTCCCCGTTTGTTAAAAAGAAAAAAGTGTAAGTATTATCGGCTTCACAACGGGTAATGTGATTGACCGAAACGTACCTTATTTCTTTTTGTTGAGGCAAAGCAATCTTGACCGGTAATATATTATCCTTCTGAAGATAATTAAGCAAAAAGTCCAATTGCTGGTTTGGTAGTTTGGTTTTAAACTTTGCTTCTGCTTTAGTTACGGCTTGGATCAGTTCGTCAATGTCAACAGGTTTTAACAAATAATCCAATGCAGCAAATTTTATTGCCTGAATACCATATTGGTCAAAAGCAGTTACAAAAATTACCTCAAAAGATTTAACTGCAATTTGCTTTAATAAATCAAACCCTGATTCTTTATTTAATTGAATATCCAGAAACAATAGATTTGGTTGATGTAAATTAATCAATCTTATTGCTGTTTCAATGTTGTTTGCGTAAGCTAATAAATTAATTTCAGGACAATGTTTCACTAATAAAGCTTGCAGGTTTTCTACATTGGCTTGTTCATCATCAACTATCATTGCCCGCATATTTATAGCCATTGCGTTAAAGTAATTGTAATGGTTGTATTCCTGTTATTTGAATTTATGTCTAATACAATAGGCGAACTTTTATAAATACTATTTAACAATGCTATCCTTTTTTTGCTAAGCGACAAACCTAATCCATTGTTCTTTTCGGTAGCGTCAAAACCCTTTCCATTATCTGTTATATAGGTTAATAATGAACTATCTTGCTTTATTATTCTGATGTTAATATAACCTTTATCACCTAATCCGGCAACTCCGTGTTTTACTGCATTTTCTATAAATGGCTGTAATAGCATTGCCGGAATCTCTATGTTATCCGGGTTAAGTTGTGGGTCAAGCTCAATATCATATTCAAAGTTAAAACGCAATTGTTCCATCTGTAAGTAATCATCCAACAGTGCTTTTTCATCATTTAAACTAATTAAATCAGTGTTCTTTAATACGCTTCTGGTCAACCGCGAAAATTTGGTTAGATAACGGTTAGCTTGGTCAACATCATTTTTATTCATTAGGTTTTGTATTCCGGATAAAGCATTGAACATAAAATGCGGATTCAATTGCGACCGTACTGCACTTAACTGCATTTGGGCAAAATCTTTTTGTTGCTGTTCTCGAAGTAACTTGTGCTTGTTGTTTTTCTTAATAAAATAGATAATTAAACCAGCAATGCTTCCCACAATAATTATCATAATTGTACTCCATACAAACATTTCTTTTTGTGAAAATATGCTTGCTGATTTTAAAACAGTAAAACGAATGGTAGTGGCTTTTGCAGGAAAAGACCTGGCATTGAAACCTGACGACAATTTGGGCAAAATAATAATTTCGTAATTGCCCGGATTTTTAAAGTATGTAGCGTCTATTAAAATGTATGGATAAGCTTCTTGATTGTTTGTGAGATAGCTATAAATCCAATTGTTAAGCAAGGGCAAAATTTTACCTGACGATAATTCTTTTAAATAAACATGATAGATAAAAGTTAAATCAGAGGGTTTGATGGAAAGGAAAATGCTGTTGACATGTAATGTATCATCAATTTTAAATTTAAACCCATCTTTCATGTTTTTCATTTCAACACCTTCCTGGCCCTTTTTGTTAGTTACATAAAAAGTAGTTAAAGAAAGTGTAGCAGGCTTGATGGGTTTATTGTAAATAGTTACTGTACTTACTTTGTTTCTTTCGGTCAGCTTATACGTTTCAATGGTCAGCTTCCTGCTTTCAATATTAAATGTCCCTAAATCTATATGGACTCTGTTTTGAAAATGAAATGACTTTGATATAATGTTGGGTGTAGCATTAGATACAAGCCAGTGTTTATCATTTTCAATAATACTGTACCTGTAATTTTGAACACTGTCTTTTGGAACAAACATAGAAAGTCCGATCTTTTTTGCGCCTTCCATAAAAACATAATTCGTTAAAGGCTGGTTAGGTATGGCATTTCGATATTCTATCCATTTAGTGCTTTTATCAATAGTTACCGCCAGGCCTTCATCTGAGTTGGGAGCAGAAGCACTGTAATAAAGCGGGTTACCGGAAGGATCGGTAGAAATATCAACAGATTTTTTTTGTGCCTGGCAGATGAACGTGCAGGCAAGAGAAACAGCAATAAAGAGCAACTTTTTCATTTTAAAGATGTATTGTTTTTTAAACCTACACCTAAAGTATCATTTACAAAATGATGAATTAGTAAACAGCTAAATGTACTTTGTATTTGGCCGAACCTAAGCAGAATCAGGGTAACAAAAATTAATTTTCATAAATACTACTCTTTTGATAATTACTTTTTCATTCGTAAAGTGTTCAGCCTATTTTGTATGCTTCTTTTATGACATAAAAAACATTAAGTTCAATTATGATTTTACATCTGCAAAATACAAATACTAATTTTTATGCCATAAAAGAAGCATTATAAATTTTTTCAAATGAAATTTAAACAGGCTCTTAATCTAATCCAAAATATTTATCTGTACTAAAGCCCTCATCTAAGTCGCCGTCTGAATCATTATTATCTGTTCTATTTGGAAACTGGGAATCACGTTCGTCTTCTTCATTGTAGTAATCTTGTTCACTACTAATTTTATTTAATTTTTTTATGAAATTATCTACAATCTTTATTTCAGTTTCATCATAGCAGTCATGATATAAATCTTGTGCATCATCTTTTAGGGTGTGGAATTCTTCTTCGAGGCTGTAATCTGAAGAGTCTTCTTCTATTTTACGCTCAAACTCAGCTAATCTTTTGTTAAATTCCTCTATAGCTGGATTATTGTTTTTGTTATCGATCATAACCTAAAACTAAGTGATAATACCAATTATTCAAATTTAAAAAGTTATTTACCAGGTATTATTGTTAATCGAATACAATAGAAAATTCTTTTCTCTCAACCGCTTGATTATCAAAAAATAACTTGCTACTTTCGCAGTCCTTTTAATATAAGGAAAATACTGTAAACATTTAAAAGCAAAAATGCCTACTATTCAGCAATTAGTTAGAAAAGGTAGAGTAGCTATGGTTGACAAGAGTAAGTCGCCAGCGTTGGACAGCTGTCCACAGCGAAGAGGTGTGTGCACACGTGTGTACACCACTACCCCTAAAAAACCAAACTCAGCCATGCGTAAAGTTGCCCGTGTCCGTTTAACCAACGGCAAAGAGGTGAATGCGTACATCCCCGGCGAAGGCCACAATTTACAGGAACACTCCATCGTATT
>JAABUP010004030.1_pt1 | contig 24745 bp, 25 predicted proteins | sample 5559201 | NCBI WGS metagenome assembly JAABUP01 (sample SAMN10711887, study PRJNA513373) | rock metagenome | isolation source: Antarctica rocks | place: Antarctica
GGGGTGGGCGGTGTTGACGGTGACTCCGGTGCCGATCAGGCGTCTGGCCAGGGCGTAGCTGCACATGAGCATTTCCAGTTTGGCGGTGGCGTAGACGGCCATCGGCTGAAAGTTGTGTTCACTGTTCGGGTCGGCCAGATCCAGGGTGGCCGGTCGTGGTCTGCGGCGGATCTTCACCTGGCGGGTGTCGGCCATCGATTGGGAGCCGATGTTGACGATGCGGGCAGGTGCGCTTGCTTCGAGCGGGTCAAGCAGCAGGCGGGTGAGCAGGAACCAGGACAGGTGGTTGACGGCCAGGTGCATTTCGATGCCGTCGACGCTGCGGGCGCGGTCGCGGAAATGCGCGCCGGCGTTGTTCACCAATACGTGCAGTTGGTCGTGGTGTTCCTGGAACTGCTCGGCGAGATGGCGGATGGAGGCCTGGTCGGCCAAGTCTGCGGTGAGCACCTGCACGCGGGGGTTGCCGGTCGCCGCGACGATGAAGGCGCGGGCGTCCTCACCGCTGGCCCGGGTCCGGGCGACAAGCACCACAGTCCCGCCGCGGCGGGCGAAATCTGTGCTGATCGCCCGGCCCATCCCACCGGTCGCGCCGGTCACCATGCACACCTTGTCCACCAAGGAGGGTGAACGGTCGGTGCCCGGGTGGTTGGCGCTCACCCGGTGATCCTGGGCGCAAGTCCCGTGAAGGCCGGCGCTGCGGTCTCGCGGAGCAGGAAATCAGCAAGATCCGCCCGGGAGATCCTGGATCGAAGACCGATCCGCAGGTCGGTGCCCGTCCGGTAAGCGCCGGTGGGCGGGCCGTTCGTCAACGCCGGGGGCCGAACGATCGTCCAGTCCACCTCGGACCCGCGGACCAGGGCCTCCATCGTTTCCTTGTCACGCATGCTGTCACCCTTCATGGCCCACAGAAGCTTGGAGTACAGCGACCGGTCGTGGGTTTCGGCGGCGCCGTAGGCACTGACGACCAACAGCCGACCGACGTGCTGGGTGCGCATCGCCTTGAGGATCACCCCGATGGCGTCGGTGCACACGGTGGTGGGCCCCTTTCGGTCGGTGCCCAGGGCGCTGATCACCACGTCCTGACCGCGTACGGCGTTTTCCACCACATCCATCTCATCCAGCGCGCCCACCACCACCTGCAGGCGCTGCTGCGCGGCCAGCGCACCCGAGCGCCGGATCACCGCGGTCACCTCATGGCCGGCGGCCAGGGCCTGCCGCACCACCTGGCTTCCAGTTCCACCGGTGGCACCGAACACGACAATCCGCATGACAACCTCCGACCCCGGACGCACAGTTGGAGTCTCCAAGGGACTGCCTCAGTCTGCGGTCATTCATTGGAGTTGTCAAGGGTTGGATCCTCCAAGTACGCTTGGTGTTGTGGTCGACGATCTCACCGCTGGAGAACCACTGATCTATGCCCTGGTGGACCTCGTTCTGGGCCTATCAGACCGGACCCTGGCGTTAATCGCCGACGTCTTACACGAGCTCGATCTGACACAACCGCTGGCCGACGCGCTGTGGCAGCTGGACCCGCAGGCGCCCGCGCCATCGATGCGCGAACTGGCCCACAAGCTGCGCTGCGATCCCTCGACCGTCACCTTCCTGGCCGACCGTCTCGAAGCGAAGAACCTCGCCGCCCGAGAGGTCGACCCAGGCAACCGAAGAGTCAAGACCCTGCACCTGACACCCCACGGCCGGAAAGCCAGAAACACCCTCGTCGCCGCGATCACCACCCGTTCACCCATCGCCCGCCTCACCCCCGAGGACCAGCACCGACTCCATCAACTGCTGACCGTGGCCGTGGCCTCACGGTGACGACAAACTGGTGGCAGTAGGTCTGAATCAGGGCCGTTTGACCCGAAGCGCAGGAACGACGAAGCCACCCGCGTTCACCCGGAGAGCCCGCAGGACCCGAATGGCGATTCACACTCTTGGTCGGAAGATCAAGGGCGCCCTATTCGATCCGGGGAGCGGTCATAGCGGGGCGTCGACCGTTACGTCGCCGGGCCCTTGGTTGGCGACGACGTGGGCAGCAGCACGCAGGCGCCGAGTTCTGTCAGTTCTCGGCCCGGGCCGTCCGCGGATTTGGACGCAGTTCCCGGCCGGAAAGCTGCACACTCGACGATCTGCTGACCTGCTTGATGCATTCATGAGACGGGCCGGGTGGGGCTGTGCCTCAGGGACTTGGTCCCGGCGTCCGCGAGCGCTGCCAGCCGGTCCAGCATCTTGCCGCCGTCGTCACGAACATGTCCAATTCGGCGGCGGCGACGTGATCCATCAAGATCGCGGACGTCGCCCACGTGTTGCGGGCCGCCGCTGCGGTCAGCTCGCCCCACGTCGCGCGCTGGGGACAGAAGCGCCAAAACCTCACGAAAGAGGCCGCACCGCTCGCGGAGCTGCCGCTCGATGAACTCGGACAGGCCATCCTGCATTTCCACCACACTCCGCCAGGCCTGCTCTCGCCCTGAATCCAACCCCACGCGGCCATGACACGATCAGACATTTGATTCACATGTGAATCGTTGTGGTTGACGCGGTGACCAAATGGGGGGGTCGTGCATAGCGACACCACTGCGGCCCGCGACTATCGGCACGACCAGCGGGATGTTCAACGCGACGCTGCAAGCCGGCTACTTCATCCTGCCCCTGCGTGCGCGCTCACCTCGCCGCAGGCCCCATGTCAGGGTTCGACGCTGCAGGCGTCAATCCGAATCTTTCCGGGTACCACCGCTGGCATGGCATCCTCGTGCTCCATACCGGACGCCCTGGTCCCACCCCATGGTTCGGACCAGAACGTCTTCCGCGCCTTGGCCAGCAGAACACCGTCTGCTGGGCATGAGCCCAACAATCGGCCTGCTACGGGGTTCTGAGCCGGGTCGTTGTCAACTCCGGTCGACCCGGGTACTTGAGACGCGTATGTGCGCATCCAAGCGGTTGGCGCAATATCCGTCGACACAACGCACCATCGACCCGCCAGGACTCATACCCCCTGCACCTGCGGGCCTCGTACACAGCGCGCCGCGGGCCGAACCGCACGCCAACATATCGACCTCACCACCGGCTTGAGCGCGATCTCCACCGCCCGCGGTTCACCACCCGGTCTGCGACAGAATGAATCCAGAGCAGTCTCCGCTCTGACAAGCCAGGCTCGGCACTGAACCTCACTCCCGCTCTTCAGGACGCACGGCTGCATTCTGACTGACCGCCGCTCAGTGGCGAGGTCCTCACGGTGGGTAGATCACCACATAATCGACGGCGCTCGCAGGGCTAGGAGCCGATGAGTTGCTGACGTACCAGGACCGGTTTCATCGCCCGGGCCAACAACACCTCCGGCGCCTTTTCGGCATCATGGACCGAGATCACCAGCTCAGGGCGCAACCGGCCCAACCGCAGCAGGTGGTCCAGCACAGCTGGCACATGCGGGGTGACACTGACGGCGCCGACCGAGACCGTCACGTCTCGCTGGTACATCTCCCACAGCGGCAGCGGGGTATCAGCAAAGAACATCCCCGCGTTGGACAGGTGCCCGCCGGGCGCCAGACACAGCACAGCCTCACGCAAAAGCCCACCGTCGCTGGTGGCGCCGATGACGACCGGGTATTGCAAATGTAGGGTACCGGCGTCCACTTCAGCCTCCACATCGGCGCCCAGGGCTTGGGCCACCTCCCGGCGCCGACCGCTCCTATCGACGTAGTCGACCGACCGGGCCCCCGCGGCCATCGCCTGGTCGACCGCGAAAAGCCCCAGGCTGGGCAGGCTGCTGACCACCAACACACGAGCGCCGGGGTGCCGGCTGAGACCCCGAGTGACGCAGACGAAGGCGTCGGTGAGGTTGTCGCTGACCGCGGCGGCCGCCGCCGGCTCGACCCCGGGGGGCAGCCGGGTGAGCATGGCATCGGCGTACGGGACCCGCGCCTGCTCGGAGAACAAGCCCCCCCAGTCACCGGCGATCGACGCGCCGTAGCCCTGCAGCCCCGGGACCGTCGTGCAGGCCGTCGGCAACGCCTTTCGGCACGGCGGACATACCCCGCAGTTGATGTGCCACGGCACGACGACAAGGTCACCGACCGCTACCCGGTGCACAGCAGAACCGACCTCGAGCACCTCGGCCACGCATTCGTGCCCGATCGGGAACCCGTTGCCCAGCGGCACAAGACCATGCACGATCGCCCGGTCCAAATCGCACGTCGTCGAGGCGACAGGACGCACGATCGCTTCCAGCGGATGGGTTACCACGAGATCCTCGACCTCCCGCCAGATGAGTTGGCCGACGTCTTCGAACCACAGTGCACGCACCAGGGCCGTCCTTTCAACAACTTTTCGATTTTGCAATGGTGGGTAAATCGCGATGCAGTGCCCATCATGTGGGCGCGGCACCTAGTGCAGTGTCTCAGTTTTGGTTGACTGCTTGGAGGGCGACGCGACCGCGCTGCACCTTGGCCAGGATGTCCTCGGCCTTCGCGGTCCACACGAACGGTTTCGGTTGGTCGTTATGCGCATCCAGGTACTCCTGAATTTTTGTGATCAGATCGGGGACGCTGTGAAACACACCGCGCCGCAATGCCTTGTCCGTCAATTCTCGAAACCACCGCTCGACCAGGTTCAACCACGACGAGGACGTCGGGGTGAAATGCAGGTGAAACCGCTTGTGCTTCGCCAACCACCGCTGCACATCGGCGTGCTTATGGGTCGCATAATTGTCCAGGATCATGTGCACCTGAAGGCCTTTGGGAACTTCCGTGTCGACGGTGTTCAAGAACTTCAGGAACTCCTCGTGCCGGTGCCGGGGCAGGCACGACCCGATCACCTTCCCGGTCAGCACATCCAACGCTGCGAACAACGTCGTGGTGCCATTGCGCTTGTAATCATGAGTCATCGTCGCCGCTCTCCCCTTGACCATCGGCAACGAGGCCTGCGTCCGGTCCAGAGCCTGCACCGATGACTTCTCATCCATGCACAACACGATCGACTTCGCCGGCGGATCCAAATACAACCCAACCACGTCGATCAACTTCTCCTCGAACCTCGGATCGGCGGACAACTTGAACGTCTTCACCAAATGCGGTTTCAACCCACGCGCCGCCCAGATCCGCTGCACCGTCGCCGGCGACACACCCACCTTTTTCGCCATCGTCCGCACCGACCAATGCGTCTCACCTGCCGGCGTGGAATTGCGGGTCAAATCCACGATCTCGTCGATCTTCTCTTTCGGCAGCACCGGTTTCCGGCCACGGCCGTCGGCCACCTTCCCCAACTTGGCCACCCCGTCGGAGCCGAACCGGGACCGCCACGACCGGACCGTGGACACACTCACCCCGACCAACTCGGCAATCCGAACATTGGCCACCCCATCCCCGGCTGCCAACAGCACCCGGGCCCGAATCACCTGCCGATGCGGCGCTGTCTGCGACCCCGCCAACCGGGTCAGGATCGCGCGATCACCATCGGACAAGGGCAACGGAGCTGCGGGTGCCTGCATCGCTCAATCATATCCCGATACCATTCAGTATTTAGGAAACACTCCACTAGATCGTCGCCTAGATAGGTGACCCAGCACCGCTAGATATAGATAGGTGACTCAGCACCGCTCACCGCAGATCAGCCGAAGCCAGCGCCCCGGATCACGCCACCAGCCAGGACACTCGTCCTGGCGATCCTGCCTGGACGCCTGCGAGCGGTGGTCGACATGCCGACCACAGGGCCACATCGTTCCGTCGAACCTTGAAGATGATGTCGTGAAGACCTGCCACTTACCGCCATGGGCGACAGGTCAGGTGGCCGGAGAGAAGTCGGAGATTGCGTTGGCCAGTTCGGTGGGCGCCTCCAGGGGGATCAGGTGTCCGGTGCTCGGGATCACCATCAACTCTGCGCCTGGGAGGTAGGGGATCAGGTTTTGTTGCAGGATCTGGGCGGGCTCGACGTGGTCGTTCTCCCCGGCGATGACAAGGGTGGGGACGTCCACCATTTGGGTGCGTTCGGAGATGTCCTGGGCGATACCTCGTAAGGGCCACTCGGTGCGGGTGGCGTCGGCGCTGGACCGTGAGTCGGTCACGATCTGCGCCTTGAGTTCGTCGGAAAGCGCTCTTGCCGTAAGGATGTCGTCGCGCGCTTGGGCCGTTGACTCTTCGCTGTCGTAGGCGTGCGAGAGCTGTTCCCGGTACTCGGTGGTGATCTGCGCCCCGGCCTTGGCCGGTCCTGATCCCACCAGGATGAGCCCGCGGAGACGGGCGGGGCGGGTGCCGGCGACCAGTTGTGCGACCTTGCCGCCCATCGAATGACCAACGAGCACATAGTCTCGGGCGCCGGCATCATCCAGGACGGAGAGGGTGTCGGCGGCGAGTTGGCTCAGGGTGTACGGGCCGGAAAGGCCCCTGGACCGGCTCCACCCGCGGAAGTCCATGGTCAGAACATCGTGGTCGGCGAGGCGGTCGGTGACCAGATTCCACGTACGCGCCGAACCGCCCCAGTAGTGGAGGAACACCAGGGTGGGCCCGCTCCCCCGGCGGTGGTCGTAAGCGGGTAGGACCTGCTTGGTGGCGTGCATAATCGCTCCTCTGATGATATTTACGGTGTGTTTGCTCTTGGTGTCTATTGCACCGCAGGCCCGAGGCTGGCGCATCGGTCGGAATGGACGTTCGGTAGTGGAAAGTGGACATGTCAAAGATTCGGCAGCTGACCTGGCAACCTGCGGGTGCGGTGGCGCGCCCGGTCGAGGTGATGACGTTCGACCGGCTCCGCACGCTCAACGACGGTAGAACGCAACGGGCCGACTTCAACGTCCTGGCCGTCATCCAGGCCGGGCACGGGTCGGTCTCGATCGACTTCTCCAGCTATCCGCTGATCGAGCGGACCGCGATGTGGATCGCGCCCGGCGCCGTTCACCGTTGGGATCAGATGGCTGACGTGGCAGGCCACGTCGTGCTGTTCGTCCCTACTGCCCCGGTCACACCCGCCACCCGGCAGCTCGTCGCGGCGCCGGACCTGGTCGCCGGATGGCGCATCCCGGCCGATCAGTGGGGGCTGGTGACGGCCGCGATGACCCACCTTCGGCTTGAGGCATCTGCTGCACCGACTGGCCCAACGACCGAACTGCTCGAAATCCTGGTGTCCGCACTCGTCGCTCGGCTCAGGCCGCCGCCAGCCAGGGCTCGCCCCGAGAACACCATATTCCGGTTATTCCGCTGCCACGTCGAGGCCCACTTCCGTGTTCACCACGACGCCGGCTACTACGCCCAGGCCATGGGCTTTGCGCCGCGGACCCTGTCCAGGGCCGTTCAGCAAGCTACCGGCCAGACGGCGAAGACCTACCTCACCGACCGTCTCGTGTTGGAAGCTCAACGGCTGCTCGCCCACGACCGGCTCACTACCAGCAGATGCGCCTCCGAACTCGGCTTCCTGGACGCCTCCAGCTTTTCGGTGTTCTTCCGCAACGCGACCGGACAACGCCCCGGCGCCTGGCAGACCACCAGTTTCACCGGCTAACCCCCGCCCCTAGGGACCAGATCAGCAGCTATGTTGATCTGCCCTGATGGGGTATACCCGCCCCAAAAGTGGTTCGCTGGTTGCGAGTTGACCCCTGTACGCGGCGCGTTGTCTCGGCCCGACTTGAACGACATCCGGCGGCGATCAATGGTGCCGGCCGTTGAGCAGGTCGATCGGCCACTGGCGTGCAGCGGGCTATCGGTGCGGTCGGGCGGGGGTTCGGTGTCAGTTCTGGACGGTGGGCCGGATGGTGATATCGCCGATCTCGACGTCGTGCGGTTGCTCGATCGCAAAGGCGACGGCGCGGGCCACGGCATCGGCACCGATACCGATCGCGGCCATCCTGAGCTGGCCCTGTTCCCGGACGTCCGCATCGTTCACGTGATGAAGGAGCTCGGTACGGACGAAGCCGGGTGAGATCGAGGTGGTGCGCAGGACGCCATCGGTGGACTCCTGACGCAACGCCTCCAGCAGCGTGCGGACAGCGTTCTTGGTGCCGGCGTACACCGCCTGCGTCGGCACGATCTTGAGCCCAGAGGTCGAAATGACAGTCACCAGATGCCCGCGGCCCTGACGACGGAAGATCGGCAGCGCCGCGGCGATTCCGTGCAACACACCACGCAGGTTGACATCGATCATCGCGTCCCAACCGTCGACGTCCAGCTCGTCCACCGGGCCGGTCCTGGCAATTCCGGCGTTGCTGACCAGCACGTCCAGACGCCCGAACTGCTCGACCGCGGCGCCCACCAGCCGGTCGAGATCCACTCGCCGGGTGACGTCCACCGGTTCGATGGCGACCCGGCCGCCGGCGTCCGCGATCCGGGTTGCCAACCCCTGCAGGCGATCCGTGCGGCGCGCGCCGAGCACTACCGCCGCGCCGCGGCCGGCGAGTTCCAACGCAATCGCCTCACCGATGCCGCTGCTTGCTCCGGTGATGGCACAGATCCTGCCAGCGAATCCACTCATGCCACACGCTCCCTCGTCTACGCTTGCGGACAGTTGTCCGCTACGGCGAAACAGTACCGGACAACTGTCCACTTGAGAAGGAAGGTCCATCGGGTGACTCGAGCGCAACGCGCCGACGCCGTCGACAACCGAGATCGCATCGTCGCCGCGGCGCGCAGCGCGTTGGCGCGCTCCAACGGCGCAGCCGACGAGCTAAAATTGCACCTCGTCGCTAAGGCAGCCGGGGTGGGTCAGGGCACCCTCTACCGGCACTTCCCGACCCGTGAGCACCTGCTTGCCCAGGTTTACCAGCAGGAAATCCACGAACTGGTGGAATCGGCCTCCGCGTTGCTGGCGACGCTGCCCCCGTTCGAGGCTCTGACGCGGTGGCTGGACCGCATCGCGGACTATGCGCGGGTCAAGCGCGGCGTGATCGCGGCGATCGAGGCGACTGCTTGGCAGGGTCTGTATGCCGACCACCACAACCGATTCGACCAGACCCTGGACGACATGCTCGATCGCGCAAAAGAATCAGGCGATGTCCGTGACGACGTCGACGCAACCGATGTGATCCTGCTGCTCGGAGCGCTGACCCGCATGCCGCCAGCCGAGTGGGAGGCCCGGTCCAGGAAGGCCGTTGCAGTCATTCTTCAAGGCCTGCGCCTGGTGATCACGCGAGAACCGCGCGTTGGCGATTCTCCTGCGCTCTGCCCGACAACTGAAAAATAATTCGAGAACAAGTTGTAAACCTGACCGATACGAAGCTTGGGTTAATTTTCAAGCTGCTGCCCTACAAACTCGAGCTGCGCGATGTGTGTTCGCCGCCAACGAGGCGATGCGCGACAGCGCCGCCCGCTCCAACGGCGCGCTGCAGGCGGCGTACTTCATCATCGCCATCCGAGCTGCCGGGCTCGCGGCCGGCCCCATGATCGGCTTCGACGCCGCCGTCCATCACGCGTAGGAGCCCGCGACCAGTCGATCAATCAAAGACGCCGCCAGCATCGCAGGAGTCCTGACAAGAATCACAACAACCGGCCGCCGAGATCATGGGAACGCCGCTCCGAGCACCATCGGGGGACATTGGCACGCCTGTGGACCTCCGCCGGGCACGAGATGACCGCACTGGGGCATCTCGGTGGGGACGCCGCCGACGCCGACGTCGTGCTGCTCGCCGTACCTGGGTGCCCGATGACGGATCGTCTACGGAAGGGCCCTGTCGGCCTCGATTTCGCCAAGCAGTGTGAGCCGGTCGCGGACTTTGTCGGCGATGGCGGTCAGTGTCGCCAGCTCCCCGGGGGTGAGCTGATCGATGACCGCTGAGCGGACGTCGGCGACATGTTGCGGGGCAGCCGCTTGGATCAGTTCGCTACCGCGCGAAGTCATGCAGACCACTGCGCCCCGCCGGTCGCCGTGGCACCGCTCGCGCGAGATCAGGCCACGGGTCTGCATCCGGCCCAGGTGCTGCGAGAGCCGGCCCTTTTCCCAGCGCAGCAGATGGGTCAGCTCGAACGGGCGCAACCGACCGTGGGCTGCTTCTGAGAGATGCGCCAAAACTTGGAAGTCGGCGTGCGACAGATCGCAGCGGTTGCGCAGCTGCCGCTCGATGAACTCCCCGAGGCCCTCCTGCATGGCCATCAGGCTGCGCCACGCCCGCTGTTCCCGATCGTCGAGCCACCTCATCTCGGTCATGGATGTCAATCTAGCCAGCATTTGGTTCAGGTGTGAACAAGATGGCGTAGCGTTCAGTTCACACGTTAACTACCGGGTCGGCGGACGGCGTCGACGGATCCGCAACCACTGACCGAAGGAGACCGAGATGAACATTGTGACCATAGGGCGAGGGACGATCGGCGGGGGCCTGGCCAGGCTCTGGCGGACCGCAGGGCACCAGGTCCAGGAGTTCGGCCGGGACGGCGGGGATGTCTCGGCCGCCGACGTCGTGCTGATCGCGGTGCCCGGCGCGGAGATCTCGTCGGCGCTCCGTGCCGTGACCGGTCTGGAGGGAAAGATCGCGATCGACGCGACGAACATCCTTCCCGAGCGTCACGGCAGTTTCCCGTCCTACGCGCAGGAAGTGAAGTCTTTCACCCACGCCCCCGTGGCCAAGAGCTTCAACATGAACTTCGGTGGGCTTTTCGACAAGGTGCACGAACAAAGGGTGCGACCCAGCAACTGCTACGTCGCCGACGAGGGCGCCCGTGAAGTCGCCGAGCAGCTGATCCGGGACGCCGGCTACGACCCGGTGCACGTCGGTGATCTGTCCCGGGCCCGTGACCTGGAAAACGCCGCCGCACGACTGCTCATGGGCGTCCAGCCGGTCGGTGGGGTGTTCTACCGGTTCGCGGTACCCGGAGAGCTCTGAGCAGACACAGCTGCGACCCAAACGTCCTTCCAACAACCGGCAGAAGAGGAAGCAAACAATGAAGGCGGCAATCGTTTCGGGTCCGAATCAGACCCCGATCTACGGTGAGTTCGACGAACCCCGACCGCAAGATGGTGCCAGGGTCATCCAGGTGACGGCCTCCGCACTGTCCAACGCCACCCGAGCGCGGGCGGCCGGAACGCACTACTCGATGACCGGCGGGTTCCCCCTGGTACCCGGCCTGGACGGCGTCGGCCGGACCGAAAGCGGCGCTCGCTTTGCGTTTCTGCTGCCGGAAGCACCGTTCGGTGGGATGGCCGAGAAGACGCTGGTGCGGGACGCGCTCTGCCTACCGGTTCCCGACGCGGTCAGCGACGTAATCGCCGCAGCGATCCTCAACCCGGGTCAGTCGCCGATCGGCGCGCTCCGCACCCGGGCGGGACTTCAACGCGGCGAAACCGTTTTGATCAACGGTGCGACCGGCACCACCGGGCAGGTCGCCGTCCAGATCGCCAAACACCTCGGCGCCGACCGGGTGATCGTCACCGGCCGCAGCACAAGCGCACTGGCCAGGCTCCTCGATCTGGGCGCCGACAGCGCTATCGACCTCACCGCTGACCCTCAAGACGTCCAGGACATGCTGACAGCGCAATTCGCCGACGGTGGCATCGACATCGTTGTGGACTACCTTTCCGGCCCACCCACCCAGACCGTGCTGGCCGCCATCGCCAGTGGCCACAAAGCGGCCAAACCGGTCCGCTACGTCATCGCCGGCACCTCGGCAGGCGCCTCGACCAACGTACCGACCAGCGTGCTGGGCTCCGCCTCCGTCGTCCTGATGGGCGCCGGGATCGGCTCGGTGCGGATATCGGAGATCCTGCAGGCTTCCACCGAGGCCCTGCAGATCGCCGACTCGGCGAACCTGCAGATCGAGGTGACCCAGGTGCCGCTGGCCCAGGTTGAGCAGGCCTGGACCTCCGACTACGGCCGCAGCCGCGTCGTGTTCACCACCTGAGAATGTAAAAGTTGCACGGTCAGTGGTTCTGGTTCACGTTTCATGATCCTGTGCTCAGTTGTACTTATGTGGCCAAGGGGCTGAGGGACGGCAGGTTTCCCCGCACGACGATGCCGAGGCGCTGGGGTGCTTGGTCCGGGGCACCCCTATCCCGGCCCCAAACGCAGCGCGCGGCGCACCTGCAACACCGGTCGCACCATCACCTTGCAATCGCGTACCGCAGACATCGGGTATCGATTTTAGCGACGTGTGCAGCACTCGGTAGCGGAACGCGGCTACCTCGCATCGCGCTAACTCTGGTTGCTGGGCACAGCCCAGCAGTTTCCACCAGGCGATCAGATCCATCGCCGCCAACACCACCTCAACCATGCATGGTTCGCCGCGAAGGACTGGCAGAGGGAGGCGCGCATCCCGATGGCCTTGGCCTGAAAAATCCGGTTTTTACCCGGGCATGCTGGCGGTGCCGCAGATCCAGCCCGCCAACTGACCCGGCACAACGCCGTGCGAGTCCCCGCACCGGCTTCATTATCGGTTGGCTCTACCTGCTGCTCACGCTGCTCATCTCCCCGCTCCTTATTTTGATCCTGAGCTCGGTGATGTCCGCGGCCACGCATTCGGAGAACCTCTGGTGGGTGTGGGCCCTCGTCGCCACTGCAGTGGTCGTCATGGTCAACGTTCAAGGCGCCCAGGCGTCCTCCCGTCTCAACGTCATACTTGGAGGTATCGAAGTCGGGATCTTCGCCGTACTGAGCGTCTGGTTGATCATCAAGGCCGGCAACCACAACACGCTGCAGGTGCTAGGTACGACGTTCGCCACCGTTCCGGCCAAACAGGAATCTCCGGCATCATTGCCGCGCCAGACCCCCCCGCCGGATGCTCCCCCGCTACCAGCACAGGCCGTTAGCCCAACAGCGGCAATGCCAACCACGGCTACCGCGAGAGTGCGGCGCACCGGCGAGACGATGAACCCAGACCTCATTGACACTCCCAAATACTATGTTCGGTCTGACCGAACCGCGGTCGGCTTGACAGAACAGAGCTTCGCATCACTTCAGCCGAGTTGTCAACCGTTCTCGACCGGCAAACTAACGGCGCCGAAGGATTGGTGAGCACCAAGGCATGGTGGGTGGAGCCCCACCTCACATTGATCGGTCTGGGCATACGATGTTCGGTGTGTCAGATCAGGTTGCGCCCATCGCCCACACCAAGTACATCGTGCAGAGCGTGGCCAGATGTCTGCGATTGTTGGACCTGCTGGGGCTCCATGCCGGCGACGGACTGTCGCTCACTGAGGCAGCCAAGCTGCTGGTCACCTCAAAGAGTGCGACCTTCGCGCTGTTGCAGACGCTGATCGCCGACGACTTCGTCGTCGAGGTCACGCCGGGGCCCCGCTACCGACTCGGACCCGCGATACTGCGCCTGGCCGATAGTCAGCTCCGCTCTATGCCGATGATCGAAAGAGTGCGACCCGTCATGCAGGCATTGACCGCCGAGACGGGATGGACCACGCGGCTGGCCGTGCCCGAACACGGCTATGTGGTGTTTATGGACCGGGTAGACGGCAGCGGAACCATCCGATTCTTCACACCCTTGGGCAGGCGCGAGCGGCCCCACCACAGCGCCGCAGGCAAGGCGATGCTCGCTTCCATGACCGACGAAGCGGTGCGCGCGATCGTCTCCGCAACCGGCCTGCCCGAACGCACGCGATACACCATCACCGACATCGCGGCGCTGCTGCAGGACCTCGCACTGATCCGCCAGCGCGGCTACGCCGTCGATGACGAAGAAGACGACGAAGGGGTCTTGTGCGTCGCAGCGGCGTTCGCCGGGCCCGACCGAGCCTGCGCCGGCGCCGTCAGTATCACCGGCCTGAAGAACGGCGTCCCCCCCTGGCGCGTGCAAGAACTAGGACGGCTAGCGCGAGCACATGCCGACCGTATGGCCGAAGTGATCGGCGGCCGCCCCGGGCATCCCCTGCCCAGTAGCAACGAACAGCCGCACCCACGCTGGGCTCACACCTAGCAGCGCGCCGCTGACCGTGATACCGCCGGGGCGGCGATCGAGCACCCGGTGGGTGCGAAGACTCTTCGTGGCTCTTCGCAGTTGACGGTGTAGGGGTGGGCGCGTCGGTCGCCAGTTGAGGGTCGAGGTCTTCCGATGATGGAGGTTCCTACGCCGCCCATTCGGAAGACCTCGACGTGCCTGAGGCCACTTCTGTGGCCCTGACCTCAATAGCTTCTGTCTGCTGGACCACGCGGTGCTGCGGCGCACCCCACGACAGTTAGCCGCGGCCGAGGATCGATCTTGCCTTCGCGGTTCATCGACGAACGCTTAGCGGGCCTTACTATTGTCGGAGATCAGGCGAACGCGGTTGTGTGGTTCTGGACCCAGGTGCGGAACGATCGCGGTGCGTTGCCGGTGAGGTTGAAGACGTCGTCCGTGAGAATGCCGGCGCGGCTCAGCTTGAAAAGTTCGTCGAGGTTTTGCCGGGCAGCAGCCATTTGCGGAGCCGTCCCCCTCTGGATGCTGCGCTGAGCTTCTTCTTCGGGCGTCGAGGCGACAAATTCCAATGGCCGGTCGAGAACTTCGGACAGGATTGCGGTCTGCTCACTGGGGGACAAGGCCTCGGGGCCGGTGACGAAGTAGCCGTGGCCGACATGACCAGGCTGGGTGAGCGCGACGGCCGCGACGGCCGCGACGTCGTAGGGGTCGACAACGCCGATCTTTCCCGGCTCGGTGCCGTCGATGACCTGCCCGGACTCGCGGATCGTGGGAGCCCACCACTGCGCGTTGGACATGAGTCCGTTGGCGTACACATAGGTGACGTCGAGATCGGAGGCGCGGAACACGTCGTCCCGGGCGGTGATGAACGCCCCGATCGTGGGCGCGGGGTGCAGTCGCGTTCCAACCGAGGACAGCACAACGACCCGCTTTACGCCCACGGAGCGGACGCCGTCGATGAATGCTTGCGCCTGTGCGGGGATGGGAGCGAGTTGCATGAAGAACACCCCGTCGACACCGTCGGCGGCCGCGGCCAGACTTGCTGGATCCTCGAGGCTGCCGACGGCGATCGAGACGCCCGGGGGGAGCACCGCTGCGCGGGATGCGTCGCGGACCAGTGCGCGCACTTTCTGTCCTTGGTCCAGGAGGTGCTCGACTAGCTCACCTCCGACGTTGCCTGTAGCGCCGATGACGAGATACATGGTTGTTCCTTTCGTTGGGGTTGCTGCGCTTATTGGGGTTGCTACCTCGGTGAGATTGTTGAAGCGAGTTACCAGGGCAGTTCGCCGTCGCGGTCTCGGTAGGTGCCGCTCGGGCCGCCTTCGTCGGCGAAGGCGAAGGTGATGATGGCGTCGGTGCCGTCTTGGACGGAGTGGCCGCGCTGTCCGCTGAGGTCCGTGGCGGTCATGCCGGGGTCGGCGATGTTGATGCGAATGTGGGGGAGCAGCCGCGCGTACCGGACGGTGAGCATATTGATGGCGGCCTTGGAGGCCGCGTAGAGCGGCGTGCCGGCGGTCGCTTCGATCCGGTCTAGATCATAAAAAAGGCCGAAGGAACCGATTCCGCTGCTGACGTTAACGATCCGCGGATCCGGGGACGTCTCGAGCAGGGGCAGGAAAGCGTGCATGACGCGGACGTAACCTGCGACGTTGGTCAGGAGCACTTCTGAGATGTCTGCGGCGGTGTAGCCGTGGACGTCGCGCAGCGGGCCGGTGATGCCGGCGTTGTTGACGAGCAGGTCGAGGTGTCCTTCCGCCAGCTGCACGAGGTCAGCGGCGTGGGCGACGGACTCGTCGCTTCCGACGTCGAGCACAATCGGTGTCGCGCCGACTTCCGCGGCGGCTGCTCGGCCTCGTTCCTGGTCCCGTGCGGCCAAGTAGACCCGATACCCGCCGTCGACGAGGCGACGAACAGTTTCCAAGCCGACGCCCTTGTTCGCACCGGTCACCAACGCGATCCGCGGTGTCCCTGCAAGTCGCTGTGTCATGAGACAAGTTTCGCTGGGCGCGAAGGAATCGGCGTGGCCCAATCTGTCCCACCCTGGCCGCGCTAAAACTGGCGACAATAATGGCATGAGCGAATCTTCGGAACTGGGTGCGATGCTGCGAGCATGGCGTGGGCGCATTCAACCGCACGATGTCGGCTCCCCCTTCGGACGCGGGTCGGACAAGACACCAGGACTTCGACGTGAGGAAGTGGCGTGGCTCGCCGGGGTATCGGCGGACTACGTGAAGCGCCTGGAGCAGGGGCGCTCCCACCCGAGCCGTAGCGTCATCCGCGCACTCGCCCGTGCCCTGCGCCTCTCGGACGCGGAATACGAGCTGGCCTGTCGTCTTGCCGGACACGCCAGCCACCTTCAGGCCGAGGTCCCGCAGCACATCACCCCGAGCGTGCAACGACTCCTCGACCGGCTTCCCGACGTCCCGATCGCCGTCTTCGACGCCGCGTGGACGCGAGTCGAACAGAACGCGCTCTGGTCCGCAGTGACCGGAGACGAACGCGAGCGGCCCCACCGAGGCGCCAACATCGTGTGGCGGACCTTCCTCGGTAAGTCCGGGTCCGTGCGTCACCCGAATCCGGAAGAGTACAAACACTCTCTAGTCGCGGACCTTCGGGAGGTCACCGCCCGCTACCCAAACGATGACGACCTGGCCGCAATGGTTCGAGACCTACTTTCCTCCAGCGCAGAGTTCAACAAGATCTGGGGCCACGCGGGCGTTGGCCGCCACGGCGGAGTAAGCAAGATCATCGATCACCCGATGGTCGGGTCGATCGAGCTGGATTGCGACGTGCTCTCCGTTCACGGTTCGGACCTGAGAATCATCGTGTTCACCGCTCCACCCCGATCATCGGCAAGCGAGTCCCTTCGTCTCCTGTCCGTCTTCGGAACAGAAACCGTTTCTTCGCAGTCGGCGCCGGGCGCGTCAGTCGCCGGTTGAGGGTCGAGGTCTTCCGATGATGGAGGTTCCTGCGCCGCCCATCCGGAAGACCTCGACGGGCCTGGCTGCTGCGCGAATGGCTCGACCGGGAGATCGGTGGCCTTCAGGAATCCAGCGACCTCTTACATCGCTAGTGTCGCGTGTTTGAAGTCTTCTTACGGTGGGCCTTGGTCAGGATCTCGTCGGGTGTTTTGGTCCAGATGAATGGGTGGCAGCGTTCGTTCCAGCCGTCGATGAACGCGCCGATGGCGGCGATGAGGTCTTTGACGGAGTTGAACGTTCCTCGGCGGATCGCTTGCCGGGTGATGACGGGCGAAAAAGATTTCGACCATGTTGAGCCAGGACCCGGAGGTGGGCTCTATGCCCCGGGTGGGTCCACGTCGTCAGCAACCACCGGACTGCGCCTAGGCCCGTGATAGCGGCGGCGATCAACGCCGTCGTGCCGATCAGGCCGACGAAGGATTCTGCCCGCAAGGGGAACGTCCTACGGCGACCGGAACCGCTCTCCGAGGCGGTGGGCGACCAAGACCGCCCGATCGTCATCAGGGGATGGCTCATCGGGAATGTCAAAGCGGGGTGGCGGGGTGTGCGGTTGTGTTGGCAGTGGCGAAATCTTGTAGGTCTGCAAAAGCTTGGGCGATCAGGGCGTCCACCTGGCTGGATGAATCGGCGACCCACGTGTGGATAGCGTGCCCCCACGCGGTGGTTCCGACTTGTGCCAGCAGAGTCGCGTTCCAGTGGGCTAGCCCGCGCTCGCGTAGCGCGTCGGCGACGATGGCGCTCAAAGCTGCTTCCTTCATCAACTCCCGCTCACGCAGTGCTGGGGTCACCGCAATGACTTGGTGGCGGGCCTCGGCAAGGGGGCGGTTTTCTTCCAGGCCCGGAGACATCGAGCGGAACGCTTGGAGCATCAACGCGACCGGTGGCAATGTGCGTGGTAGGCCCTCCAGTGCTCGAGCGAGTGCCTCCTGCTGGCGGCCTTCGGCGTTGAACAGCACCTCACGTTTGTCGGTGAAGTGGCGAAAGAAGGTGCGCTGGGTGACGCCGGCCTTCGCTGCGATATCGGCGATGGTGGTTTGGTCGTAGCCGCGCTCGCTGTAGAGCTCCAGCGCAGCACGCTCGAGTCGGTCGCGTGCTTCGACGCCACTGCGAGGCATATTGATCACCATACCTGTTGTGTCACAGTGTGACATCTAAGGTTGCGTAGCGGCACACTGTAACGCTACCGTAGGGTCACACTGTGACACAACAGTCCCAGCCTCGTCGAGGAGATGCAATGCACGTGTTCGTCACCGGTGGCACCGGTCAGACCGGTCCCGCCATCGTTTCCGAGCTGATCGGCTCCGGCCATACCGTGACCGGCCTGGCCCGCTCGGACGCCGCCGCAGCCAGGCTGCAGTCGCTCGGGGCAACACCGCTGCGCGGGTCGGTCGATGACCTCGACATACTGCACGCCGGCGCATCCCAGGCCGATGGCGTCGTCCACATGGCCATAGCCGGCGACTTCAGCAACCCCGAGGACATCACCCGGCGCGAGGTCGCCGCGATCCAAGCCCTCGGCGGAGCGCTCGTCGACACTAACAAGCCCCTGGTCACCACCTCCGGAACGCTGGTGCTGCCCGCCGGCCAGGTCACCACCGAACACGACACCCCCGACCCCAACTCGATCGGCAGTCTGCGCATCCCGGGCGCGCAAGCATGTCTGGACTTCGCTGACCGCGGTGTGCGCGCGGTCGTACTCAGGTTGGCTCCGACCGTTCACGGGCCGCGTGACCACGGGTTCATCCCGATGCTGATCACCGCGGCCCACGCGAGCGGGGTTTCCGCCTATATCGAGGACGGCTCGAACCGCTGGCCGGCCGTACATCGCCTCGACGCAGCCGACCTGTACCGCCTTGCCCTTGAGAAGGCCCCGGCAGGCGAAACGCTCCACGCAGTAGGCGAGGAAGCCATCCCATTCCGAACCATCGCCGAAAAGATCGGCGCCAAACTGAACCTGCCCACCGCATCCGTCAAGGCGGCAGACGCCGCAACCCACTTCGGCAACCCCTTCATGGCCGTCGTCTTCAGCACCGACGCACCCGTCTCAAGCCAGCACACCCAGCAGCTACTCAGATGGCGCCCCAACCACTGGACCCTGCTCGAGGACCTCGACAACGGCGACTACTTCACCACCCCACCTCTGCCTGACGCCTTCAGCATGAGTCCCGCCCCCAAGGTTCGCTGACCAACGCGATCTGCTGTCCACTCACCAGCGGTCACTCTGACGTCCGGTAGACGAACCCTCTGGGGAGCACCCACGGAGATGGCGCCGCTGGTCAACCCGCACGCCTGTTCGACCGTCCCGGTAGACCCGCCCGCAGTGTTCACCGGTGAGGGGGCGGTAAACGGGGCACCGCACCGACGATTTCACGGCGATGGATGCGCCACCTGCCCCTGTGACAACCGTCTGGCTTAGCCCGTGCTGGGGGTTTCCGCACTTCGGGCGGCGGGCAGGTCAACCGGTAACCTGAACAACCCGGGTCGCCTGGGCAAAACCTCACGTTGATCAAGATGGCGGGCTGCTGTTCATTGGTCGGCCAGTAGCGCAAGGATTCTGCGGTTGAGGTCGGCTGCTCGGCGGTAGGTTTCGTCCAGGGTGCGGTCGACTCCGCGGAGGCGGTTCTGGTCGGCGCGGCGACGAGCGACGGCCTGTTCCCAGTCGCGAGCCGTGTAGGGCGTGGACGTAGGGGTCACCGGCGTCGCGGGTGGTGGCGGTGGTGGTTCGTCGGGGGTTTGCGGTTCGACGCGGTGGACCGCGCCCGGGCCGGTGGTGTTGCCGCGGGCCAGGTGGGACACCGAGTGCGGGGACAGCGGCCGTGGGGTGATCGACAGGTGGCCGCGGGGGTCGATCGGCGGCAGCAGCGGAACATCCCCGATCCCCTGAGCGATGGGGCGGCGGCTTCGGCACAGGTGCGGCGATGCCCCCTCCCCCGCTGGGGCGCGGTCGATCGCCCCGGCCAGAGTGCGGGTGGCGGGTGAGGTGAGCGCCAGGTGCAGGGCGCGGAGCCACCGGACCAACGCGCACGGCCCGCACACAACCGGATCCTCGTCCGGATAGAGGGTGACCAACCCGATCGTCGTGTTGATGGTGGCGACTGTGTCGGTCAGCGTGATGTCGCCGGCGGTGAGGGCGGCGATCCGCCGGTACGGCACCCCCGCCTGGGCCACGATGAGCAGGGCCCGGTCGCGGCGGCCGAACCAGCCGTTGATCCAGCCGTGGGACTGTGAATCGCCAAATTAGTTGGCACGTTTTGTCCACGCTAAATGGCACGGTGTTCAGCACGCCTACGCCTCAACCGGGCACTCGATGGACCTATCGTCGCAGGTCAAGCGAGTGTGGTGCGGTATCAACGCAGACACCATGCGGCCATTCAATTTGGCGAAAGTGTGCCATATAGCGTGGCGACCGACAGTCCAGGAGCAACGGCGACCGACAGGACTGACCTGGCGACCACGGCTTCGTCACCATCGAGAGCTGTCCCGGTCGATGAACGACAGCAGCCACATGCGCTGTGAATTGGGCATTTATTTGGCACAGTTTTTGTCGGTTGAGTCCCACGTTTCGGCTCGGCCGTGCGGTGAGGTGTGTCACGCTGATGGCCCAGCGCGTTAAAGAGAGGGAATGGCGTGGTGCTTCCGGGGTCTGATCAGCAGGCCGCCCATGGGAGCACACCGCGGGGTGGTCCGGACAGTTTTTCCGGTGAGTCAAGCTCCGTTCTGGACACCGAGGCAGAGGGTGTCTTGGACGACTTGGTGTCCGCGGTCGCGCAGCGGTTGGGGACGAGCGCGGCTCAGCTCAGTATCGTGAGCGCGCAACGGGTGTGGCTCACAGCAGCGTCGTCGGACCGGGGATCAGGCCGGCATCGAAGCGACACCTTCTGCGCCCGGGTCGCCGCCGCGGGGCACACCCTGATCGTGCCCGATGCCCCCGCCTATCCTCCCGCTTCGCGGCAGACCCGCAGGTCACCGTGCCCGGTGTGGTCGGCTTCTACGCCGGCGTTCCCCTGATCACCGCGGACGGGTCCGTGGTGGGGTGTTGTGCGTGTGGGATGAGCATCCCCGCGAACTCGGCCCCGAGGACATCGCTGCGCTGGAACACTTCGCCCGCGACGCCCTCGCGTTGCTGGAGCTGCGGCGGGTCACCCACGACCTGGAATCTGCTCGGGCATTGCTGGCGGCATCGGGAACGGTGCTGGAGATGATCCTGGCCGCGGCGGCGCTACCGGAGATCCTGGACACCCTGGCCCGGGCATTGGAAGCATCGCTCCCGACCCGGTGCTCGATCCTGCTGCTGGACGGGGCGGTGCTGCACCACGGGGCCGGCCCGAGCCTGCCGCGCACCTACCTGGAGGCGATCGACGACGTCCGGATCGGGCCGGCCGTCGGGTCCTGCGGCACCGCGGCATACACCAAGAGCACCGTCATCGTCGCCGACATCGCCGCCGACCCGCGGTGGGTCAAGCACCGCCAGGACGCCCTGGCTGCCGGTCTGCGGGCCTGCTGGTCGATACCGATTTTAGGCCCGCAGCAACAGGTGCTAGGCACCTTCGCGGTGTACTACGACACCGTCCGCAGCCCCAGCTACGAAGAACTGAGCACTCTTTCCCGTTGGGTGAACCTGGCGGAACTGGCCATCATCCGCTCCGGTGAAGTGGCGAGCCTGCGGGCGGCGGCCACCGTGGACCCGTTGACCGGGCTGATCAACCGCGCCGAGTCGCTCCGCCTACTCGAGCGGGCCATCGAGAATGCCGGTGCCGAACTGGCGGTGTTCTTCCTCGATTTGGATCAGTTCAAATTCGTCAACGACACCCTTGGACACGCCGCCGGAGATGAATTCTTGCAGGCGGTGGCCAGCCGTCTCATCGGGTGTCTGGGGCCTCACGACACGGTCGCGAGGTTCGGCGGTGACGAGTTCCTGATGCTCTGCCCCGATATCTGTTCCGCTGATCAGGCCCGCACGTTCGGCCGCCGGATCATCGCCGCCCTGGCCGAGCCACTACCGATCTACGGCCGCACGGTGGCGCTCTCGGTCAGCATCGGTATCGCGCTGCACCCCGCGCACTCCGGGCCCGGCGCCGGTGCCGGTGACCTGGTCGCGGAAGCGGACCTGGCGATGTACTCGGCGAAAAGATCCGGCCGCAACAACATCGCCGTGTTCGACGCCGACCTGCGCCGCCAGGCCGCGGACCGGCTCAGCCTGGAAGCAGACCTCAGTCGCGCCCTGATCAATGACGAACTGCACTGCCACTACCAACCGATCGTGGACCTGCCCAGCGGGCAACTGATCGGCCTCGAGGCGCTGCTGCGGTGGCGCAGCCCCACCCGAGGGACCGTGCTCCCACTGGATTTCATCCCCACCGCCGAAGACAGCGGACTCATCTGCCCGATCGGTGCGTTCGTGCTACGCACAGCCTGCCGACAACTGGCCACCTGGAACCAGATTGCATCCGGGATGCCTGCACATGTGGGTGAACATATCCCCCCGCCAGCTCAACGACGCCGGTTTCGCCGACACCGTCGAAGCGATCCTGCACCAGGCCGGCCTGCCCGCAGGGCAACTCGGGATCGAGGTTACCGAAAGCACCCTCATCCAAGACGCCACCACCGCCCGGGCCTGCCTGAGCCAACTGCGAGACCTCGGCGTCAGCGTGGCCGTCGACGACTTCGGCACCGGCTACCCCGCCCTGGCGCACCTGAAAAACCTGCCCGTGGATGTGCTGAAAATCGACCGCGGATTCATCACCGACATCAACGCATCACCCGCCGATAAAGGCATCGTCGCGGCGATCCTGGCCCTGGCCGACACCGTCGGCCTGCAGGTCACCGCCGAAGGCATCGAAACCGCTGCCCAACGACACACGCTGCAAAACATGGGCTGCAGCGCCGCGCAGGGCTACCTGTTCAGCCGCTCACTGACCGCCGCCCAACTCACCGACCTCCTGCATGCTGACCCCGCGCCGATACTGCCCACCCGAGGGTGAAACACAACCCACCGCTCCACCGGTCGCCGGGGTTCGCCCGGGTAGGTCGTACCGGACTGGAACCCAAGATCCAACTCGGCTGCGCCGTCCGACGGGTCGAACCGCCGGTTCCGAGCATGCCAACAGCGGGTCAGCGTCTGGCAGCGATGTCGAGGGCTGCTGCTCTCGGCCTCGCTGCGGCGGTGGGCATGCTCGGTGAGACGAGCGGGAACCCCCGGCGCAGAAGCACTGCGAACGCGATGAGACACGGCCATGCCCGGAACCCCCAGTGGTGACTGTTTGTCATCATGGGGGTATGCCGCACGCATTTCATTGCTTGGTTTCGGATAGGTCGGCTCGACCGGTTCCCGTCTTGATCGTGAGTGTCGGCGTGCCACGCGTGGTGCCTCCCGCATGGCGGTTGTATGAGTTGATGCTCGGCATCGGTTGGCAGCTGGCAGCAGCGCCGGTGTCGGAATCGGTGTCGGCTGTTTTCGACGCGCCGGTCGTCGCTGAGCTGACGATCGGCGGGTGGGGGATGCGGCTGCATATCCGCACCGAGGTGAACGACGGAGTGTTGACCGCAGACGCTGACGGACCACCTGATCTTCCCGCCGGTTGGTGCAGTGCGGTCGGTCGACAGGGTGGTCATTGCGCGGTGATTGTGGTGGATGTAATGGGTTTGGATCGCCGCCGGAAGCTGCGCAAGTATGTGGACAGCGCCGCCAAACGTGGGGCCGTCCTCACCGGCCGGGCGGTGGTGATCGAAGGCGACGCTTGAGCGGGGCAGCGGGCTGCGCGGCGACCACCTTCGCCTGGGCGTAACGCATGCGCCGAGGGTGGGCGTACCTGTGGACCTGCTTCCAGACCCGCGCGGCCGTACTGGGGTGCGTCCGCCTGGTTGTCCTACCGCTCTGTTGCGAACGACGGCGTCCACATCGTCGGCGACGGGTTCCACCGCCGACGGGCGATGAACGCCGGTCGCCTCGGGTTGGCCACGGTGGCGTGTGAATTGGCGAGCTACTTGGCCGCTGTTTTGCACGGTATTTGGCACCATTCTCGAACCTCAGTTCGAGCACCACGACGCATCTGGGCGTGAACCACGGCAAGGTGGCCAAATAAGTCGCCAAAACGGCCAAAAAGCGTGCAAAAACTAGGCCACATACCGGGTTCTGGCTCAAGATTCGTGAGAGTAGCTGAAGCGGTCTCGCGGCCCAGTGACCGCACATTCTCCGTACGCCTGGCGTCGGACGCTGGATGTGGCGTTCCAGGGCACTATCAACTCGGCTCGAACCTAGTGCGCGGCACATCTGCAACACCGGTCACACTGCCATCGCCGATCAGCTTCACGAAACTTGAGCCAGAACCCGTTATCTGGCCTAATGTGACCACACTAATTGGCCACGGTCTCTGGCGTACGCACACCCGACGAGGCCACTCACTGATCCATCTTCGCAGTTCAGGCGCCTGCAGGGCGATGCCGGCGCAGTGGCCATGCGGCCATTTAGCGTGGTCAAACTAGGCCACTTATCATGGAAGAAGACAGTCGACGGTCTCGGAGTGTGCCGGGTGGTCCGCGCCGGCGGCATGCGGGTGCCGATCCTGATGCTGACGGCCCGGGTGGAGCTGGACGCGCGGGTCGCCGGACTGGACGCGGGCGCAGACGACTACCTGGCCAACCCGTTCGAGCTCGAGGACCTGCTGGCCAGGTTGCGTGCGCTGCTGCGGCGAGCACCGACCGAACCGTCCAGCCCCGACGGGCAGGTACTTGTGGAGGGGTTTGCGCCATTGACACCGAAAGCAGACGCCTGGACCCCGACGGCATCCATCGCGATCCCGCCGTGACAACCCACTGAACTCCCACATTCGCCTTTAGCCCGCCGAGTCCTCCACATGCATCACCGCGGGCAGCTTTTTTGCGATTGTTAGGTTGAGTTTTTCTCTGCGCGGTGTTTACGGATTCGCCAGATGACGACGGCGGCCAGGACGATTGCGGCGA
>JAABUP010004031.1_pt1 | contig 24745 bp, 27 predicted proteins | sample 5559201 | NCBI WGS metagenome assembly JAABUP01 (sample SAMN10711887, study PRJNA513373) | rock metagenome | isolation source: Antarctica rocks | place: Antarctica
AAACGCAGATGAGCACTAACAGGCGAGATGGGGAGGGGGAGAGGGGGTGAGGGGGCAGCAGAAGCAAAGAAACTTGATGCCAGTGCAACGTGAGTGAGCACACCCAGCAGGAGAAGAGAATGGAGAAGAAGAGAAACAGGATCACACAATATCACCAATGCTCCCAGCTCACACATAGACAGCTCTTCTATGCATAAAACAAGAAGCTTACTTTCATGTCGTCAAGCTTGGACTACCGTCTAAAGCAACACCCAGGAATGCAATTGTTCTAAAAGCAGGCATGACTGTCACAAAAGACGATGAAGAAGAACGGAGACCAAAGAAACAAGTAGCTCACCGTCATGCCAGCTAGCTTGGGGTAGTATCTGAAGAAACACTGGAAGGTGACGCTTGCTTGAGTGACGCTATCAGTTCCAACCTTCACTTTCTCTTTGGCCTCTACAGCCTGTAGACAAAGACAACACCAAAATAAGACCAACAGGTGTTCATACTTCCAATTTTGGCTTTTTCACCTTCATTTTTGACTTCATGCACTTGTGTTTGACAACACCCAGCATACAGCCAAAGTCTGCAACTCCAACAGCCTCAGTAATTTTGTTTAGATGAGGCTCGGAAACAAACACAAGCAACCTGTACGCCGGTGAGTTCATCACAAAAAAGACCAATGGGATGAACCCCTATGCAGCAAACAGTCTTTGCTCCTTCTGCAAGGCGGCTGTGTACACAGCATACAGCACTCATTGACCCATTGAAGGCATCCAGTCAGATTGTCAGCTCGTGGTCAGATCTTGCAGTTATGATGCATCACAGCGCCATGGCATTACGCGTAATGCCTGGTAATGCGTCACACCAGTACAAGTATTGCGTCACGGCCTTGCGGGTAATGCATCACAGCATTAATGGTGACGCATGACAACATAGGTGTAACGCATACACAGCGTCGTGGATGCATCACAGAATTACAGGTGTTGAGTATTCACCTGGTGAATGTTGTCTTGCCAGCGAGTGCGGGGCCGAATGCGTCCGCTGCTTCTGTCAATGATGTGGATCTCACCACTGGCAGTGACAATATAGTCCCGATTCTTCTCGTACACCTCCTTTGCCTTGATGGCGTTGATGATGTATGGGCCCCATGGGTCTTCTTCTTGCCATACTATCACTTCCTCCTTCCCTTCTGGCATGAGCTTGCTTGTTTTGACAGGGTCTATATGCTTCTTGGCAACTGCACATAAAATCAAATGTGTCATTCCTGGGTGCCATGGCTTTGACAGTTGAAAAGCCTGTATTGACTGTTCTCCTTGATAAATGGTCACTATCTGGTTTCTCTTGTGGCATCAGCTTCCTCGCTGCAATGAGGTCGATAAGCTTTCTCCCAAGTGCATGTACCAATCAAGTGTGTGGCTGCCTGGTACGATTGGATTGTCTTGAAAGCTGTGACAACGACGTCTGACAGTCACATGGCTCTTGATCTTGCCAGACACTTGCATTTCCCCCTGCACTTTGACTCAAAGGGTTCAGGGTTAGAGTCAGGCTTCACCTAGGATTTAGACCTAGGGTTCAAACCCTGGACCCAGAATAACCACGAATTTAGTCTGTTTGTCTGGCCAGGGTCTCAGTGCTTCCTGACATTGGCAGTCAATGTAAGGTTTCGGGTTGTAGGGTTTAGGGTTTCAGGGTCTCTGGTGTTGTTTTGCATACCCATTGGAAATTCCTGTAATCTGTTCCGTAAGTAATTTGCCTCCCGCCTAGCATGCAGAAGCATTAAAAAAGGAATCTTTCCATCTGTGATGTCAATCCAAAGAACCTGCGGATGCGTTGTGCAACCTTGCACATGGATCAGTTTGCAAGATGCATGCACTTGGGTGATCACCCCGTAACAGCATGTGGTGAGATTTAAATGCATGATCAGATGATGACGCATAGATGGCTGGATACGTCCATATCAGGCACACATGCACACCCAGACGGTACCAGGTGTCTCCAAAAACCGTGGTTCATACACACTGAGGAGTATGGCGCTCAAGCTTAGCTTTCTTGTCAGGTAATGTGCACGCACATGCCGCTCGGGAGCAACCATGCAACATCACGCGTGAGTACGATTGTTTTTCGCTATTTTCGTCTCTGGTGACATTTCAGTGCTGCATGAGCAAGCACAAGCACGATCATGAGAAGGAAAGCAAGCCTGCCTGTTTCCCAGTTCATACGCCCCCTTTGATCCAACATCAGACCAATTGAAAGAAATTGCACACGTTTTGATTGAGTAAAAACAGCTTGCTGCATGCCATGTTCTGGGTAGTCTGGATGTCTGATGAGTCACAACTGGTTGCACACCCCAGACTGTAAGGTCTTGAATTTTTTATTAATGAGTTGCAGAGAGGACCTACCCAGTTTTGCATAGACAGCATGCAGCCCTGCTTCAGTCAGCGTGGCCTGCTTGCCCTTATGATCTAGCTCATAGTGCACCTCATCTGGAGCTGTTGCATGTAGCCGTAGCTGATCTGCAATCTGCATGCCAACAGGAAAGTCAGGTGGCAGTGTCTATCAGCTCTCTGGTTCACACAACAGTATTAAGACGGTGCCATAGTAACAGCAGGAACCAAAAAAACACTGACAACGCAGTTGCAAAACCCTGTGCTGGCATTGGATACTTTTGGGGTGAGACAGAACGACTACAAGCAATGAAAATTGTTCATGCATTCCCTGAGTGCGTGTCTTACTCTGAGGTCAGATACATGCAATCCTGAGTAGCTCCATGTATCAGCGTTGGGTACATACAGTCCTGAGTAGCTCCCCCAAAAAAATGCTTTTTGGGAATCAGCAAGAGAAGAATAACTTGCAAATGCCTGCTATAACTTGCACAATTCAAAAGGGGATACAGAAGGTGGTACAGAATGTGTTACAGAAGGCAGTCCATAAGGTGGTATATAGAATGATATGCGTGGTACAGCAAGTTGTACAGAAGGTGTTACATACAGTTTTACACAAGGTGGTACATGGTGTACAGAAGCTGTTACATACAGTGTTATAACAGGTGGTACATGGTGTACAGACGGTGTTACATACAGTATTATAATAGGTTTCACATGGTGTACAGAGGGTGTTACATACAGTATTACAGAAGGTGGTACAAAATGTACAGAAGGTTACCTCCTTTGCAACGCCGAACCTGTCCAAGTTTTCGGAGGCGGCTGCGCTAATCATGAGAGGGTCTCGGCAGCTGTCAATCAACAGTGAGTCGACTTCATCCACGATGGCGTAGTTGAAGGGCTTTGTGATTGCCTGCAGCACAGCAGTGGTGTTCAGAGGATGGTGACAACATTGACCACAGAAAGCTTTGTGATTGCCTGCAGCACAGCAGTGGTGTTCAGAGGATGGTGACAACATTGACCACAGAAAGCTTTGTGATTGCCTGCAGCACAAAAGCGATGTTCAGAGGATAGTGACAACAGCGACCACAGAAAGTTTTGTGATTGCCTGCAGCACAAAAGCGATGTTCAGAGGATAGTGACAACATTGACCACAGAAAGCATTGTGGTTGCCTGCAGCACAAGAGTTGTTTTGGATGGCGTTTGTAGAGTTCAGACAGCATGAACCACCAAAAGCAAGAGTGAATGGCCAGATGAAGCACTGTGTCAGCACTACAGAGCCGAAGTTGAAATGCCTTGTGGTTGCGTGTAGCACCAGCTTTGTTCTGGACTGTTCGCACAGAAGTGGCATAGAAGTGATGAAAGTAATGACAAACAAGCTCCTCAGTCTCACATTTAGCATAGCATCTCAGGCAGTGCAGCACTGCATCATGCAAAGCGCCTCAGGGTCAGCTGGCAAGCAGGCAGTCAGCAAACAACCGAAGCGTAGAGTCATGCAATGGCACTATGCTTCATTGCTGCTGCCGTGTGTTGGTTGTAAGTTGCATCTATGGATCAGCTTGCAGGGTCACAAAACTTTGAAGAGTTTTGTGTCTTGACCTCTGGGATGTTAAACCCTGAGGCATACCTTACAACCGTTGCGTAACAACAAGATGTACCATGTACGCATGTCCTGTCGTGTTGTCATACAGACAATCCCCAACGCAGGGCAAACAAAATACCTACCGTGTAATCCTTGTTCTGTGTAGCGTTGTTGTACAAATACATGTACAACTACGTGAAGCAAGGCACTTCGGCTGTGACATATGTCACATCTGCTGCAAATGAAAGGCTCACCGTGTAGTGCTTGGTCTGTGTCGTGTTGTCAAACAGGTACGTGAAGCACAGCACTTGGGCTGTGACGTATGTCACGTCTGCTGCAAATGGCACCCGGCGCTCGCTGTTCAGCATGTTGTCTGTGGCTACTGCCACTGACATGCCCAAAAACTTGAAGATCTTTCCCATCCTGCAAATGTTCAATCCTGGCTAGACTCCATCCACTGTGATGGAGGATCATGAGTTGACGACCATGAGTTGACGACCATGAGTTGACGACCATGAATTGACGACCATGAGTTGACATCAAGAATGAATGCGGTGCGGCTTGCAAGACCAGTGCACACACCACTGCTGTGCACTGCTTTAGCAGGGAAGAGGATTGTACTTGGAATAGATATACTGATAAACATAATTGGTATTTACTTTGGTTGTTAATGGTTGTTAATACAATGGTTGTTTATTGACTGTTATTATTGTTGCTGCTATTGTCATCACAATGTTAACAGAACACGGCTAATTGTGGTTGCAGTCATGCTTTGTCATTTCACAAAACTGAACACGCAACAGGGGAGCACATTATCCCCCATCATTATGACAGTGCATTGCAGGGCAAAAGCCCCCTGAGCACCTCTTCTTTCAAGGAGAGCAAATTATCATGCCTACGCATGTTGCCCATGCCAAATGACATGATAGCATGATTGCCACAGGCGAAAGGACTGTGGGAAGGGAACAATGTCAGTGTTATGTCACACACACTGCACAGAGGGACATAGGTCACCCCCACACTGCACAGAGGGAATGCATATACAAGCACTCACTTACCAGTTGCCATCCCGCTCAGCTAGATAGTCATTGACTGTAATCACATGCACACCCCTGCCAGTGAGTGCATTCAGGTATGTCGGCAGGGTTGCCACTAGGGTTTTACCCTCCCCAGTCTTCATCTCTGCTATGTTGCCCTCATGCAGCACAATTCCGCCAACCTGTGCATGGCACAAGTTTGTTTGGTTTTACTTTGTTTTTTTTCTCATGGCACAAGCTGCAGTTCTAGTCGTGGGAGTATGGTTGCGCTCAGCATGAGCAAAAACCTGATGTGTCCCATGTGCAATTCATGCTGGCACACCAGATCGGGTTCATTGATTATCATACGCGTCTGTGCGTTCATTTTGAGCAGCGCACCAGGTTGTTGCCTTAGTCATGTGTCTTTGTTGGCACATGTTTGCTCAGGCATGTACAGGCCTGAGCAGCTTTTGGTATGAGTGACTATCATGCAGGGATGGCATGCAACAGCGTATTTCACGATTGACAGCTTGCTTGCGCAATGTTTATATCAAAGCAAACATGCCATATGCCGACATCAAAGTAGCCTTCTGTGTGGAGTTTTGGTCGGCAGAGCGAATGCGGCTCAGATGATACTGCTGGAAGACGACAGATCATGCAGCTGTACAGGCACAAGTCAAGGCACTGTTGATCATGCTATGCAAGCAATGATGATGGGAGCAAGAAATGCTGACCCAACAGTGATAGATGCTGGTGCTGACAAAAAGCTGTATGGAACAGAAGGTGATGCAATTTCTGACTGTCTATGCCATGGTTGATCAGCCAGCAGTACTACATGCTGGCTTACTGCATACCACAAGAAATGTGTGCAAGGAAAACCAAATGGTGCATGACATACTGAATCAATAGCAATGCTCACCATTTGGGCATCAAAATGCCGCAGTCTCAGCACTCTGCTGGAAACCTCTCTGACCAAAGCAAAAGCCTCTACTAACAGGTCATCTAGTGTAGCACCCGCCCTTAGCCTCAGCTTGAACTCTGCTGTTTTCGCTTTCAATTGAGCGTCTGTGAGGCTCTGAAGATATGGCTCTTGTTCATTGATTTCCTTGACTATGCGGAAGTATCTGCATGATGAATGCTTGTGTGATGCAGCAGTGTGTGAAAGATCTGGCGCAGCAACAAAGCAGAGCAGCATATGTGCAAGCAATATATGCTACTATTAATGAGTCCTGGTTTACCGCAGAATAGCTCTTTTCTTGCCATCCGCGAGACCTTCCATGTGCTGCTTCCAGTGCTCAGGAACAACACTCAAGCTGTCAGGCTGACGGACCTGAACATACAGCTGCAATTCTGCCACGCATTGCAAGCCAGAACCATTTTGGCTCAACAATGTTTGCAGTGATCAATGTCGTTTTAGCCTTGACAAACACCAGGGAGTCACTTACCGTCCCAACTCTGTCTTGCGCAAGTCGGCATGTACACTGTCTGTGTGGGGCCCGAGTAGAACGCAGATGCCTCACCAACCCGACTGCTGTGCCGCTCCTCAGACGCTGTCGTTGAGCGGAAAGTCGGTGTGCACACAGCAGATGACAGTTTTGGGGAGGCGTTGCACACCCCTGGATCATATCCACTGCTTTACAATGTCTGTCCGCGATCGGGTTATGTGAGAAACTGTCGAACTAGCACTGAACTACAGCCATGCATGCAGCTCATTTGTGAGGCGTGACACACACGACGGCACGACTGCTAGTATCTGCACGAAGCTTTTCGACTAACAGCTCGTCTACAGTGTTCAGCGCCCTGTTCAGGCCGCATTTGGCTCCCTCTGACACCAATGTGTTCTGTAGAAGCCAGTGTAGAAGCCGCTTTGCGTGCACGCATTCCGTGCGCCCATCAATGTCAAAAGAGCATCGCAAAAGTTGGGATCACGCAACCTGCTGCCCCTCAGCCAGCCGCTTCTTGCTCGGCTGCATTAATATCTGTGTCTGCTTGACGTAATCTTTGGTGATGGCAGGGCCACGACCCGCCGAGCATCCTTCTCAGCATGCTGTACAGTCAACGCCACAAATATGTCCTGACAAACATAATCTCGGCGCCTTAAATACCCACATGCCAATACACAGACGGTCATTAGACAACCTAGCTTGCAACTCATCTCAGTGTGCTTCCGTCAGGTCACTGCAGTGGCTTCACTTCATATCTCCAACTGCACACCTTAGATGAAATTGCATACTGTAACGGCACTGACTTTGACGCATGCCACTTTACGCAAGCTGTCATGTTCAACCGCTTGATCAGTTCGCCAAACAACAGGTGAACAATTCCAATCTTGCTGCAGCCATCTGCAGCTGCTCTGGCCGAAATGATCACATGTGCACAACGTCCATAATATAGAATTTACATATGAATTGTGTATTGATTATCAAGCACTAAAAAATGATTGATGGGCAAATGCAGCTTAATTGAGCAATCTGTACTGGCATGCACTGTCCATAGCTGTCATTCGTCCAGAAACACCAAATCAGTGTCCCAAATAGTTGACTTCATCACTTTGCACTCATGTTGAACACTCACTGAAACCTGGGCCTTTTCTGTAGCTGGCACGTCCGTAGTCAGAGACAAAACAGAATATACTGAAAGTGTCAAAGCTGCTTCTTCAGTATGGCCGCACTCATGCAGTGCCTTCACATAGGGTTTGCCCAAGGCATCTAGTCCCTTAGTCATCGTGGTCCTGACTCAAGTCAAAGTAGTAGCCTCCGATGTCAGCAAAGGTGGCTGCGGCAAGCTGCAGGGAAGCACAAGCAAGGTTTTGAAGAGATTGTATTCGATGTTTTGTGTCAACTGTCATTACAGGGTCTCCAAGATCCTTAACTTCACCTAAAATGGGAAAGAACAGCAGAGAAAGGCAATGAGAGGAGGCAGGCTAACAACAAGATTGCTTGCAACGCCTCTGTCAGCTGGAAGCTTTGTAGCATGCAACCTAAAGCACAAAGAGTCTAGTCAGGGTTTGGTGGCTTGACCAACACACCCTGAACAGTTTTCCCTGCAGAATCAAGACTGACATCACTGGCAGCAGATGCTGGCGCAGGTACCACTGTCAATGATCACCTTGATTCTACTGTCAGTGCAGTCAATCATGACACTTTGTTGTCGTTCTAGTGACTGCTACCATGACTTGTTATGGTACAGTCAACACATGTACAGTATGTACATGTATGCCTACACAACACATATACAAAAGGTTTGTTGGTGCACAGAAACAAAGCAAACTTGGTGCAGCCTTTTACCGCAAGCAAGGCAGCGCGTTCACTCAGCCTTGAGCCCCCACCGGCGTCTGTACATCCGCCGCGTCAGCATCAAATTCTGTCCCCCCATTGTCAGCATTCATCTCAGGCTCCTGAAGGGCTGGGGACTCTGCAGGAAGGGGTGTCTCTGGTTCAGGGGTGGGTGGCTCAGCTGAACTTTGGGGTCTCGCTTGTGCACTGCTGGAGCTGTCTAGGCCCTTGCTTGCGCTGCCTGAGGCCTGTAGAGGAGACATATTTTACGGTCCTTTAGCTGGGAATGATATTAAAAAAACTGATTTTGATGAAAATAATGATTAAGCTTTCCAGCTCATGATGAGCTAAGTGCGTGCAGGGCTACGCTCACAGGGGTACATGTAGAACAACCAGTAGAATGCTGATAAGCGATTCTGCGCACATTCCAATCGCAATCATGACCAACTTGGCTTTCTGTAAGCAAAGTCTCATGTGTCTTCCCCTAGGGTCAGGTATGCACACTCCGGACTAGCTGCCTGGGTAAGCTGTTGTGGCATTCAGCCAACAACGCATGATCCACAGTGCAGGCGCATTAAGATGGAAACAGATCACTTGGTCAGGCTCGATGTTGCTGTTGTTGCAACTGCAGGGCCTTGTAAACAGGTCAGGTAACACAGGTAATGCAGGGGTATGTGGGTCTTACCTGGTCCTTCAGTGACTTGTACTCCTGGCTCAAGCTGACTAGACGACTCTCGGCTGCTTGGCGAGCGCTCACTTCCTCCTTCTGAACTACTGCCAGCTGCTCTTGTAGCCTGGAGACTATGTCCTCGGCATCTATTCTTGCCATCCTTTCTGCCTCCAGCTCGTCGCGCGCTCTGCAGTCGCAACATCTCACATACATCGTGTCCATGGCATGCAGCATGACACATGCTTCCAGCACTAAAAGAAGCTGGCTGCATGTATAGACGCTGTACAGCGTTCGTGCAGCCTGAAGACAACGTCCTGTGAGTCTACTCTTGCCATGCTTTCTACTTCTAGCTGCATGCACAGCATCACTGATTTTACATGTCTATGGCGTGCAGCTTAACACACACTTCCAGCAATGGAAGCAGCTGTTGGTATGTGCACAGTAGTTGCAATGCTCTTGCACTATGAAGACGACGTCCTCGGCATCTACTCTTGCCATGCTTTCTGCTTCCAGCACATTGCAAGCTCTGCATGCACATCATCAGTAACTTTGCATTTTTTGCATGCAAAGGCTTTTTTTGGAGAAAGAAATGCAGAATCCCAAGTTGTATTCCTTACATGCAGTAACAGCAACCCAGGTGGCACACATGCACTACAACATTTGCATTCAGGGTTTAGGGTCAGGGTCTAGGACGCACCCTACAGTGCACGTGCTTGTACCTGTATGCTAATTGCACTGAGAAATGATGATGATCCAAACCCCAGATTGGCGTGAGGCGATTGGCGGACACAATCAAGGCGCTTGACTGTCACAAGCTGCAAGGATGCATGCAGCTATGACTGACCTATCAGCAGCCTCCTGAGCTTCTGCCATCTCAGCCTGCACCATGTTGATGACGCTGTGTAGCTTCTCCACAGCTGCCATGGCATCTTCCCTCTCGAAGCCCACGTCCTGCAGCTGCTGCTGCGCCTGCATGTAGAATGTTCACTCATCCGTTCATTCATTCATCCGCTCACTCATTCATCTGCCCATTCGTCCGCTCACTCATTCGTCTGCTCATTTGTGCGTCCATCCATCCATCCATCCAGATCCTCGATGGCAATGCTTCTCTAGTCATGAAGGCATTTGCCCCGAAGGAACGCTGCCCACTAGTTTAATACATTCAAATACATACGTTCACATAGCAAGATACACATGCTGCAGCCTTGTGCACACCTGGGTGTGCAGGGCAAGGCAGGCAGGGCAGGGCAGGGCAGGGCAGGGCAGGGCAGGGCAGGGTCACCTTGTCAGCCTCTTGCTGAGCAGAGAAGACCTTCTGGTTCAGCTGGGTGCGCTGTGCCTCTATGTCCCCTGTGAGCGACTTGTTCTGCTTCTCCAGCTGGGCTTGGATGCGCTTCAGGTTGTCTGCTGTCTTCTGAATCTGCACAGTTCATCATGTTAGGGGTGTAAAACTTTGAGCTACTTGCTCTTCAGACAGAGGCCTCAGACAGAGTCCTCAGACCTAGAAGGCATCCTGAACAGGGATCTAAGAACAAGACTGCATTGTGCTACTGTAGTATGTGCTTCAGGTTTCCTGCTGTCTTCTGACTCTGCACAATTCATCATGTGATGAGTGTTTCAAGTGTAGATGTCATAAACAAAATCAGAAGGATCTGGGGACAACATCATGCTGTGCTGCTTTAGCTGTGCTCAATGCTTTCTGGGTTACCTGTTATTTTCTCAACCTGTACGCTTCATCATGTCCTTATTGGCAGTACCTTCTATATTGACTATCAGTTCTTGCCCTGCACCATATGTTTGAAACTCTTAAGGCTACATCAGGCCAATGGGAACAACCACCGCTAACCCTAAAGGAAACTTACGGCTTTGGTCAGGTCACAGTCTATTGCAGCCATGCAAGATGTCACATTGGGCATGGCTGCTGCCAAGAAACTTGAATCTAAACTTAACTTGTTTGTCAAGCAGGCAGAACTTGAGATTTGAGTTCTTCAGCATCAGGAACATCTTGCATGGTTGCAATAGACTATGAATTTGATAAGAATGGTGATAAAAACTTTAGCGCTTGCTGGCTCATGATGAGCTATGCACGTGTTAAAAGGGAATTGACCAACGCCAAGGAGATTGTACAAGTAAGGCCTTGCTGAAAAGAGCCCCAGTGCTCGCTTTGCCTCATCCGGACAGGCCCTTTGAGTTTGTCTGTGATGCCTGTTGCATTGGCTTGGGCAATATCTTGCTGCATGACAAAAGTTAGATTTTGATTGCCATATTTCCTTCAAAACATTAGTTAAAAAAGCTTGTTTGAAAATCTTAGGACCTTGTGGCACCTCTTTTTTATGTCAGAACATATTTAAGTGAACCCTCAAAGTGGTTGACCCACCGCCTCCTAACAACATAAAAAGGGTTTTGAGAACCTAGCAGCCCAAATCTGATGCCATCTGAGACTGAGGGGGGAAAACAGGCTGGTCAGGTAAATGACAAGGCTTAGTCATACCTGACTTGCCCTGGACTGCTCTTGCTCCAGTTTGTCCCCCACAGACTCATTCTCACTCCTCAGGTATGCCACTTGCTCTCTCAACTCAGCACCTGCTCAAATGCATGCGCATGTAGCCTGTGCTTTTCCAAAGCACTGGTTGCAGTGTCAGCAGCAGCAGCAGCAGCAGCAGCAGCAGCAGCAGCACAGCACAGCACAGCACAGCACAGCACAGCACAGCACAAGCACAGCACAGCACAAGCACAAGACTTGTGCAGCATCCATGACTTGCGCAGCACAGCACAGCATATGACACATTTGGCTGGCAGCCTGATCTCTAGTCAGACATATTCCGTGCAGTGCAAGTCACACACTTCAAAGAGACAAACTGGTGACAAACAATCACATTGCTTGCATATCATTCATGACCACAAGTTCCATAGTGCAAATGCTATATAATGTGTGTAGGACACTGTGTGGGGTTGAAGGTGATGTGTCTCACCTGAACTCTTTTCTTTGTCAAGTTCCTGAACAGTGGCTTTCAGGTTTGAGCTTATCTCGGTGAGCTGAGTCTTGAGCTGGCCAGCTTCTTTCCTTGCTGCCTTGCTTACTTGGACCTGAGAGACAGCACAAACATGTCTCTGACACTCAGAGGCGGCGCAACACAGCTGTAAGTTTATTCACAAATTCACTCACTCCGTCACTCACTCACTCACCCACTCATTCATGCATTCATTCAGTACAAATTTTCCCTGAGGGGTCAGGAAGTATAGTCCTGAGTAGCTCCCTTTATGACCTAGCCAGCTATAAGGACATGTCATAAACGGCCCTGGTTGCTCCCTAAGGGTGCCCAAGCCTGTACATATCATCAAGTTCAGCATGAGCTTTCATAAAACATACCTCAGAATGACAAACTTTGACGCAGAAATACTGTTGTAGTAGTAAAAGCACAGCCTCCAAGGGGAACTGGAATTGACTCAAGGGCCAACTAGCAGATCATGACTCAGGCCCTGCTACGGCAAGACTGCCAAGGAGGTTACAGATCATGTCTAGTCACACCTACAGCAGTACTCAGCAGTACTCACCTCTGAGTCAAGCTTCCTCTGAGTCTCATCTGCTCTCTGGCTTAGCTGAGCAACCTCTGAGCGCAGGTTTGCTGACTCGGCCTGCACAGCCTCAAGGTCTGTCCGGAGTCTGTCCACCTCGCCTGCCCTGGCTACTAGCTCAGCCGCCATTACTTGCATCTGGCTCTGCATGCACACACACACACATTCAGCTGCCACTGATTGCACCTGGCTCTGCATGCACACACCCATTGACTTGAGGCATGTCAATGCTCAGCTGCCATGACTTGCATCTGGCTCTGCATGCACACACACCCGCTGTGCTGTGCTGTGCTGTGCTGTGCTGTGCTGTGCTGTGCTGTGCTGTGCTGTGCTGTGCTGTGCTGCGCTGTGCTGCGCTGTGCTGTGCTGCGCTGCGCTGCTCCGTGCTGAGCTGTGCTGCTCCGTGCTGAGCTGTGCTGTGAGTCAGCAATGCTGTTCAGCAACAAGGATCAACCTCAGAGCATGCATGCAGGGACAGATCAGGAGCAAGATCCTAGAACGCACCTCAACAGATTTGACTTTGTTTTGCTCAACCTCCAAGGCCTCTTTCGTCAGACCCAGCTCGCTCTCAGCTGCCTGACGCTCAGCTGCAGCTGCCTCAGCGTCCTGGTGAGCCTTGAGGGCCATCTGAGCTGTCTGCTCCTTCATCTTCTTCATGGCCTCCTTCATGGTCATCTGCTCTGCTCCCATCTGCAAACACAACTTTAAGTAATTTGTTTTGCATTCATGGTGACCTTAGGTGCATGCCAATTTACTGCATCGAAAACTTCGAGTCTGTTGCTATGCTCTCCTTGACTTGTGTCAGTGTACAGACATTTGATTCACTCTGTTTACACTCTGACTAAGCTCAGCTTACCTCAGCATGGTCAACAGCAACAGGCACGTTCTGTCACCTCGCAAATGTGTGAAACAGCTTAGCAAGCTTTCTGTTGGGCATCACAGTCAGAAGACTGCTGTGGCTGATCACTTGACATTTACACCAGAATATGCCTCTTGTGAATGATGTGACAGCTTTGCTTGACTGCTGTAGGCTTAAGAATGCTGTCCAATGCTGTTACGACAAACTCAAGAGCAACAACAGTCAGCTTAGCCAACATGCCTTTGTGCTCTTGTTTGCAGATCTGTTGTTCTCCACCAGGTCCTCTGGTCAAAGAGAACTTTCTGATAGTGATGCCTATATTGACTGAGTAAAATGCCAACATTTCTTTTTTTTTTCCTAAACGTTACCAACATTCTCCACAGTTTTTTCGTGGTTGTAAAACCTGAGATCTTCTGACTATAACTATAGTTCTGACAACTTTGACCAGGGCAAATGATTTTCATAATGTTGAGATTGCCAGCCTCAAAAGCTCACACTACATATATTTGTACAACAAGAACGGTGAGTCACCTTCAGCATGATGTACTCAGGTGAGGTGTGAAGCTGTCTTACCTTCTGCATGGTGGATGCCTGCTGCTCAAGGTTTTCATTGGCATTGGCCAGCTCCTGTTGCATCTCAGCTGCACTGGTCTCCAGCTCCTCAATCTGCTCATCTTGCTTCTCTAGTGCCTGCATACCCACAGCCCTGTTGTTGCAGTCTTTCACGCATATTGTGTGGCTAGCTGGTTGCAGGTGTTCAATTTTGCTTGAGGCCAGGCTGCAGCTTGCTATGGATGCCTTAAAACTTCAGGCCCGGTCCGGCAGCAGGCTATTCTTGCCAGCACAGCCTGGAGGATTGATTTGCAGACAGCTGAAAGAGGCTATGGTCGCATACCTGAGTCAGGCCTTGGTTATTCATGATAAGATCAGACCGGCTGGCTAAGGCTCCAGCCAGCTCTTCCTTCACCTTCGCGGCGTCAGAGGTCAAGCGCTGCGCAAACTCGCGCTGCTTCTCCAGAGCCTTGTTGGCGTTGTCGAGGAAGCGCTTGAGCTCAGTGGCCTCGGCGTCGGCTGCGAACTTCGCGGCCTTTTCCGCGGCCAGGGCTTCGGCAGAAGCGGCGGCTTCCTTCCGCATTGCTTCGGTCTGCATGCATGAAAGCCATGCGTCACAAAATGCAAGCAGCAGGGCTCCAGCTACGCCGCTGCAAAGACTCTCGAGCTGTCTATGAGCCTGTGCAATGCAAGTATATTGGAAGTATGCAAGGCTGTTATGCACAAGTGTGGACTGCACATCACAGTGGCCAAACCAGGTGCCACAAACTTGACTTGGACTGTGAGCACAATTCACTTTGATAAGAACCACTAGAGGCACTGCTGTCACCTTTTGCCTCTCTGCCTGGAGAGACTTCTCCACCAAGGCGCGCTCAGCCTCTGTGGCCTCTGCCTTCTCTTTTTCAAGCTGCATCTGCTTCTGTGCACTGCTGTTGACTGCGCTGATCTCCTCCTTCAGCTGTGAAGCCAGGCTCTGCTCCTTCTTCACTGCCTTTTGTGTCTTCTCAACCTGCACCACAAAATCCGAGATTCAGGTACAGTCTCGAACACGCCTGCCTTGGTGTTGTGTCAAGATACACACAAAGTTAGAACAAGCAGTGGATGCATGTTAATCGTGTTTTGCTTGCAATGTTAGTCCTCAGGTTGTGCTTACACATCTAATGCTGTCAGAATGATTACAGTTGAATTTAATGTGTTTATGTCTCTCCATGACATCCCCAACTGACGTTTGACTGATCTCAAGTACAGTAATCACACTTGTCAAAATTGGTGGTCATGATATTACTTTCAGCCAGCGTGTGCTGTCAATCACAAGCATGCTGACAGGTGTAACAGTGCAGCATGAGTAGTGTTGCAGCTGTCTATATGCTATTGTACACCGGTGTGACAAAGACATGCGTTGCTCTGCATGATGACAGGCTTCCAGACTAGCTGCCCGTGCAATGCCAAGGGGAAGCAACATCAAAACACGCACAGCTTTCATGTGCATGCTGTGATGGGGTTTCCTTTTGCATTGCACATGGGGCTGTTCTGAACAGCCAGTCAGCATGCAAAGCAATGCATGCTTTGTCAGTTCGCTTGTAAAGTGATATGTTGGCAGCTTTCATGTGCATGCTGTGATGGGGGTGCCTTTTGCATTGCACATGTGGCTGTTCTGAACAGCATGCAAAGCAATGCATGCTTTGTCAGTTCGCTTGTAAAGTGATATGTTGGCAGCTTTCATGTGCATGCTGTGATGGTGGTTCCTGTCTTGCCTTGCACACAGGTAGCTGATCTGGATAGACTGTCAGCATGCAGACAAGCAATGTGCATACATCAGCAGCTCCTCTGCATCATGCACTAAAATTTTGAGCTAAAGTGATAACACCTGAAGCCATGCATGTAAAGTCATCTGGCAAAGCACTGACTTTGGTATTGAGGAGCATCACCAACTTGCACCAATCATGATGCAGCTGAATGTTGGGAACTCTATGTGGCACAGCGTATGAAGCAGATTGCCAGTTTGACAGAACAATACATACGGGCAAACAAGTTTGTAGACTATGATGCTCTGGACTGTATGCTGACTAATCCCCTACCAGGTCAGGTGGGCACAGCCAAAAAGATGGTCTTTTTGTGTGGACTGACTGGCAGCAATCTGTTGATCTAATAACTTAGCTACAATCATGCGACCTCGTTAGCAACACCTCACAAACTCAATCTGATAATCTGCAAAGTGTAAGAAAAGTCATTGGGTTTACACAGTCAGCACCAGAGATGTTGCCCATCACACTAATCTACCCATACCCAAAGATCAAAAGAAAGCACGTTGAGTACGCTTTGTTTTGAACACACTGTATGGACTATCCTGAAAGAGTTTGGCAGAGCAGCCTGCAACTGCACGTGGTCGTCAGTAAACAGCAATTACTGCATAATGACACACGACCGGCCTGCTGGTATTCTGTGATCTCCTCTGAGGCAGGTTTCACGCAAAAATATCAAAGCCCTGCAGCCTTGAGCCATTTAGCTGCCACGTGATTGAGGAGATCAGATTGTAAGGCCTGGTCTGTGCAATGCTGTGACCATGGGAATTTGCATGGGAATTCACAGCCCTGTCTTTGCTTCACTTCCTAGACTCAAACCTTTTGCCGTTTACCGATGCCCATACATCTGGTCGTGTCACTGAACACAATGTCAGCTGCAATTGAGACATCCTGGAACAGCATGTTTCAGTACGCTGCTCAAGAGTACTGCAATCCTCACAAGTAATCTTGAGAATCATGCTGACTTGTAACGGTTGAGGTACTCTTGAGTAACCTGCTGAAACGTGCTATAACAGGATGTCTCAGTTGTGGCAATTGACATACTCAAGGGCTGTAACAGCTGTCACAACTGTCAGAAACCTGGAACGAGATGCTGATGCAATTTGGTACTCATGAATCAGAAAATGTGAGGTTGTGAAACGGTTTGCCAAGCAGCGGTGCTCTATCAGCGCTACAGTGTGCTCAAAGACTCTCCCATGATCAGATACCTAGAAGTTATGCTATGCTTAGGGTTGATTACGTTGGTGAACGTACTCTACTCGACGGCCATCTCCACAGGAGCATGAGTCAAAATACTCGGGCAGCCCGGTATACTACTTGGCTTCTGGTTAAATTGACGCCGAAAGGTGTAGCCTTTTGTTTTCTTTTGATTTCTATGAGTCATAGTTCTTTGGTTCCTGTCTGTTTGTGTCCCTGGACTCGAACCCTGTAGAGGCTCTTCTCTAGCATTCCATCTGTCAGTAGCAGTATGTGAAGGCCTGTGCTGGCATGATTGACTTTGGCATATGGTCTGCTCATAACATACCTTCATAAGCTTGTTGACGACCTCAAGTGCCAAAACACGCGCCACCAATTGAACAAAGATGCCAGCAAAGTTGCTGTCAAGACTTTGACTATTGGTGCATGCCATATGTCGATAGCTGAAACCCACAGCTGCCGCAAGAGAGTCCATTTTTGTTTGGTGTGCTGTTAATCACCAGTCCACATGGTTTGTTCTCACTGTCTTGACGCATACTGTGCCCCTTGTAGTGGTAGATCCCTCATGGAATGTCTGAACAATGTATGAACAGATGTTTCAGACGTTGTTTCATCGGATCCAATATGGTCCACTTTCAATCGGCGCCAGCTGAAAACAGATGTCAGGTTTTCATTATCTTTCATGTCATAGAAAGCAGGCTGGAACAGATCCTGAACTACAGCTCATGTTGACAATGTATGCCAATCGCGTACAAGATAAATGACCATACCTTCTGCTTGAGCTCATCCACAGTGGAACGCTCAGAGCTCAGCTCTGAGGTGAGTTGCTCCTCCACCTGCACCTTCTCCTTCTTCTGTAGGTACAGGAAGCCGCCCAAGCCGCCAGCCAGGAACACGCCCAAGCCATTCTGCATGGGGTTGCCACCTCTATGAGACTTGCATGCAGCATGCATGCACCAACAAGCTTTGCCCTTCTTCGTGAACAGCAGATGTGACGGATGAGTGTGCAAACTGTAACTGAGAAAGTGGACTGATACTTGAAATGCACCATCAAGTTAGTGAGGATCAAGATCAGCAGTTGCTAGCAACACCTGCTTGCATGGATAGGGGGACCCATTCTTTCATTCAGGCCAGGTACCCAAACAACAGAGCTGTTTGAACAAACAAAGCAGAGACTGTGAATGCTCACAACAAGGAAGACTGGCTACCAAGAGGAGGTACGGTTGACATGCGTGACAGACACATGGTAGTCACATAGCAGCTCACCAGTGCAGAGAAGCCAGAAGATGACTCCCTTTTGGGCTTCAGCTCTGGTGGAGCTTGAACAGATGCTTGAAAGGGGGCTGGCTTGGCCTGCTCTGCCTGCTTGGCCTGCTCTGCCTGCTTTGCCTGCTGTGCCTGCTGATCCTGCAGTGCTCTGGCAGCTTCCTGCTGAGCTTGCTCAGCCTGCTGCTTTGCTGTGGCAGCTGCCTGCTCTGCCTGCTTTATTTGCTCTGCCTGCTCTGCCTGCTTTATTTGCTCTGCCTGCTTTGCCTGCATTGCCTGCTGTTCCCGTTGTGCTCTGGCAACTTCCTGCTGTGCTCTGGCAGCTTCCTGCTGAGCTTGCTCAGCCTGCTGTTGTGCGCTGGCGGCTGCCTGCTCTGCCTGCTTTACCTGCTCTGCCTGCTTTGCCTGCTGTTCCTGCTGAGCTCTGGCAGCTTCCTGCTGAACTTTCTCCGCCTGCTGCTGTGCTCTGGCGGCTGCCTGCTGTGCCTGGTTTATCTGCTCTGCCTGCTTTGCCTGCTTTGTCTGCTGTTCCTGCTGTGCTCTGGCAGCTTCCTGCTGAGCTTGCTCAGCCTGCTGTTGTGCTGCAGCAGCTGCCTGCTCCGCCTGCTTGATCTGCTCTGCCTGCTTTGCCTGCTGTTCCTGCTGTGCTCTGGCAGCTTCCTGCTGAGCTTGCTCAGCCTGCTGTTGTGCTCTAGCAGCTGCCTGCTCTGCCTGCTTGAGTTGCTCTGCCTGCTTTGCCTGCTGCTCCTGCTGAGCTCTGGCAGCTTCCTGCTGAGCTTGCTCAGCCTGCTGTTGTGCTCTAGCAGCTGTCTGCTCTGCCTGCTTGATTTGCTCTGCCTGCTTTGCCTGCTGTTCCTGCTGAGCTCTGGCAGCTTCCTGCTGAGCTTGCTCAGCCTGCTGCTGTGCCTGCAGCCATGCAAAGGCGATCACGATGGGTTCACATGGACCCACACAAGGTTTGTATGACAGCAGAGGGTTTTTGCACAGCCTTCCATCAATGTGACCGATGTCAAGGAAGGCCTGCTTGCTGCGCTGTGCTAATGAGCAACATTGCAGGGCAAGTTGGCTGTAGGAAAACCATGCTACCATGCTAACGACCAGCATCAGTGACATTCAAGGCAAATTGCACATAGCACCTTATGGGTTGCAAATTGCATCAGCTCAGCATTGCATGCTAGCCACACCTACAGCCTGGGGTTACTCCATCAACTTTAGCATGGTGCACACCTGTTGTCTGGCAACTTCAGCAGCTTGCTTGGCCTGAGTCTCTTGCTGCTGTGCCATCTGCGCAGCCTTTGCCAGAGCATCTTGCAGGGTAGCAGCAGCATCCTTTTCTGCTTTGGCTAGTGCCGCTGAGGCCTCTGCCTGGGCTTCAGCTAGGGCTTTGATTCTTTGGTTTTCAGCTGTCCTTACAGCCTCCTGAGCCTCCTGCAACACATTTGCAAGGGGATTGTAGGCAAACAGATTGTGGAATGGGCCGCCATGAAGTGTTTCACAGCAAGGACGGCAGCAGAAGGTAAGGTCCAAAGCAGTGGACTCAAACCATCTGTCACAGCCCATGTACTGTTCCTTTACGTGTAGAACACACGTACGATGCGTAACAGAAGGCTGACTGCACCACTCAAGCATACGACTGGTCAGCACAACTTGACAATGGGCTAAATAGGCACAACTCCTTTACCTTTTCCAGCTTCTGTGCGGTGGCTTTCTGCTCATCTAGAGCCTTTTGAGAGGCATCCAGCTGTTCCTGCAGGCGAGTGATGTCCTGAGCCCGCTGAGCTTGCTGCTTGGCTGCCAAGGCATTCTGTACTTCTGGTCCAGCCCGCCGAGAGAATGACTGCGTGAAGTCATGGAAGATTGTCAACACGGGTTTGTCACACGTACCATAAACTCTACGTGTCTGAGCATGGTGCATATCCAATGCATTTGTCAGACCTGTAGCCTGAGTTATGCCTGACCATTGCAGCCAAAGAGATCACTGTAGAATGCAAACCTTCAACACATGCAGATGTGACATAGTCTCATCTTTGGCACAGCCTAGGACTGACAGTCACGATAAGTGATGGGATGTGGAAAGCAGAAGGCCAAGCATGGACACCCCTTTATTCGCAAGAGTCTTGTTATGCACTGTCCATGTAGAGTCAGGCAGGCTTTGGCATGCATGAAGTGTAGCACAGAAACTTACAGAGTTGAGCTTCAACTCAGAAGACTGGCCGGTTTTCAGGCGCGACTGTATCAGCTGCTGCATCTCCGCCTCCATGTCCCGAGATTGGCTGTGCAGGGTGGACCCACCCCTGGCGAAGGCACAGGCTGGGGATATGGCCTGCATGGCATTCACAATGTCGTGAAGCAGCACAAGCTCGTCAGGCACACCACGAGATCTATGGCCGGCCAGCAAACAAAGCCGTGCAATCCTTGCGCGTGCTGTTTTCAAAAATGCTTGCCCTTGCCAGGCTTACCAATGTCACGGCGGCCAGTAGACTACATATGAGACGTGCACGATGTTGATGTTCGCTGTGACGCTCGGAAGCAGGCTCCGAGATGGCACAGCGGGTGCGTACATTGGCGGGTGGAGTTTGTCTGGGTCGATACGCTGCAGTACGTCGTAACCCGCAAACTCGCCTGCATAGGCTCGTGCTATGCAGTTTTGATCGGCTCCATGCGGGAGTCACAGCTACGCCGACCTGCATGCTGCCTTTCGTGCGCGCAATGATCACGATCCTGGAGCGGGTAAGAGAAAAGCAGAGGATATAGTGAGTAGTAATGTCGCGAGGTCGGCGGGATGCACTGCACTCGATTCGAGTGACTCGAAGACTTCTGTTCTGCATTCCACAGTGTAGTGGACCGCTGATTGGTTTGTTTTGGTGGCTCAGTACAACCAATCAGACCCATCGCCATCGGTCCAAGACGGTTGTAAGCCTTGGCATCTTGTTTCCTTTCGGTGCATATTCTGGCACACTGCTTGCGTGATCATCTATGGTCAAAATTTCGGCGTTTCCTCGTATCATGACCTGTCAGTCGAGCATCTTTGCACGCTGCATCAGTGCTGATGGTCAGACGCACGAAAGTCAGAGGTCACGTTCGGGTTCTTTAACCTAAGCTTGACGCCCACGCACGCATATATATAGATCGTGAGGTGTCAGAAGTCCACGTTTCCTTAGGCCAGGACTGAGTTTGCCAAATTGCAGATGTCCTGCCATTGAGGCTTGCACGACCCTTCCAGATATATGTCCCGTCTTGTGATCAGTACTGAAGTCTTTTGTCTGTTGTAGGGCTGATGAAAACTGTATATCGTTCCACAGCCTTGCTGGCTTTAATCCTGATGCTCATGTTTATGACAGCAAGCCAAGTGCAGTCTCTTCCCAGATTTGAGGCTGCATCCACAACCCCATTCCTTCACGGCAGGCCAGCTGGTGCTTGCTGTGACATAGGCAAAGCCCAGTGCAGCAAGGGATTTGGTTGCTTTGAATGCGATGGAGGCAAGCCAACGTGTCAAGTTGGCCCTGGAAGTCCTGGTGTGAAATCATGTGATTAGTATGTAGCGTCAGCGTCGACCTTTGTCATCTATTTCCAAGGTCAAGAGGCAAAGTCTGCTTGGTGGGATGTTATACGGCATGTGCCAGTGAGGGAATGTTGTATCATTCTGAGCTGACACAAGCTGTATATACAGCACAATCACGGCGCTCTGAAACAGATGCTGCTTTTTGCAGTTCTACCTTCATGTGAGGCTTTTCCGATCAACAACTAGTGCATTCCTTTAGCATCATCATTAGTTAGGAATGCGACCCATGGGTGGTGGCCACTAGAAAAGCCCACTATGAACTGTAGCAGCACCACAGTAGCGACCCTTTGTTCTCTGTGCCTGGTCTAGAACAGTATGTGTCACCCTACAACTGCCACATTTTTGAGTATGCAACTTCGGTCATCAAGCCCGCCAGTGTGGGGTCACAGCACAATGAAGGCGTTCATTGTTGTCGCCAAAGCCACTTTAATCGCCTAAGATCTGCCAAGAATCTGATGCAGAGCCTATAATTGGCATGCACAGTGGCAAACATGATCAGCTCATTTCCTTCCTTAACCTGAAATAATGATACAAAGCTCCCTTTGTTTACTTTTTCCAACATGAAGGGTCTCAGGTGCTAAACTCAAACAGAACTTATCCCATAAGTCACAGGCAAGGCTGAGATACTGGATTGAGTCTGTTCAGATGCTTTTTTGAAAAGGCATGTCGAGTTCGCATGCACAGCAGCCACAGCAAGGAGTAACATTTCAAACCTTAGGCAGCGCCAAAGGGCTGCATGGCTTTTGCTTGTGGATGCATATACAGCGAAACTCTGCATCAACATCAGCAGCAAGCATCTCAAGCCACAGATATGCATTTGGCTGAGAGGCTGTGTTGCCTTTACTGAGATGCTTTGTGAAGCTGAGTATCCATATATGATAGAGGTCATATAGAGGTCATATAGAGGTCATATAGAGGTCGATAAGACTATGTTAAACCACGGAGGAGGCTGTGACACTGAAGTATATGCTTTGCAGATACACAAAAGTGTGATGTGCAGTCGCAGCTGACCCCTGACCCAGTGAACGACAAACTCACCATGTTTGCACCACACAAGCAGAGGTTATTCCCCCTAACATTCAGTCCTGCTCCATAGATTCCGGTGATCTGAAGCTTCAGCAAGAGCACTCAGCGCCTCTTTAGCGTGCTCATCAATTGCATTACCGAGGTCCTTTGAGGGTAATTTCTACAAGCTGTTTGCGGTTCGGTTGACCGTGTAGACGGGCCATTTAGAGAACACCCTGACTTTCAGTGTCTGCTGCAGCGCTGTTAGCAAGCTGCGCGCACAAGTCCAGCTGCACAGTCACTCAGTGACCGATAACTTTCCGCGACAGATCGCAATGTAAATTTGGGTTCAGAGTTGGGGCCATGCGTGTTCATATTGCGTGAAGCCGGTAATATCAGCTGCAGCTGGGCAATTACCGTTGCTGGATTCGGAGCGATTGGCCGCAAACTCATGTGACCTCGCAGTCCGGTGCAGTTGACTTCGGGGTCGCTTGATCCCATTATCTTGCAGCGGGATCCAAAAAGATAAGCTTTGTATAGCGGCGACTCAGCCACCGTATCCGCTCCCAAGCTGCAAGTTGTAATCGTACGGACAGTGCTAGCTACTATAGTTGTTTGCAACCTCGTCAGCCCCACAGGCTGCTAGGTGGTCAGACGAGATACCAGCCAGGCCAGGCCAGGCCAGGCCAGCGGGACCCAACCTTTCGAAACATGTATCTGTTGCTGCTTCTCACCTTGTCGGGGGTTTTGCTGGTCCAGAGTGCCCAGGACCTGTCGTATTTTGACGACGGTCTTGATTGGGGAGGCACCTGCGCGACCTCCAAGCAGCAGAGTCCAATAAACCTCGTATCAACACAATACACACCTGCCAACTCCGCGTCTCCTTCGGCGTTCACTTTTGGCACAGGGACCAACGTCACTGTATGTACAATACTCTTCAAGATGCACGTGCATGCTTGTGCCAATCGTTGCATATGCGCAGCATCTGTGGCAAGAGACCACGTCTTGCGACTGTGTGTAGCAATGCAGCAACACAGACGTCCTGACTGTGTCAATGCTGACTGGGCAAAGATTGCAGAAATGTCATCATCAGTACTGAAACATCTGTCTTCAAACAATTGCCTGTCGTATGTGTTGATGAGGACATCACAGCAAGTGTCAACACACATATCAAACTGCATTGCTGTTTGCCTTTGTGCACTGCCAACTTTTGTTCCACACGCTTGAACATGCAAACTCCTGCACCAGTTACTCTACAGTATGTTTCAACCTGCAGGTCAACAACTTGGGCAACCAGATCAAAGTGTTGTGGACCCAAGCCGCTCCCTCAACTGCTGCTATGACCCTAGGTTCCTTGTATGCTCAACCCAACGCCACTGGAGTCATCAATGTCACCGGTACCAACAAAACGGCTGGTCTAGCAGACACTGTCCTCTCCATCACTCCACTGCAGTTTCATTTCCATACTCCCTCCGAGCACACATTCAATGGCCGCTTTTCAGCACTGGAGGCACACCTTGTAGCCAATGTTACAGCAGCCAACACAAGCTGTGCCAGCAACTGCACAGCTGTGTTTGCAGTCTTGTATGACTTCAGCCCTGACGATGTCGAAGGGAGCACATTCCTGGCACCTTTCTTAGATGCCATCCCTGCCAATGCAACATCAGATACCTCTGATCAACTTGGCAGCAGCTATACTCTGAACCTGACCAACTTTTTCCCACAGGACACAACCCAATACGTACAGTACGCAGGGTCCCTTACCACGCCACCGTGTACAGAGGGCGTGTTTTGGACAGTCTTCACCAACACTCAACCCATTTCCTTCTCACAAGTCCAAACCCTACAGAATGCCCTAGCTGAGGCAGTCATGCAGGGCTTCATCCCTGAACGTACGGACGATCGCTTGCCTCAGTTATTAAACAACAGACCAATCTGGTATTTTGGGTCAACCTCTTGACCATACCTACACCAGGACAAAGGCTTTGGCAACGGCATAGGCAAATACATAGGCATG
>JAABUP010004032.1_pt1 | contig 24744 bp, 39 predicted proteins | sample 5559201 | NCBI WGS metagenome assembly JAABUP01 (sample SAMN10711887, study PRJNA513373) | rock metagenome | isolation source: Antarctica rocks | place: Antarctica
TGAAGTTGTTCCTGATATGGGCATCAGGACTTCCACGCCCTCCAGAATTCAGGCGTATGTGACAAGAAGTCTGGCAACAAACAGTGTTGTATAACACTGAATACATGTAGTCAGTTGATTTTTGTCGGCCCCTTTGACTGTGGCACGGCGGCACTGGGGGGTTTAACATGCCTCGGCGGTATCTGTATCTAGCTTGGAAGCGTTCACAGAATGCTGCACTTCCTGCAATGTGCGCAAACACGTTCGCTTTAGATTTCGGGCCAAAAGTGTGCAAAAGCAACTGTCGCAGATCATGTTGATACGAGGGTCTGCTAGCAATGCAACCGACAAGGACTCTACGAGTGCTGTGAAGCTATCAAACATCACAGGTCTCCTTGTGCAGTTTGATCACTTGCTGCTGTGCGCAGATGCTGGTAGTGAAGCAGCTTTTACACAAAGCCTCCACAACCTCCAGCTTGCTGATGTACATGTTGAGCTGGACAAGCCTTCAGTTGCAACTGTGTCATATGTTGAAGAGCATAAAAGCACAGGAAGATCCTACAGCTAGACCACGTTGGCAGTGTCACATATTCACTGATTGAAGTTCAGAGTGACAAAGCCTTTCTTCTGTTCATTGAAGGCTTCAAACATGGCTCCTGCGCTTCGAAGAAACAGTGTCAATGCAATGTACTCTGCAAGGCTCAACCAATTAGTGCAGTCAGTATTGAAGGCCTTGAACAATGTTGCAAAAAGCGCATCATCCAACTGGAAACCTGCTTCAGAAGCTGGCATCAGATGACTAGGCATTGATCACGAATGCTTTACGCCTTCAGACCCTCGTATAAGTTTTTAAGATTAGTCAGATGTTCCAGTGCTTGCTGCAGCGCCCTGTGCTTCTGATCAGCAGTGGTGAAGCCATAGCGAGCCTGCAGGGCATCCTCAGCCATTGCGATAGCTTCTTGATCCCAGGTGGAACCTGCAAGCACGCAGCAATTGCGTTGATGTGTTGAAGATATTGTAAGATCAAAATGTGTGATTTCTCTGCTCAAAACTTGCAATGCATCAAAACCTAATGCCCTACAGCCGTGACCAGGAGCAGTTGAAGAGCACACAAGGCATGCACAGCCCCAGGTGATGCAACATGCAGTACTCGTGTTTTGCTGATTACCTGGAAAATTGATCCAAGTGAACTCAGCTTGGGTAAGCATGTCCCAAACGTGACGCACTCCGCCAAGTCCTGTACTGCTGTACAACACAGACACTTCTTTTACAAGCTGCACCACATAACAGGGAGTTAGCTAAATCATACATGCTGTGGATGGTAGCTCATTGCAGGCAAGCACAGGCTAGTGTGGTGATCACCCTGCAGTGCACCAATTGGTGCTTGCACACGGCATCATCAAAGCATTCCGAACAAGCAACATCTGACACATGTTGAGCTTGAAGGTGTCAATACATCTTGCAGCCATGTCAGCAAATGCTGCAATGACAACAGTTGGCTGACAGCACTTGTATGTGGTCGGCACAACTTGGGTTGAGACTTGCAGGGTTTGATGGATTACCTGGCGGAGGCGCATAGGGACTGCGTCTGTCTCTCCATCTTCTTCTGTGATGTCATCTCTAAGAGAATGTTTGCAGTAGCTGTATGCCCCTAGGACGCTGAACAGCACCCAGTGCTGCTGCTGCATAGGCAGACCTGTGTTGCCCAGGTCTGTAGCTAGCGCTTTCAACAGCCGCTCAACTTGCTGAGGTGACAAGGATGGAGGCTGGTCCTCATCATCACCACTACACCACAGCAGGTTCTCAGGCCATGTTTGCTGCAAAGCTCTGTGCATTTGTTTCGCCTTTGCTTTGCCTCAACTTTACCTTGCCTTTGCATTGCGTTACATCTGCCTTTGCTTTGCTTTGACTGGCCAGGTCTTTGTCCTGCCTTGCATTGCTGTTGCTAAAGCAAAGAGTCAGGCACAAAATCAGCAGTGTCGGATTCCAATAATGTACAACGAAAACGTGACATTGTCAAGAACAGGAGAAATGCCCTCAGGCGCATCTTTACAGGTCTGTCAATCACACGCACAAGGACAGTCAAGCAAATGTATGACACACTCACGCTGATTTTGAACAACAGCATCTGCGTATACATATCGCAGCATGGGTGCCTAACACTAAATGAAACTCAGGTAATCAGAAACCCATGTCCCTATGACCACTGAGAACCAGCTGCCAAGGCCCAAGGCAGGCTCCTCACCTATAACAGCTCCTGAACGGTGCTAGAGCTGGCGCCATGATTCCAGTGCCCAGCTGGGCGTATATAACCTGGACAACGGTCTGTATACTACTGGGTAGCTTCTCTTCTACTATGCAGCGAGGGCACGCACATGTGAAGTCGCGCTTGGTTCGAAGCTGCTGCTGCCTGTCTTTCACAGGAACAGTATCAGGCGCCATATAACTGGCTGTCACCTGGTCACCTGTACAGCAGAATGAAAAGCGAAACTTGAGTCTTCTGATACTAGCCTTCAGGGAACAGCCCAGAGGTAAGCACACCTGTCTGCCTTGTCACTTGCATAGCACAAGAGTGACTCGGTATTTGCACTTCTACCTGCAATCGTCGTCCAAACGCCATGAATCATACTAAACTGATGCATTGTTGTTTGTGAAGGCATGTTACGCAGGGGGACATGAAACCTGGTTTCTTGACTGAAATACATGAATGCCAAGCAATGGATTACCTGCATGTATGGACTGACACTGGGAACCTTGCTTTGACAAGCAAATGATCATGATGTCTGTGAGAAAGACACAGACCCTGCACTGACCTGCTAGCAAGTCTCGAGTAGCTCTCAGCAGGGCAGTCTTGCCCACAAAGCTGATCACGCTGTTTGGACAAGAATGCTGAGTGATACTTAACAAAGGATACAGACCACCCCACCTGCACTGTGGCACACTTACTGATGCACGACGCATTGATGTTGTCAGCTAACCCTGTGGGGTGCCATGATATGGTGGCAACCCTGAGCAAAGGTACTAAGCTTCACAGGAAGATGTTGTCAATTTGGGTGACAATTCAGGGGGAGAATGTTGCGGATGGGTTGCTCAAGGGGACCTCTGAGGTTGTATGGTAGCTAGAAGAGTAGCCACCGTATACCTGTAGAGGTGCCTTTCAGCAACCTGTCCCTGGTAAGCTTTGGGGGACACAGTTGGGCCAGGCTTGCTGGTTACAGCAGCAAAGGCAGCATGGCAGGGCCAGCAGTATTGACACAACACCAGCAACAGAAAACAGACAAAGCAGCTATGCATGTCATGGTGCTTTGGCATGACAACAGCTGCCAGTCAGCTGGAAACAGATTCAGAATTGCATGCAACTGTTGCAATGCATAATCTGAAGTGAAGCAGCTTGCTCAGTGCTGAGTAGCAAGCTGCGTGCCGTGGCACAGGAGCAATGACTTACGTGGATTCTGACTTCTGTCTGCCAAGGAAAATCTCATCAACTGTCACCAGCAATTTCTCAACACTATGGCTTCCTGGATCTCACAACGCATCATGGTGTTGGAATGTTCATCATATGTTCAGCATACAACAGCTGCACAGTACATTGCGTTTCTTATTGATGCAAGCTGCCCTACCACCACATTGTCTGGAGCATGCAAGCAAGGCATCTGTAGGCTGTGCGAGGCATTGCGCTACCTGGGCTGTGCCATACAATGCAATATGGCCACCACATGCATAAAGATGCTCACCTCCCAAACAGTTGTAAGAATGTCGCGTATCCTGGTCAGTTCGGCTTCAGATGGCGACTTTTCTAGCGTTGCCAGCAAGGTGTCGTCATCTGCCATGCGAACAAGACACTGCTTGACAAGGATGAGTGACATAAACCTTGCATGCATGCACCATCCATATGGACTATGTACGAGCCAGTCATGGACATTGTGGCTTAGACAAGTGATTCCAACGAGTTCTGAGTAATGCAGTGTTGTACTAAATATTGAAGTAGCAAGAAAGATGTGCAGAGACTTTGGGGGTTGCAAGCATGCAAAATGGACTTAACCATGCTATTGTAGAGCCAAGCCTGCATTTTGTACAGTGCAAGGCTCACAAAGATGTGTCAGCCAGGCTTTGGTGCTTGTTGTTGCTGCTGGTGTGTTGTACCTGATATGGGGTAGTCAAACACTGACATGTTGGGTATGCTCCTTGTGGACTCCGGCGTGCCATCGTACAAAGTATTGAGCACGTTTGAGAATTGGGGGGACTGCATGCCCTGTGCTAGCTTTGTCATCAAACAACAGTGCACTTGGTCGCGCTGCAACAACAAGCAATTGATGATTGCTGACATGCACGCAAGCATCAGCTTTGTAGACAGGTCTGGCTGTCTGAAAACCTTCTGCTCTGTGGTCTGACTCAAGCTGATAGGCATACTTCAGCCCAGAACATCAGCATGAGATTACTCTAACAAGGCGATAGAATGTGCAAAAGTTGCTGGCGGTGTATTGAGTATTCATGCAAAGGCCGGTGACATGATTAGTCCAGTCAGCTGCGTGCTTGTTGCAGATGCAGCTAACAGCACTGACCGCAAGATTTGGCATACGTACATTGACAGCTTGCAGGTGAGATAAAGTTGGGATGCATGCAGTGGAATGCATTGGGGTCGCATGGGAGCACTGAGTGGATTGACACAATTAGCATTGATGTGCAAACGCACACAAGCACCAACTGGCAGATAGCATGGGTACAGGCCGGGCTCGTTCCCTTCAATTGTGGATGATCAGCAAAATCAGAGGGTTGAATGCGAGTGTATACTAGAGGGTTGCACACAGCTAGCAGCTGTCCTGCTGTCACATCCTCCGTCACCACAAGACCCCTCTCTGCTCCTACACTGCCAGCTCTTACTGTTGTCAGCGTACTGTTGTAAACGTACCATTTCCATACTAGTTATACACGCCAGTTGCACAGCAGAAGTTACGACTATGAATCAAACTGTACAAGTGATCCGATTCAGAGATGAGAGCATCACATGTCACTGCACCAAGGTGCACTTGTCTGTTGTCACTGCACCTACTCAAGCGTGCCCAAGCAGCAACCGCAAGCAGTGCAGACTGTAAGCAATTTAGCCTGTACCTGGGAGCTCGGCCACTTTGAGTGGCCCTCGATAGGGGCGCAACATAGGTTGCGACTCGCTGTTAGGCTCAAAATACAACTTTTCTGCATCAACTTGTGGACTGCTCTGGCCTGTCGCCTGGTAATGCACTGTTTTTCCAGTCTTATATCCTTGTTGCTGATGCGTAAGTCCTTGCGTTAGAGCGCAACATGCAGAACGCCGGCAAAGGCCGAAGTTAAGACTATGCCTTGCAGAATTCCTCAAAGCAACATCAATCGGTGATGCAAACACCTGCCGACTTTGCCCTTTGCGCTTATAGACAGCGGAAACTGCGTGCGTGTTAGCGATGCTACAGCGATAAGTGGTCATTGCGCTCCACTTGTCGCGCAGCGTGTTGCCTTAGCAGCACACCTGCGATCTCACCAGCTGGTCATACATATGTCAGGGGCTTCATGTCTAGATGTATGCCATTCAATATCAACCTGACCGACCACGACTGGCCCGTGACGCTGCCTGATAACGCCAACAGGAGGTTTAAGCAGAGCATTGCACGGCACTATTAATGTGCACATACCGCTGACCTTCACAACAACAATCCACGGTCGAGTACATGTGCATGTGTATACATCTCAGCTGCCACAACCCTGATATACCAAGCCGCAGGCGTCGTCTGTCAGTCAACCGACAGGCAACTTGGCAAGTGTGCTTTCCGTCTCCTCCAAAGCGGTCTCATTGCAAGGTGTGCAAACACAGTCGGTTTGACTTCTTGGCAAAGAGTGAGCAAGCAAAATGCACAAACAAGTGTCGACAGAAATTTTGATATGAGGGCCTGCAGAACTCTTAGATATGCAAGCCACAAGGAACTCTGCGGTTGCTCTTCAGCTAGTATACATCACAGGTCACCAAGCACAAACCCCAACAATCTGCACAATTGCGCCCAATGTTTGGTTTGAGTAATAGCTCTACCACATGCTACAGCCTGATACACACACGCATATTTTCTGAGTGGTGTGTATCTGATGCATGCATGTACACATGCGCGTGCATCCTTGTACATATTCATGTAGATATTTGCCTGACTGACCGTTGATCTTGCGCTACATATGGCAGAAAAGTCTGATGGTGCCAAAACTGTCGTCAACAGGCAACTTAGTTCAACAAGAAACGCTTGGCAGATTTTGCAGTGCTTGCTGCAGCGACCTCTGTTTCTGATCATCGGTGGTGAAGCCATACCGAACCTGCAAAGCGTCCTGAGCCATTGTGACAGCCTCTTGATCCCAGGTGGAACCTGCAAGCATGCAGCAATCACGTCGATGTGTTGAAGGTACCGTAAGACCCAAACATGGTTGCATTGCTCAAAGCCTGCAGACCAAATGCCCTACAATCATGAACTGGAGCAATTGAAAAGCATGGGAGGTATGTACAGAGCCAGGTGAGGCAACATGCAATACTTGTGTCTTGCTGATTACTTGGAAAGTTGATGTTGGTGAACTCAGCTTGGCAAAGCATGTCAGCAATACGACGACTGTAGCCAGGCACCGTACTGTTGTACAACACAGACACTTGCTGTGCGAGCTGCATTGCATAAGAGAGTTAGTCACATCATGACATGCCATGGGTTGTCAATCATGGCGTGGAAGCACTGGTCAGGCATGCCCAGTGCGATCTTTGCCCTGCAGTGACCATGCTGTTGCACGCGGCATCAACAAAGCATGCAGCACAAGCGACATCTGACACAGCTCAAAATTACATCAGTTTGCTACAGTTGAAGATGTTGACACATCTCGGAGCCATGTCAGCAAAGTCTGCACTGATAAAAGTTGCCTAACCACACATGTCTGTGGCCCGCACACCTTGAATGGCCATGCAAAGTTTGATGCAATTATTGTGTTGTACCTGGCGGAGGCGCATAGGGACTGCATCTGTCTCTCCACCTCCTGCTGTGATGTTATCTTCAAGGGAAGTTCTGCAGTACATATATGCCTGCAGGACGCTGAACAGCACCCAATGCTGTTGCTGCATAGGCAGATCTGTGTTGCCCAGGTCTGTAGCTAGCTCTTTCAGTAGCTGCTCAACTCGCTGAGCTGGCGAGGTGCCCGATAGATGTTGGTCCTGGTCAACAACACTACACCACAGCAGATTTCAGCAAAGCTGAGTGCATCTCTTTTGCCTTTGCTTTGCCTTCAGCTTTACCTTGTCTTGGCGTTGCCTTGATGTTGCCTTGCCTTGCCTTTGCTTCGTTTTGACTGGCCAGGTCTTCGCCCTGCTTTGCCTTGCTGTTGCCTGAGCAAAAATCAGGCACAAACTCAGCAGTGGTATCGCCACACACAAGGGATACCAAAAACGTATGACCAAAAAAAGAAACAGAGAAAAAATTAGAAACCCTCAGGAGTGTCTCTACTGGTCAGCCCACACAAAAATCCAGTCAAGCACATGTAGGACACACATGGTTCTTCCTAGGGCGCCTCACGCTGGTCTTTGACAACAGCGTCTGCATACTTATTGCCACGAGTGGTGCTAGCATTAGACGCATCTCAAGTGAGCTCTCTCTTAGCATGCCTCATGCTGGTGTTTGGCAACAGCATCTGCATACATGTTGTCATGTATGATGCTATCACTAGATGCAATTCAGGTGAGCAGAGACCCACATCCCCATATCTGTTGAGACCTAAAACATCTCCACAATGTAGAAACGCGCTTTTACTGTCCCCAGACGTTTCTGAGTTTAGATTTCCAGCGTAGGGATGACTTTTCTGAAAAAGCGTTAGACGTTTTGGAATTGAAGAGAGCAACCAGTCGTCAAGGCCAAATGAAAGCCTGGTGGCATGATTCTCACCTGCCAGACTGTGCCAGAGCTGATATCGTGCTTCCAGAGCGCAACAGGGCCTGGATCGCCTGGATCTTGCTCTGTATGCTACTGGGTAGTTTCCCTTCTACTGTGCAGCGAGGGCACGCGCATGTGAAGTCCTGACTGTTTTGAAGCCGCTGCTGCCTGTCTTTCACAGGAACAGACAGCGGAGCCATGTAGCTGATTGTCAGCTGGTCACCTGTACAGCACAATGAAGAGCACAACGTGAGCCTTTTGACAATGCTGTTTGGGCTGTTCTTTGGGAGGAAGCCCAGAGGTCTACCGTGTCACTCATATGGCACAACGACGGCTCAGCATACACTTCTCCTTGCGCTTAATGTCCAGACGCCTTTAGTCATACTAATATAATGCACCTTAGAAACAATGATGCATTTCATGACACAAGATTGTCATGATAGGCAGTAGCATAAGCACCTGACAACTAGCCCAACAGAACCAGATCTCTTCAAAGGGCACAATACGTAGACATTGTTCATGAGCATGAAAGTATCAATGCCAAGCAATGTATGACCTGCATGTATGGACACAGAACAAAATGTGGCCAATACTGGGAACCCATTGTTAACCGGCAAATCAAATGATGATGATGTGTGTGAGAAAGACACAGAGCCTGCACTGACCTGCTGCCAAGTCTTGAGTAGCTCTCAGCATGGCACTCTCATCAACATAGCTGATCACGCTGTTTGGACAGCAAGAATGCCTAATCATGGTCAACAAAGGATACAGGCCGCGCCACCTGCACTGTAACACACCCATTGATACACAGCGCATTGATATGGTCAGTCCCCCCATGCCAGGTGCTGACAATAGCTGCCAGTCAGTTGATAATACATTTAGAATTGCGTGCAGCTGATGCGACGCAAGATCTGGAGTGACGCAGTTTGCTCATTGCTGAGTAGCAAGCTGTGTGCCATGGCACAGGAGCAATGACTTGCATGGAATGTGTGTCCTGCTTGCCAAGGAACAGCTCATCAGCTGTCGACATCAACTTGGCTTGCTCAATGCCATAGCCTCCTGAATATCATAGCACATCATGATGTTGAAGCATTTGGCATACAACAGCTGCACAGAACTACAGCTGACTGCAATTTCTGATGCAAGATTGCTGCTTTCCACCACATTGCCTGAAGCATGCAAGCACTGTTTGGGCCATGCAAGGCACTGCGCCACCTGGGTTGCACCATGCAAGGCATGTGCCGACATACTTTGCATTGACCCTTGCATACATAAACACTAATCCCGACAGTTTACGGAGCTTTGCTGACAAGTGCAATTTCAGGAATTGAACATCGAGTTTTGCTGACAAATGCAGTTTTAGGAATTGATCATCGGACACATACCACTAAGAAAATGCATTTGCACCCACAATATGCATGAAGATGCTCACCTCCAAAGGAGCCATAACGAAGGATGTTGCGCATCCTGGTCACATTGGCTTCAGATGGCATGCTTTGTGGTGCTGCCATCAGGGTGGCGTCATCTGCAATGAGGACAATGCAGTGCTTGATAGGGATGAGTTACATAAATTCTGCATGGATTTTATGTGAGCCAGTCACAGACATTGTGGTTTAGACAGCTGCTTCTGATAAGTACTGAGCAATGCAGTGTTGGTGCTGAAGCTTTGAAAAGCTAGCAACATGTGCAGAGACTTTGGTGGTTGCCAGCATACAACAGTCAGCAATTTGAATTGACCATGCTATTGTAGCAAGAGCCGAGTTTGCATTTTGTACAGTCCAAAGGCTTACAAAGTTGTGTCAGCCAAATTTTGGTGCTTGCTGTTTCTGTGCATTGTACCTGTTGTGAGGTAGTCAAACAGTGACATGTCAGGTAGGCTTCCTGTGGACTCCTGTGTCCCGTCGTACAAAACGTTCAGAACCTTGGCAATGTGGGGAAATTGCATGCACTGTAATAGCTTCAGCGTCAATGTGAAGTCTGCCTGTTCGGCCTGCAACAACAAGCCGTTGATGATTGTTGACCTGCACTCAAGGATCAGCACTGTAGACAGTCTGAAAACCCTGTGCACTGGGGTTTGACACAATCTGATAGGCATAGTTCAAGCCCAGTACATCAGCAGAGGGATGACTGTAACAAGGCGACAGAAAGTACAAGAGTTGCTGGCGCTGTGTTGACTACTCATGCAAAGGTCTGTGACATGAGTGGTCCAATCAGCTGAGCGCTTGTTGCAGATTCGGCCAACAGCACTGACTGCAAGACTTTGCATAGACACATTGACTGAATGCAGGTGAGATCAAGTTGAGATGCATTCAGTGAAATGCAAACTTAGAGGGAACACACAATTGGCAATGGTGCGCGCACGCACACAAGGACAAACTGGCAGATAGCATGGGTACAAACCATGCTCATCATCTTCAATTGTGGATGATCAGCAAAATCAGAGGGTTGAATGCGAGCATATACTAGAGGGTTGCACACAGCTAGCAGCTGTCCTGCTGTCACATCCTCCGTCACCACAAGACCCCTCTCTGTACCTACACTGTCAGCTTGTGCTGCTGTCAACAAATGTTGTAAAGATACCGTCGGTATACAAGGTATACAAGCCATTTGCACGGCAGAATTTACAACACTGTGACCAAATCACGTGTGATCCGTTTCAGAGATGAGATCAGGACATGTCACTGCACGAGGTGCACTTGTCTGTGATCACTACACCTGCCAAAGCAGCAACCGCAAGCAGTGCACACTGTAATTACTTATAAGGAGTTCAGTCTGTACCTGAGAGCCTGGCTACGTTGACTGGCCCAAGGTAGGGTTGCGACTTGCTGTTATACAGGTTTGCTGTGTCGACTTGTGGACTACTCTGGCGTGTCGCCGAGCTTTGCAGTGTTGTTCTAGTCTTGCATCCTCGCTGCTGATGCCTGATTCGTTGCGTTAGATCGCAACAAGCAGAACGCTGGCCAAGGACAGACTCACGACTGCGCCGAGCAGACTTCTCAATACCTATAGCGCTTTGTGATGCAAACACCTGCCAAACTTGTCCTTTAAAGTTGTCGACACTGGAATTTGCATGTGAGCCAGCGAAAGTACTATGTGAACAAGTGATCATTGCGCTTCACGTGTCGTGTCGCGCAGGGTGTTGACTTGATAGCACACCTGCGGTCTTACCAGCTGGTCGTACACACGTCAGGAGCCCAATGTGATGTCGCGAGCGATGGTGCTCTACTTTCGTCAACCGGTCAACGTTGGCGTTACACGGTCTCTTGGACGTGGTCTCGGGACGGGGCCAGGGCTAACACGCGCAGTAACCAAGACAGAGTGTCGATTGAGTTTGGATGTTATTGCACGGACGAGACTCTTTTATTTGCAGATGCCGCTGGCCTTCGCAACAATAATCGACGGTCGACTAAATAAGCATGCATGTCAGCTACCACAACCCTTGTTTACCAATTCGTAGCGTCGTCTGTCAGTCAAGCGACATGCGACTTTGCGAGAGTACTCGCCGTCTCCTCCGGCACCGGCCGCCTTTGCGTCATCTCAGTCCGCCAGTGGTGTCGACAGTGTGCAGTAGCGGAGCTATGAAGGCAGCTGCGACAACGACAACGCTCAGTTACTTAGCCACCGAGGCGCAGGGGCCGCAAGGGAAACGTTGGGACAAAGTGCAGCGATGGGTCATGTTCTCCGACTTGCATGTCAGCGTAAGGACCCTGGACACTTGTATCAGCGTACTGCAAAAGATCAAGAAGGAAGCCACCTCAAGAAAGGCCGGAATACTCTTTTTGGGTGAGTACATCATGACTGACTGTTGCATGGCATGCATACTCTTTTTGAGTGAGTACATCATGACTGACTGTTGCATGGCATGCGACTGACTGTTGCATGGCATGCAGCCTGATTGGAGTGAAATTTCAAAGGCAACTCAAGCCCATCTGCTGCAAAGTCTGCCACATACCCTGCTAGCAGCACTCTCTGCACCTGCAAACTTGCAGTGGGCACAGGAATCTGCATACATTACAGGTGACTTCTGGCATGCCAGGGGAGCCTTGCCAGTGGAGCCTCTCAATGCAATTCTGCGGGAGTTTGAATCCTGGCGGCAGCCTACACTGATGCTGGTGGGTAACCATGACCAGGTGTCAGTGGGTGGCCTGGACCATGCTCTGCAGCCCTTGGCAGCAGCTTGTTCTGCCATACACATTGTGGATGTGCCAACCCTATACAGGTGATTCTGGCCTTATCCCTCTTGCCTCACCTGACGCAGCCTAGAACATGTGACCTTGCTTCTTAGGTATTGACGTATTCACCTGTGCTTCCAAGCTAGAACGTGTGATGAGTTGCATCTATGTACACATCCCAGAGTGTTAGGTGCTGCATGCAAAGCATGTCTGAAGCATGCACAGCATGCCTGGGCAGCTTGAGCAAAGCAAACAGGCAGTACAAAGCAGATAGCAGATTGTGCCATTCAAGCTTCAAACAGCAGCAGCAACTGCCAACTATGTGTGCTGTACGTGTGAGTTGCTGAAGTGCAGTCAAGGATGCACCTACGCCGCAGTTGTGCTTCAGAGCAGTGTGTGATACCGTATACATTGGTGATGCATGCAGGGATGCCCTATGGCTGCCGTACAGAAAGGACAGGGCTCAACTGAAGGAAGCAATTGAGGGTGCTGGAGACATCAAGGCTGTTTTCGCCCATGCAGATGTGGTAAGAGCAGCAGAATACTAACATGGCACTGGTCTAGGCCACATCAGAGGGGCGTGTATTTCATTGGGCGTGTGTGAGCATTACTTGCCTGCTGCACAACACTGCTTGCTTGCTTGCTGCAGACCACAGACAAGGCAGAATTTTTGAACATCAAAGTGTCTTCTGGTGCTCACCCTAAGTACCTCCTCAGTATGCAGCGCAGCCTTGCACAGATTGCCTGCCATGCAGCTTGGCTGCAAGCTTGCTTGACGCCACCTGTTTTGCACTTGGGCGTAGCATGATAGCAGATATCGCAACTGCAAAAGGTTGTGAATGGTGCTGACCTTTCACACACTGAATGGCTGACCCCCAACTTGTGCCGTTTATATAGTGATGCTCATCATTGACTACAACAAAAATGTTGACAGTCAGCTTGCCCCACACACTCACCCAAGGCAAAGGGCTTCTGCCTCTTGGTCCACTTTCATCCAAGTGCAAACAAGGTCATGACCCATTGGAATGCTGCCAAAGCATTTGCGCCACAAGCTGAAAAGACAAGTTGATATATGCTGTGCCTGCAGATGGGAGCCATGATGAATGAGTCCTTTCAAGCCAAGGAGGGGTTACCACCTGACCTGTTCCCAGAGGGTGTGCCCACCTACACTGGCCACTACCACAAACCTCACACCGTTGCTGACACCAACATTCGGTACATTGGCTCGCCCTATCAAGGTACCTGTTGGTTGTGGCAATGACTGATTGGAGGTCCCTGTTGTCACAGAGGCATCATGACAGGAGGAGAACTCAGCTGTATGAGGGCATGCACAATTGCATGAGTTCACGCAGCTTCACCAGTTAGACAAGTGCAACATTTGTGTGCATGTCAGCAGCAACAGACAAATGTTTGATTGCAACTAGTGAAGGTAAGTCGTGTTCAATGGATCTGTGGTGGTGCAGTGTCCAGAAGCGAAGCAGGGCAGCAAAAAGAGCTGTTGGTGCTGGACAGCAACTGGCAAGAGCTGGAGCGCATTCCATTGGATGTAGGGCCACGCCATTTTGCCCTGTCCTCCGCCACTCCTGCCCTGCCTGCTGACCTGCGTCCTGGAGACAAGTAAGCATGGCATCACATCGTTGTCTAACTGTCTGTGTCTGTCTGTATGTCTGTCTGTCTGCCTGTCTGCCTGCCTGCCTGCCTGTCCCTCTGTCCCTCTGTCCCTCTGTCCCTCTGTCCCTCTGTCCCTCTGTCCCTCTGTCCCTCTGTCCCTCTGTCCCTCCCACGCCTTGTCTGAGATTGTCTCTCTCTGTCTGAGATATGTGTCTGACATTGCTACGCAGGGTGCAACAGCCTCTGCCCACTGCTGAACATGAGAACGCTTTCAAAACAACATGTGTGTAGTGTCAAGTTGTGCTGAGGCCCCTGCCCTGAACCCCTTGTCCAGCCTCATTTCTCACGTCCACACTGTGACTGCCAATGACCCTGGTTCAGTACCTGCCTGCATTGCCGCTTCTTGCACAGCAATCCAATCTGTAAAAGCTCCTGCAATAACCCAAGGGGGTATGTTGTGTAAGGTATGACGTGCAGTAGCATTATCTGCAGAGATCCTTCCCATAACACATATAGATTTGTTGTTTGAGTGGCGAATGGTGTGCAGGATCAAGTGGACGCTTCCTGAGCCTGAGGCTGCGGAGGAAGCCCAGAAGCTGACTCAGCAGCTGCTGGATCAGGGTAAGCCCCTGTCACAGCCTAGCGTTGCAATTCAACAGCAGCAGCTAAGGCCTGAGATGACACAATGACTGTGACTGTGTTTGGGAGCTGTGAGAACACATGGAGGTGCTGGCCTTTCAAATCAATGAATCATTCACAAATGCATATACTGTCTAAGATTCACTAGGGGAGTCAGCAGACATTGGTGGGGAGTTTCAGTGGCGATCAGCAATAGAGCACCAGGCTCTGCCACCCTGAACATGTGCCATCTTAAATGCGACATGCTGCACATGGCAATGGTGTGATTGCATCTCAGCCCCAAGCTGCTGTCAGACTGCAATAGGTTAGTCATCGTTGGCGTATTGAACATGGCATACCCCAATGGTTGCCGGCATAAAGTTCAAATTCCTGCCAAGGCTAAGGCCCTACCCTGTGAGGGGGCATCGGCTGTTGTCAGACTGCAATTCAGTTTCTGCATGATTCTCTGTAAATCTTGAGATGCCATGCATGGTGACTGAATGTTTCCACGCACAGAAAGCCAGCATACTTTCAGGTAGGCATTGAAAAGGAGGTCAGATGCCTTCCACTGCTAGCATGCACATCCCTGCTGGCCATCTCAAAGCTGCTGTGTTGTGCATCATGCAACGCCAGGACCTACTGTGCCTGTGCAGGTACTGACATAACACAGTGCTGCACCTCCCCCACCCCCTTCCCCCTGCACCCTTGCCCTTGGCCTCTGACCATTCCCTGCTTTTCATGAGCCCTCCCTCCCTGCTGACGAAGTTGGGGTACTGAAGGTGAACTTTTTAGTGTGTAGGTGTTGAAGTGGAGGTGGTTGTGCCCGCGCCCCAGGCTGCCCCCCGCATCCCTGCCAGTGAGAGCCTAGGGGCTCTTGCCCTGTTCCACAGCTATGCTGCCACTGTGGGCATGTCCCAACCAGCCCTTGACGCTGCCCTGGACCTGCTCAGGGTAAGTGTTGCTATAACAGCTGTCCTGCCTTGCAATGGTGTGTATGACCCCTACAGCTGTCCTGCCTTGCAACACTGTGTAAGATGAGCCCTGGTTGACCCGTACATCAGACACATGTCTAACATCAGACACATGTCTAACAAAAAGAAACACCTACTCGACCCATACATCTGACATATGTCTAACAAAGGGGAAAAGGAGTATTGTGTGGGGCAGCTATGGCTTGCATGTGCTTTCATCCTACATGTGCTCTGCATAGCACGGTGGCTTGTCTCTTGCTATGTGTCAAGGCTGCTGATAGACCCTGATAGACCCTGATACTGCTCTGCTGCTGGCTAGCACAAACCTTAGCATGTGTGTTCAGCACAACTTTGCTGGCATTTTGACCAATTGGTTTTCAGTACCCAAGAGCTTGCAGCTACATCTGCACAAGCATGCTAAGACATGCTGGGGACAAAAGGCATGTTGCCAAAAACACCCTTTGCAAGGAAAAAAACATGTTGAAAGAAGGAGGCACATTGCAGTTATCATCATCAGCATTGATGTCATCAGTGTGGTGTGATGGTGCAGGAGTACGAGGGGCAAGGGGCTCAGCTGAAGCATGAGGCAGCTGTGATTCAGTTTTATGAGATGGAACTAGAAGGCTACGGTCCCTTCAGGTAATGCCAGCTTGGCTTCTATCTGCTCTAAAACATCTCCACAATGTAGAAACGCGTTTTTACTGTCCCCAGACGTTTCTGAGTTTAGATTCTTAGTGTAGGGATGACGTTTCTGAATGCAAACAGACGTTTCGGGATTGAGAAGAGCTGTGCATCACCATTGCTATCATTCCATGTACGTATGCTTGTGAATCTGCATGGTGTGGTTCGAGTCAAAACTCAAAGACAGTTGCCCAACGCTGTCACAGCTGACTTTGAGCATACGAGACACAGAAACTTGAGACTGTGTACAACTACCCAGGCGCATGAAAATGCTGCTGCAATTGATTATCTGATATGTGTCCATACTTTAAACAAAGTGCATGCCAGGCAGGCGTGAAGTTTGTGCATGCCTGCCTGGCAGCTGCAGGCATGTCAACCCTTGTGGTCACTCAGTTGTGCTTCCATGAAAGGTGATCATTACACACAGCACTGCCGTTTGCAAATTGAGCATGTGCACTGTCATGCCATGTTATGGTTACAGCCTGAAGAGGTGAGGTTGCCTGTCACTCATCTTGTCACTCATGGTCCAAGACACTTTTGCTGTCTGATGCTCAAGCATGCTCTGTTGTGATTCATGCTGGCTGTGCACCTGCTGTTGAATCCACCACTGTTCATGATGGGCAGTAAAGGCTGATGTTGGCATGTCTGCAGGGAGTCGTGCACCTATGACCTCACCAACAGGGGCTTCTGCGTCATTACAGGGCGTAACGAGGATGACCAGGGGGCAGAAAGCAATGGTGCAGGCAAGAGTGCGCTAGTGATGGCGCCCTTGTGGGCCCTCACCGGCAAATCTGATGCCAGAAATGAGGCAAACTCACTCAATCAGGACCATTTGTGATTGCATGACCCTGTTTTTCACACCCAATACATGCACTTTGCTCCTTTGGATTGTGCTTTGACTGATACTGGTCATGCCAGCGTCCATGATGTCATGTGTTCAGACAGGGCTTGTGTGGCTTTTGGAAATGCACTGGTTCGTGAAACGCCCTGGAATGTTCTGCCTGCTGCTGCCTTAACTTGCATGAAGCATGATGATGGACTGACTTTTCATTGCAGCCATTGTGTCCCTTATCAACATATCATGTGCTATGTCAGCCAACAGCCCTAGGTCAGCTCAGGAAGAGCTTCAGCAAAGACCAGAAAGCAAGGGCAGTGGGTATAGGGTAACATGCTGATGGGTACATGCAGGGGGGTTCAGGGAGGGGTCTCACCAGCAGTGAGGTGCTGAATGATGAAGCTACCTCTGCTCGTGTGTGTCTGCGAGGCCATGTCAACGGGAAGCCTTTTGCTATAGAGCGCTCAATCAAGAGGTACTCTTGCTGTCAACCGCCAACTAATCCACTCCTGTTGAGGTGCAGCAGACTCACAATCAACAAGTTCAGAGCAAACAAAGCCAAGTGCGTGCTGGCTGAGCTAAGTTTGTGTTTAGCTGTGAAGCCTGCAGCATATCATTTAATACTGTCACATGATCAATTGCCATGGTCATGTGCATATGGGATATACAGTAGTAATGCACAAACCATTTTGTGCATAGTCAGACATGTTGACCTTGTTGATTGTAGTGGGAGGAAGAAGGGCGGACCCAAAAGAACAGCGCTGAAGTTTGAGTATGATGGCGAGGATCTGACTTGTCTAGAGCAGAGGCTGACTCAGGCAGAGATTGACCGCATACTGGGCTCTGATCTGTTGGTCAGAGCCGTATTTCATGGCCAAGCTGATGTCACGGCCTTGCTGGAGGTATTCTTATGTCTCTCTCTTTGATCTCAAACTTCTGTTCTGTTGTGGCTATGCACAAATGGTGTTTTCAACACCACTTGGCACTGTATGACGTTCTGCATCGTCAAGCCATTCATTCAAGCTGTGTATCTGAGTGCTATATGCTGGGATCAGACAATGTTTGCTGTCTTGTTTGTAACTGTGAAACAGAATCTCTAGTGATGCTACCCAAGTAGGCTTGTGCACAGATGCTGCTTTGACACTGATCACTACTGCTGTTATTATTCTTGGGATCAACAAAACACGGGCTTAGCCAAAAGACATCAGGTGCTATTACATGGCTTTGACAGTTGCTGAATGCCAACTCGCAGGCTGGTGATGAGAGATTCAAGGCTGAGTTAGGTTGGGTGGTGAATCTGGGCATGTGGGATGAAGCTAAACAGCTGGCGGCGCAAGAGCTGAAGGGTGCTACCTCTCAGCTGAGCTCTGTGACTGGCCAGGAGCATGTCAGGCAGGCTGGGCTTGAAAGTTTGGAGAAGCAGGTGTGCTGTGCTGTGCTGTGCTGTGCTGTGCTGTGCTGTGCTGTGCTGTGCTGTGCTGTGCTGTGCTGTGCTGTGCTGTGCTGTGCTGTGCTGTGCTGTGCTGGTTCCAAGTCCTGTGGAAGCTTGCGCCCTCAGGGAAAGCAGACTGCGCCAGCCTGCATGCATCAGGGCCATGTGTATGACAGGTGACTATTGCCATACAATGATTTTAAATGTCTCGTTTGTGTTCTGTAGGCAGATGAAGCCCAAGAGAGAGTGGAGTCATGGAACGTGGACAATCAGCAGCAGCAAACCGCTCTTCAGTCAGCGCTCAAGCTGGTTCAGGAGCATTTTCAGGCATCTGTTCAGAGCTGCAGATCTAAGCTCTCTCAACTGCAGCACTGGCTGAGTCATCCGGAAACTTCCAGCCAGCAGGATGCCTTTTCACACCAGCTGCAGGAAGCTGAGCAGCAGCTGACTCATTTGCGGCGGGAAGCCAAGCAATGTGAGGCAGAGGTAGTTCAGGCAAGCCAGCAGCGGCCAATTCAAACATCCAGCATACACTCAGCAGGCACAGCACGGGTTGACTTGTCAAGTTCAAACGAAGAACCAGAAGCCACGCCACCAGGCAACAGGAGTGGGATCAATGGAAGGAATGGCGGCAGTGCAGAGGGCGTAAGCAGGACTGGGGGTGGGGCTGCAGGTCATGGCTGGGCCACATTCCGTACATCAGATGAAGACAGGTCAGATTTGATGCAAAGCGCGCAAAGCATCAGGGGCGGCAATGTATGGCAGCCTGTAAGCGCAGCTGGCACAAGCACAGCTACAGTGGAAGCTCCAGCAGCACAAACCACAGCAACAGCTGTTACTACCAGGCCTGTCAGGTAGGCAATCAGTGTAGCGTGCAGTGGTCATGAGAAGTCTGCAAGGACTGTAGCATACAAGATCTTCTTCAAGCTGCAAAGGGGCTAGATGGTGTGGAAGCCCTTCAGGGGCTGCTGAAAAAGCTGTATCTGTCATTTATGCCATTGTGTTATTAATTGAACTCTGCAGCCATCCAACTTGCTGGGTCAGACCAAGTGTCACACGCCATATTCATACATAGCATCTGCAATTTCAGGAAGTGCAACAGAGTGGTGATGGCCATGTCTTGTAGTTTGACTTCTTCGGTACTGCATTGAGGTCGAATCGTAACCTGCTGTGGTCAAGCATCTTTGTCTCTTTTGGGTAAAGTTCATTCAGTGTTGTTCTAGACGTCTCTATGAAGACACAATGCATGGCTTTCAGGCCACCAAGACATGTGATCACCCCTGAGGTGGAGGCAGCCGAGGCACAGCTCCAGCAGCTGCAGAACATGCTGATGAACCAGCAAGCAGAACTGGGTGCCAAAAGGGCTGATGTACAGGTATGCTGTCCTACTCACTGTCCCTCAAGCTCACCCCACAGCTGTGGCGAAAAGGAGGACATTCCCCACTACAGCTGTGGCGCTTGCGATCATCGTCAGCTTTGATTCAAAACAGTCAAGCTAGCTCTAGGAATGCTCATCTGCTGGGGTTGGTCATGTGCACACTGGATACAGATTGCAGCAAAACAACCATTTTGCTTTTTTCAGATCCTGACAGAAGGTGTGGCTGGCATTTTGTCATCTGCTAAAGTTTGTTGCAAGGATGACAAGCTGGCAAGCTTCCAGCACAAGTACATGTCTCTGGGCAAGTTTTCTGCAAATGGCTGACAACTGTTCTGGTGTGCAGGCAGCAAGCAGCAGCTATGAGCAGTACTTGAGCCTAGCATCACAGCATTTGGGTCACAGCACGCATCAGGACTCATCTGAGCTGCTGTGTGACCGATGCCTGCAGCCCATTGATGAAGCCACCTTTCAGGCAAATGTCTGGCGATTGGAGGCGAGTCCTTCTGCACCCCAGCAATGCACAGCATGCAAAGCACAGCATCACAGCAGCACAGCGCAGCAGCACAGCGTGCATAGCACAGCAGCACAGCATGCATAGCGCAGCAGCACAGCACGCATAGCACAGCAGCACAGCATGCATAGCACAGCACGCATAGCACAGCAGCACAGCATGCATAGCACAGCATGCATAGCACAGCAGCACAGCACGCATGCAACATCCTTGGCCCCCATTGGGTTCCCTTGCCGTTGTTGGCAAGTGTGTGGCAAGTGAACAGTGGCCATGGAGTCCATATGCAGCTCTCAGAAGCTTGTCTGTATAGACATGCTTGCATGCAAGCTGCTATTGCATGTTACATAGGACAGGACGACGATGTTACCTGATCCACGTGCATGTTAACGCGTTCGGATAATTGGTGTATCTCATAACACCATGTGCCTCTCGTTGAGGCTGTGTGCTGGGCCTTCAGGAAGTGATGGAGCAAGCTCGAGCACTTCAGGTCAAAGCTGAGCATGACATCAGGCACTGCACCACAGCTGTGGGCCAGGCTGCTCAGAGCCTGCGGCACATACAGCAGGAAGCTGCTGAGGCAGCTGAGACTGTCTGGAGGCGCCAGGTGGCACAACATGAGGCTGCAGTTAGGCATGAGCAAGAAGCTTTTCAGGCTGAGCAGGTGTGGTCTGAAACTACATTGCCCTGCCCTGGGCCACTTCACGCTGCCCTGCCCCGCCCTACCCTTCCCTGCCCTGCTCTGCCCTGCCCTGCTCCGCCCTGTTCTCCTTTGTCCTGTCTTGCCCTGCTTCAAACTTGCGCTGCCCTGGTTTGCCCTTCCCCTGTCCTGGCCTGCCCATCCTGACTTGCCCTGCCATCTACAGATCTGCCCTGCCCGGCCTTGACCTGCCCTGCCCTGCTGGTCTCATGCAACCTGTGCCTGTGTAACTACAGCTGCTTTCACTCTCAAGCAATGACTGACAGCAGGCAGGGCCACAAAAGACGTAGGTTGACTGTCACACACCTTTTTTCAATTGCTTTGTCTCACCATCAATGTTGATGTTGTCGTGTTTCAAAGAGCAATCTGATACAATCTTACTGGTATGCAGGCTGCGCAGCAAGCTGCCCTACAACAACAGCTTGAGGCTTGGCAGGCCCAGGAAGCTTCCAGAGCAGCTGCTGAGGCAATTGAGCAGGAGAAGCAGCAGGCACAGGAAGCTGAACAAGCAGCTGCATGGCGGCAGGCAGAGGCAATAAAGGAAGGTGCCAGGCAAAAAGAGAGGGCGGCGTGGGGTGCTGTCAGTCATGCTGAAGCTCAGTATTCAGCGCTGCAAATGGAGGCTGCACAGTATGTCCTTCACACTATAGCTGTGACATCAATCTGATGTCTGTTGTGACTAAGCAGCATCTGCAGTTGTAGTCATAGCTGCATGTGGCAAAAATTCAAGCTGCAAGGGTGCTACAGCAAGCATGGCACAATACTAATGAGCCTGCATTTGGGTCATGAATGCCGCAACAGAAATTCTGTGGATGGGCAGACAATGGCTGCTATGAAAGAGTTTCAAGCAGCAACAGCATGTGTCACATGGACAGATTCTTTGGTCCAAGATAGCACACATATTTCCCAACTGCAACTATATTTTGCAGGTATCAATTTCTGTCTGTCTGTTTCTTCATTGGCTGTCGTCTCAGTCACTCAATGGGTGCGCAGCTCATTATTGGCAGCAGCTACAGCACAGATACACACACACACACTGTTACAGATCTTCTGTGAATGTTACACACTGACCGCTGGCGTATTGTACAGGTGGCAGCAGACCAGAGCTGCACAACAGCAGCTGGCCAGGAGCACAGTGCAGCAGACTGAGCCGGCACTGGCAAGGCTGGCAGTTCAGTCCTTGGGCATGCATGAGCCAATGTCTTTGTCTGTGGAAGCTGACCAGATTGTCCCCTCAGATGAGGATGTCTCACAGGCAAGTATGGTTGCAGTCATGTGGCTCCTTTCTGGCATGTTGTCTTTGAATCCTCATGGCATGAATGTGTTGCGAGCAATTTTTGTGCAAGAGTGCATGATGTCATCAGACTTGTTCGTCTGAACAGGTTCTCCCCTGCCATGCATGATGAGCCAGAAAGCATCAGTATTATCACTGTTATTCTCAACAGCATATGTGAGAATCAAGAACAAGGTCTTTATGTTGCAGCAGGTGTGCCAGCAGTGCAGCAGCCTGCTGAGAGCAGCTGAGTCAGCATCACATGACTGCATGCTGCAGCAGCAGCAGCTGGAAGCTTTGATGCAGGCTGTCAACCCTTACTCAGCTGAGTTCAGCCGATTGAGTCAGCTGCAAGCTGAGAGTCAAGAAGCGCTCGATCTGCTGAACACTCAAAAGGCTGATCTGCAGCAGCAGGTGATGTATCGTGCTATTTGTACTGTACACAATATTGTGTATGCTCAATCGCAAGGAAAGACACACCTTGTCCATGCTGACTTCTATCACAGTTTTCTTGCTTTATTGTTGGCAGGCCATCTGCCACAGCTGCTCATCTGCAAATGTTGCAGAAATACGGTCATGCTTGGATATGTTATCCCATCTCTGCGAGGATGCATATGCACCGGATGAAGATCAACATTTGATGGTGCGACAAACATGCTCACGAAGGAAGCATCAGAAATGGCCCACAGCAGCTTAGTGTGTTTGGCAGATGTGTTATATTGACTAGGGGTTTGGCATGGGTGCAGGTGGGTCTGTGGGGGGAGGTGGATAGGGCCTTTGGGCGCACTGGGGTGCAGAGCTTTGCCCTTGAGGGGGTGCTAGGGGAATTGCAGGTGATTATTTAGTCAGTTGCTTGTGAGGAGCACTGCAAGTAGGCATTGCACATTCTCATCTGCAGTCACCAGCAATGGTCTTCTGTGCTAGTCAGCCAGCATGGCACTAGGGCCCATCAGCAATAATGGTTTTGCTGAAAAGCTGCCCAAATTCTGCTCGAACTCTGCCCAAATTCTGCTCAAACTCTCCCCAAATTCAGCTCAAACTCTTACATGGCAACGCTGGCCCGAGTTACATCAAGTCATTGCTACATTTGCAACTTCAGCTTGCATTTACATCATGTTGACGATGCATCTCAATGCCATGCTACGTATCTTCTCCCCCATAGTCATGTAGCATGGCTGAATGACTACCACTCACATTAGTCACTATCTTGCGATGCAGATTGTTCAGTAATGTACATGCCAGACTCACAGCCCCTTTGCAGCTGCCATGGCATGCCAAACTGCAGCTGTGTCAGCATCACATGAACTTAATTGTTTCAATGTGTGCTGTGACAAGAGCTGACAAGCAGAAACTTGGAGCAGCTACCATGACATGCCAAACCGCTGTATCAGCATCACATGCACTCAAATGTTTCAATCATGCTATGACAGGAGCTGACAAGCAGATACTTGGAGCAGCTAAGCAGTGGCACCACTCTCACACTGGCAGCCTTCAGGCCTGCCAGCAAGTCAGGAGCAGCAGAGATAGAGCGCATCACAAAGGCACAGCCCCCATCCCAACCTCCCCAAGTTCCCGTACATCACCTCACCATGGTTTCACCATGCAGAGTGCATCAGTCATGGTCTGCTGTAAACTCAATAAACGCGCATATGCCTTGGCCACAGCCTGTGGTACTTTGGTGTTGTCACATGTATTACCTCCTAAAGTGCATTGTCATGGCCTGTAACTGTATGTCAGCCATCACACTTTAGCCCTGTTCAGCCCTGTGTGCACTGAGCCTTTGGTCATAATTTGCATGTGAACTTTTCCTGCAGCGTGTAAGGCAGACAGAGGTTCAGCCGTCCTGTATAGAGAAGCATGTTCTGAAGTGTGCCTGTTGATGCAGAGTGTGCATGTGCGGAGTGAGAGTGGCTTGAAGGAGAGGTCCATCAGGCAACTCAGCGGTGGCGAGAGGAGACGAGTCGCACTTGCATTAGCTCTGGGCTTTGCCGACCTCATCTCCGGCCGAGGCCAACTACGCTGCAACCTCATTGTACTTGATGAGGCAAGTGCTTCTGCACATCCAGTCAACAGCTGACTGAACTACAATCACTGCTGCTCTCAGGAGTCAGTCAGCAAAGTGATGTTGCGCATTCTTGTCGAAACGTTCATGCAGGCGCGCATGCAGATTGCCACATTCACACAGACAGTTTGCTGGTGCTGCAATGAGCTACTGATCAGTCTCGGTGTCAATCCTCTGCTGATGTAGCAGCTACTGCTGGTGAGAGGGCATGCCTGTTCTGCAGGTGCTGCAGCAATTGGATGGGGAGGGAAAGTCCCGGGTGGGAGCAGTGTTGCGCAATCTGCCACACACCACCATTCTGGTGGTGGGGCAGGCAGACTCCTACCTTGCTCAGATCACTGACAATGTTGATGTGGTCATCAAGCGCAATGGCTGTGCAAGCATTGAGTGAACGAAACAGATGGGAACAAGCCTGACTATATTTAGGCCATGTACACAGAAGCATAGAATCTGTTCAGTTGGCATTGTGTAACAATTATTATTGTGTAGTTGATGCCCTTGCCAGTCTAGCTAGGCCCTTTAGGCCTGCCTGGTTGTCTGTGTGAATTGCAGTTCATTAAGACCTTGTCAAGGATGCTTGAATGGTCTAGCACGTGCTTCAGCACTCTTTG
>JAABUP010004033.1_pt1 | contig 24740 bp, 22 predicted proteins | sample 5559201 | NCBI WGS metagenome assembly JAABUP01 (sample SAMN10711887, study PRJNA513373) | rock metagenome | isolation source: Antarctica rocks | place: Antarctica
TAGCGGTCGCCATGGACGGCCGCACGGGTCACACCTTCGTGGCCGGGGCGGGGCCAGGGGGCGCGTCCCTTAACCCGAATGCCAGCCCCGTCAGTATCCTGGATACACGCCGCGGCCGTGTCTTGCGCAGTGTCTCGATCCCCGGCGTCGTGCGGGGGATCGCCGCCGACGAAGGGGCCGGGCGCGTGTTCGTCCTGACTGACGTGGCCTTCGCGAAGCCCGCGCGCGGTGGCGTCACCATCCTCGACGCCGCGCGCGGGGCCGTCCTGCGCACGGTCGCCGTCGGCGCCAACCCGGTGGGGATCGCCGTGGATCGGCGCGCCGGGCGTGTCCTCGTCGTCAACCAGGGTGGGGCCTTCCTCGCGGGCGTCGGCACGGCGAGCGTGTTGGACGCGCGAAGCGGGGCCGTTCTGCGCACGGTGACGGTGGGGCCGCGCCCCATGGCCGTCGCGGTCGACGAGGGGACGGGCCGCGCGTTCGTGACGAGTAGCGGCGGCAGCGTCCGCGTGCTCGACACACGGCGGGCCCGCCTTGCCGCGATCATCACCCTCGACCCGGGGCCCGACGCGGTCGGTGTCGACACGGTCGCGCACAGGGTTTTCGTCACCACTCTCGGCACGAACCGCGTCGCCATGCTCGACGCGCGCACCGGCGCCCTCCTGCGCACGATCCCGGTTGGTATCCGCCCCATGGTCGTCGCCGTGGACGAGCGCACGCATCGAGCCTTTATCGGCAACAGTGTGAGTGGGACCGCCACGGTCCTCGACAGCGCCACGGGGGCGGTGGTCGATACGGTGGCGGTGGGCCAGGACCCCGTGGACGCCGTCGTGGACGAGCGCGCGGGGCGCGCGTTCATCGTGAACATGAGCGCGACCGCGACTCGGCCGACCTTCTGGGACCGCGTGGGTTGTCGTGTCGAGATGTTGATGAGGGGGCGATGCTCGTGGACCTACGCGGCGCAGGGGCCGGGCAGCGTCAGCATGCTCGACGCCCAACGGTATACGTCAGCGATACCCTGATCGCTAAAAGTTAAAGCTATTTGACCCGAGGCGCGAGGCGGGCCACAATGTAAGCGCCTGGTATCGCACGCGGATGCCGCATCGCATGGCCTAGCGCAGAGAGGGCCTCGTCGTGTTCACCCTCACGTTTACTACTCCTTTCCTGTTGCTGCTGCTGCCCCTCATACTCGGCTGGGCGGCGTGGCTGTGGCTGCGCGACGAGGGCAATCTTTCGCCGCTGCGCCACCGGCTGGCCCTGGCCCTGCGCCTCACCATCCTCGGCGCGCTCGTGCTGGTGCTCGCCGGCGCGACGTGGCAGCAGCCCGAGACCCGCCAGGCCACCGTCTTCGTGGCCGACCTCTCGGCTTCCATCTCCGGCGCGACCGACGCCGAAACCCTTTTCATCGCGCACGCCCTCAAGGCGCGCGGGCGCGACGATGCCGCTGCCGTCGTCTCGGTCGGGGCCGACGCCCTGGTGGAGCAGCCGGTCGGCAGGCTGCGCGACTTCACCGGCTTCCAGTCGCTCGTCAACCGTAGCAGCACCAACCTGGAGGAGGGGCTCAACCTGGCGGGCGCGCTCTTCCCCGTCGGCTATCGCAAGCGGGTGGTCCTCTTGACCGACGGGCGGCAGAACGCGGGCGACGCGCTGGGTGCGGCGCGGCTGCTGCGCGACGAGGGCGCGCGCCTGGACATCGTGCCGCTCGCGCCCGTGGCCGGCCCCGAGGCCTTGGTCGCCAACGTGCAGGCCCCGTCGAGCCTGCGGCGCGGCGCGGGCCTGCCCCTCACTGTGACCCTGCGCAGCTCCGTCGCCCAGGCCGCCTCGCTCTACGTCTACGAGGACGGTCGCCTGGTGGGGCATCCCGCCGTGTCGCTGGGCGCGGGCGACACGGCGGTTCCGGTCGCCCTGCCCGCCCCGCCGCCGGGCTACCACCGCCTGCGCGTGGTGCTGCAGCCCTCGCAGGACACGGTCGCGGAGAACAACGACGGCGATGCCCTGACGCGCGTGCGCGGCGCGCCGCGCGTGCTCGTGGCCGAGGGCAGCCCCGGCGAGGGCGCCGTTGTCGCGGCGTCGTTGCGCGCCAAGGGCATGACGGTCGAGGGACCTATCCCGGGGGCGAGCGTCCAGCCGTCGCTGGCGTACCTGAGCGGCTACGACGCCGTGGCGCTCGTCGACGCGCCGGCCTACGAGCTCGACCCGCAGCTGATGGCGGACCCGCAGCACTCGCCACTGCGCTCGTACGTCGACGGCGGCGGCGGCCTCGTCGTCATCGGCGGACCGCAGAGCTACGGCGTCGGCGGCTATACCGACACGACGCTCGACGATCTCCTGCCGGTGAGCATGAAGCTGCCGCGGCGTAAGGACAGCCCCTCCGTGGCCGTGGCGCTCATCGTGGAGAGCCTCGAGTCGCAGCAGAACATCAACATCTCCAAGGCCGCGGCCGAGGGCGTGGTCAAGCTGCTCACGCCGCAGGACCGCGTGGAGGTCAACGACGCCAACGGGGTCGGCGGGCTCAACAACGGGTGGGCCGTGCCGCTGCAATACGCTACCAACAAGGGGGCCATCAATCGGGCCATCGACGCGATGGACCCGACCGACCCTGCCAGCTACACGCCGTCGCTGCAGGCCGCCTACGACTCTCTGCGCAAGAGCGACGCCAAGATCAAGCACATCATCCTGCTCGGCGACGGCGACGCCGCCGACGACTACTCTCCGCTGATCCACAAGATCCGCAAGGCCGGCATCACCGTCTCCACCGTGGCCACCGGCGCGGCGGGCGGCGGCTTCGCCGACTACGGCCTGATGGCCGACATCGCGCGCTGGGGCGGCGGCCACTACTACCCGGCCGACAACCCCAACGGCATCCCGCAGATCTTCCTGAAGGAGACCAAGCAGATCGCGCGCACGGGCATCGTCGAGGAGCGATTCGTCCCCGAGGTCCTGACCGTGGGCGCGGGCGCGGGCGCGAGCTCCATCATCGACGGCCTCCCGGGGGCGCCGCTCGACGGCTACGTGGCGACCACGGAGAAGCCGGTGGGCGGTGCCGAGGAGGTGCTGGCGCACGTCACCAAGCACGGCATCGACCCGATCCTGTCCGAGTGGCAGTACGGCCTGGGGCGCACGGTGGCCTGGACGAGCGACGCGCAGGGCCGCTGGACCCACGACCTCATCGAGAGTAGGAGGGGCAACCGGCTGTGGTCGAATATGGTTTCGTGGGTGCTGCCGCCCGAGTCGAGCCCCTATCTCTCGCTCTCCTCGGCGCCGGCCGGCGGCAAGCTGCGCCTGACGGTCACGACGACGGGGCTGCCGCTCGGGGCCACCGTGACCGCGCGCGTGGACAGCCCCACCAGTTCCGCCGCGACGCAACAGGGGCGCTCCGTCACGCTCCCGCTGCAGCCCGCCGCCCCGGGGCAGTACGAGGGCGACGTCGCGGCGGCCGACGCGGGCGCGTACGTGGTGAACGTGACCGCCGCCGGCGGCGGCCACAAGTACACGTTGCGCTCGGGCGCCGTCGTGCCCTACGCGCCGGAGTACAGCGCCACCGGGCTCGACCGCGGCCTGGTGGGCGCGGCGGCGGCGACGGGCGGCGGGGCGCTGCTCTCGGACGCGAACGCGGCGGCGAGCTTCGCCGGCAACCTGCCGCCTGTCTACGCCCCGCGCCCTCTCACCGTCCCCCTGCTACTGGTGGCCCTGCTGCTGCTGCCGTTCGACATCGCCACGCGTCGCCTGCTGGTCGGGCTGGCCGAGGTCCGCGCCGCCCTGGCCGCCCTACGCCGGCGACGCGCGCTGGTGCCGGCCGTGGCCGGCGTCCCGGCGTCGGCCGTGGCCGCGGCGCCGCTCTCGGCGATGCGCGCGCAACGCGTCAAACGGCAGGAGCGCCGGACGGAGCCTACAGCGCGGCCGGGCGCGTCGCCACCCGTCGCGACGCCGGCCTCGTTCACAGCGCGCCCCAGCCACGGCGCGCGCGTCGCGACCCCGGCCCCCCGGCCGGTCTCCACCATGCCATCGCCTCCTGTGTCCGCGCCTCCAGCGCCCGAACAGGGCGCCGAGGCCGGCGCGACCTCCGTCACGGCCAGCAAGCTGCTGGAGGCCAAGCGCCGCCGCCGGGGGGGCTAACGTCCTCTCACGCCTACCGGGAGCCGTGTCTACCGGGAGCGTCGGGACAGAAACATCATGCAGCAGGGCTCCGCCTACGACGCCAACGCCTGGCTTCTGGCGCGCGTCCGCCGGGTGCGGGCGTTGCACGGCGACAGGGCGCCACGTCGGACCAACGGCGCGGTCGAGGTATGGCGCTCGAATTGGGTGTGGTTGCAGACAAGTTTGACGGTCGTGTCGCTGCTGTGCATCGCCCTTCCCCTCGATGTCGGCCTGCGGGTGCGCGCAACCATGGGCCAACGAGTGACGCTGGCGCCGCCCAAGCCGCCGCCACCCCTCGTGCGCGACGCGCTGATCCGGCTCCTGAGCGTGACGCCGGCCGCCCGCCTAACCACGGTCGCGGGCACGGCCGAGGTGGTCGCCTGGTCGCCCGACGGGCGCCTCCTGGCGGCCGGCTACTCGGGTGGCGCCCTGCTGTTGTGGGATGTCGCGCGCGGGCGGCTCGCGGCGCGGGTCGCTCAGGCCCACCGCCGCTTCGTCGGGGCGCTGACGTGGTCGCCCGACGGGCGCTTGCTCGCGACAGCGGCGGCCGACGGGACGGCTGTGCTGTGGAGGGTGGGCGCGGGCGCGGGCGCGGGCGCGGGCGCGGGCGCGGGCGCGGGCGCCGCGCCCACCCTCGCGCCTATCGCGACGATCAGGACGGCGCCGCTACGCGTCCCGGCCGTCGCCTTCGCGCCCCGCGGCCACGATGTTCGCGGTGCCGGCGGCGACACGCTCGCCGTCTCCGATGGTCTGCACACGGTCACGCTATGGGATGTGACGCCGATGGGCGCGCCTAGTCGTCCGATGGGCGCCGCGCCCGCGCCGGCGCCCGCGCCCGCATACAGGGTCGTCCCGCAGCGCGCGCTGACCGTGCCGGGGCGCACGACGGCGCTGGCGTGGGCGCCGGATGGCGCGCGGCTCGCCGCCGGCACGACCGAGGGCCGCGTCGTATTCTGGCGGCGCGGCGCGGGGTGGCGCCGCGCCGCACGCGCTCTCGGCAGCGCCGTCTGGGCGCTGGCGTGGGCGCCGTCGGGGGCGACCCTCGCGGCCGGCTGCGCCGACGGGGCGGTCCGGCTACTCTCGGGGACCGATCTGCGCCCGAGAAGCACGCTGGTCGCGCCGTTCCACCGGGCGCCCGTGCGGCAGGTCCCCGACTACGGCGCGCCGGCCGCGCCGGCGCCGAGGACGGGGAACGCGAGAGTAGGCGCGGCGCAGCTGGCGGCTGGCGCGGCGATCAACGGCCTGGCCTGGTCCCCGGACGGCGACCTGCTGGCCGTCACGGCGACGGGCGTGCCGCTGCGCCTGTGGCGTCCGTCCAGCGGCGCCGTCCTCGCCACGTATCATCCGGCCTGGGACCAGAATGTGGTTTCCTGGCGCCCGGACGGGACGCTGGCCGCCGTGGCCATGGACGACGGCGGTGTGGTCCTATTGCGGGCCGCGGAGCCGGCGTTTATGCTGGACGTGGCCTGTGGTGTAGGCGCGCGCGGCTGGTGCGCGTTGTTGGGCCGTCCCCTCGCACCGATCGTCCCCGGCGGCGGCGACACCGCCGTATTTATGGGCCGCTGACGGGCGCTGATGGGCGCTGATGGGCGCTGGTAGACTGCCCCATGGGGTATGATTAGCGTGGCCGGTGCGCAGGCCCTATAGAGAGCGTCGATGGAGGAGATCTCGGCATGAGGAGTAGCATATCAATAGCGCTGGTGGGCCTGGTCGCCCTGGTCGGCACGGCCGCCGCGTCCCTGCCCGGGGGGACAGCCGCGGCGACCGTCGCCGGCCGGGCGTCCGCCGCATCGGTTGGGTGGACGAGCCAGAAAAACCCCGACTACAACACGAAGCACGACATCAGCGCCATCTCGTGCACGAGCGCCACAGCCTGCACGGCCACGGGCTACTCGACCATGGCCACCACGACGGGTGGGCGCAACTGGGCCTACCAGACGGGCAGCCTCGACTACTACCTGGCCGGCGTGTCGTGCCCTACCAGCGACGTCTGCTACGCCGGCGGGGAGAAGGGCGCGATCGTGACGACGACCGACGCCGGAGCCTCGTGGCATCCTCTGAGCAGCCGCACGACCCACTACCTCGACGCCGTCTCGTGCCCCGACGCGCGCACCTGCTATGCGGTGGGCGACGGTGGTGGGACGATCGCGGCCACGACTAACGGGGGGAGCCTATGGCACGGCGAGCACAATCCGCTCACCGGCTCGAAGCACATCCTCTTCGGCGTCAGTTGCGCGAGCGTCAAGACGTGCGTCGCCGCGGGCTGGTACATCCTGCGCACGACCGATGGTGGCGCGACGTGGACCGAACAGAACGACCCCGACGCCGAGGCGCTGGGCGTGACCTGCCCGGATAAGCGGGCGTGCTACGTCGTGGGCGACAAAGGCGTGATCACGGCGTCGACCGACGGGGGCGCGAGCTGGAATACCCAGACGAGCGGCACGAAGAACGCGCTCAACAGCATCGCCTGCTTCGACGCGCGCACCTGCTACGCCGTGGGCGACAAGGGCACGATCGTGGCGACCTCGGACGGGGGCGTCACCTGGAGTGGCCAGGCGAGCGGCACGACGCGCAACCTCCGGGGCGTCTCTTGCGCGAAGCCCCGCACCTGCTACGTCGTGGGCGAGAAGGGGACCATCCTCAAGACCACCTCCACGGCGACGGGCGCGCCCAGCGCGGCGTAAGCGAAATGACATCGCGCCGGGTGACGCGCGCTGTCGTCGACCTGGGGGCGATCCGGCACAACGTGCGCCTGCTGCGCGGGATGGTGGGGCCGGGCGTGGGCCTGATGGCCGTGGTCAAGGCCGACGCCTACGGGCACGGCGCCGCCCCCGTTGCGCGCGCCTGCCTCGCCGCCGGCGCCGCCTGGCTGGCCGTGGCGACCGTCGACGAGGGCATGGCGCTGCGCCGCGCCGGGCTCGAGGCGCCCATCCTCGTGCTCGGCCCGTCGGACCAGGCGGAGTACCCGGCCGCGCTCGCGCACGGGCTGGCGCTGGCGATCGGTTCGCTCGCGAACGCGACGGCGGCGGCCGGCGCGGCGCGAGGACTGGGCGTGACGGCGCGCGTGCACGCCAAGGTCGACACCGGCCTCAACCGCTTCGGCATCCCCGCCGCGCGGGCGGTCGATGAGATCGCCGCCATCGCGGCGCTCCCCGGCCTGTTGCTGGAGGGCGTCTACACGCACTTCGCGTCCTCAGAAGAAGACGACAAGACGCCGGCGCGGGCGCAACTAGACCTTTTCATGCAGGCGCTCGAGGGGCTGGAGAGGCGCGGGGTACGCGCGCCTCTCCGCCACGCCTCGAACAGTGGCGCCACGCTCGACCTCCCCGAGGCGCGCCTGGACCTCGTGCGTCCGGGTATCGCCCTCTACGGCTACCACCCCGCCGGCCCACGCGCCGATGCGCGCGGCCTGCGCCCGGCCCTGACCCTGCGCACGCGGCTCGCGCGCGTGGAAGGCGTACCGGCCGGCGCGGGGGTGAGCTACAACCACACGTTCCGCACCGCGCGGCCCAGCACTCTCGGTCTCGTCCCGCTGGGCTACGCCGACGGGCTACCACGCCCCCTCTCCAATAGTGGGCGCATGCTCGTCGGCGGCGTGCGCTGCCCCATCGTGGGGCGCGTGTGCATGGACCAGACGGTGCTCGACGTCACGGACGCCCTGGGCGTCGCGGAGGGCGACGAGGTCGTGGTGATCGGCCGGCAAGGGCAGGAATATATCGGCGCCGACGAGATAGGGACGCACGCAGGGACCAACGCCTACGAGACGCTCTGCCGCATCACTCCACGCGTCCCGCGCGACTACGCAGGCTGAGACTGGGGCTGATAGATTATCGAAGCCGTTTTCCGACCCCTCGTCGATGTGCGCGTCCTCGCGCTGACCGCGTGTGAGTAGCTCTATCTCGAAGCGGCGCTACACGGGCGCGAGATCGGGGAATGACACCTCGCGCGCGTCGCCCTTGAGCACATCCAGATCGACCACTTGCCGATCGGGGAAAATAGCGGTGAGGCGCAACTCGCCGCCGAGCGCCGCGACGTAATTCGTAAGAGTGGATACACATAAGTCGCCATTGCGCTCGACCTTGGACACGAACGGTTGCGACACGGACATAACTTTCGCCAACTGCTCTTGCGTGACGCCGCGCTGTTCGCGAAGCTTAGACAGCCGCATGACAGCGCGAGTCAGTCGCTCATAATGGTCGGCCAGTTCCTTCTCTCGCGGCGTCTTGGCCTCCAACTCGTCAAAGCTACGGACCCCGCTCATCGCTTCCTACCCCTTTTACCCTTTTTGTCAGGTGTGTCTTTATCCTTAACGCCTTGCTCGGCCAAGGCGCGCAGGTGGTCCGCGAAGAGGTTGTCGGCCACCGGAACAGTGCGCTTGTACCACTCGTTCCACTCGCCCGTCTTATCGCCACCGATCAGTAAAATAGCCGTGTCGCTCAGGGTCGAAGGCAAACAGGACGCGTATGTTCGTGGCGAGCGGCCACAACTCCTTCATGTTGCTGTAGCGCGATTGATGAACCCTATCGACCAGCGGCCGGCCCAGCGTCGGCCCCTCGTCCCGTAGCACGCGTACAGCCGCGCGGATCGACGCCAACTCGTCCTCGTCGCCCAAACTCGTAAACCATGCGCCGAACTGCTCCGTGAATGCAGCCCTCCACATAAGCCTAGTATAACCCTAAAGTAATATTTGTCAACGACTACAACGGGTTGGTTCGGCTATGAGAAAACGTCCGCTCTCTATTGCCGAACAGTGATCTCGCTTACAATGGGGAAACAACGGTGGATGCGATGTAGAGGGCGGAGGACACATGGCGCGGCGGACAGGGATCATAGGCGGCGGGGCGCTCGGGCTGACGGTGGCGTATCGCCTGGCCCGGGCCGGCGACGAGGTCACGCTGATCGAGCGCGAGCCCGAGGCGGGCGGCCTCGCCGCCGGCTTCCGCGTGGGCCCGTCGTACCTCGACAAGTTCTACCACCATCTTTTCCGCTCCGACCGCGCCGCCCAAAACCTTATCGCGGAGCTGGGCCTGGGCGACCGCCTAGTGTGGCCCCGTCCGGTCACGGCCACGCTCGTCAACGGCGAGATCCACCAGCTCGACAGCCCCCTCTCGCTGCTGCGCTACAAGCCCCTGCCACTGGTCGATCGCCTGCGCATGGGCGCCGTGGTGGCCTATCTGAAGTATGTCGAGACGAGCCACACGCGCCTCGAGGGCAAGGTCGCCGACCCGTGGCTGCGCGCCTGGATGGGCGAGCGGGGTTATGCGCTGCAATTCGAGCCGCTGCTGCGCACCAAGTTCCACGACCACTACAAGGAGATCGGCCTGCCGTGGTTCTGGTCGCGCGTACACCTGCGCTCCGCCGAGTTGGGCTACCTGCGCGGCGGCTTCCAGCAGTTGTACGACCGGTTGGCCGAGGACATCGGCGCGCACGGCGGCGCGCTACGCTTCGGCGCGAGCGTGACCGGCATCGAGGGCCAGCCCGACGGGACGGTGTGCGTGCGCGTGGAGGACGAGGAGCTGCGCTTCGACCGCGTCGTCTCCACGCTGCCGACGCGGCTGATGATGCGGCTCACGGCGGGGCTGCCGGACGACTACCGCGCGCGCTACGACCGGGGCGACGCGCTCGGCGCGCACTGCCTGATCCTGGAGCTGGACCGCCAGTTTCTCGACGATCGCTACAACAACACCTACTGGCTCAACATCAACGACCCCGGCTACCCGTTCCTGGCCCTCGTCGAGCACACCAACTACATGCTGCCCGAGGACTACGGCGGCCGGCGCTTGATCTACCTTGGCAACTACCTGCCGATGAACCACCCCTTGTTCCGCAAGAGCGTCGACGAGGTCGCGGCCGAGTTCTTGCCGCACCTACGGCGCATCAACCCCGATTTCAGGGGCGAATGGGTGACGGGCATGCACGCCTTCGCGGCGCCCTACGCGCAGCCGGTGGTCACCCCCGAGTACGCGCGGCGCATCCCGCCGCACGACACCCCCATACCCAACCTCTACCTGGCCAACATGTTCCAGGTCTACCCGCAGGACCGCGGCCAGAACTACAGCGTCGCCATGGCCGAGCGCCTCTCGCGCCGGCTCCTGCGCGACGACGCATGATAGAGAGTATGGACCTGTATCTGCTGCGGCACGGTGAGGCGGGCGAGGCGCCGCGCGACGAGGACCGCGAGCTGACCCTGCGGGGGCGTGAGCAGGCGCGCGCCGTCGCCGCGGGCATCGCCTGGCTCGACCTGGAGCTCGACGCCATCCTGAGCAGCCCGCTGCCGCGCGCGCGCCAGACGGTCGCGCCGGTGGCCGAGGCGCTGAAGATGCGCGCGGAGGATGCCTTGCCCCTCGCGGGTGGCCGCGTCCCCGAGGCCGCGCTGGCGCTGCTGCGGGGCCGTCAGGCGCAGGTGGGGGCGCGGCTGCTGCTGGTCGGGCACGAGCCGCAGCTGTCGGGCATCGTCAGGGCCGTGACGGGAGGGCGCGTACACATGCGCAAGGCCATGCTGGCGCACGTCGAGTTGCGCGCGCTCGAGCCCGCCGACGGCGAACTGGCCTGGCTGCTCTCCTGGCGCCAGTTGCAACGCCTGGGGAGCAGGTGACGTAGGCCGGGCCGGGATACCCTCCCTCGACCCGCGTGATAGCGAGGCCTAACAATGAGACAGAGCGATCAGGAATACGAAAGGGCTGTATGTTCGATAGCTTGTCCCTGCCGATCCTCATCGCCATCTTCGTCGCCGCGGCCGCTGCGGTGTGGGTGGCGGGGACCAATCTCTCCAACACGACGGACCTGCTCTCGTCGCGCTTCGGACTGGGCCAGGCGCTCGGCGGCCTGATCCTGCTGGCTATCGCCACGAATCTGCCCGAGATCGCTATCACGATTAGTGCGGCGCTAACGCGCAACCTCGGCATCGCCATCGGCAACATCCTAGGCGGCATCGCCATCCAGACCGTCGTGCTGGTGATCCTCGACTTTTTCGGCGTGCGGGCGCGGCGCCCCCTGACCTACATGGCGGTCTCGCTCACGCTCGTGCTCGAGGGGGTGTTGGTCGTCGCCGTACTCGTCGTCACCATCATGGGTACCCAGTTCCCGGCCTCGCTGATCGTCGCCCGCGTCGACCCGAGCGCCCTTTTGATCGCGGCGCTCTGGCTTGTCGGCCTGTGGCTGCTCGGCAAGGCGCGCACAGACCTGCCGTGGTATGCCAAAGGCGACGCGCCCGGCGGACAGGAGCCGTCAGACACGGCCACCGCGCGCGCGAAGAAGGACTCCGCGGACAAGGGCAAGAGCACGGCGCGCGAGGTAGTCGTGTTCCTGGTGGCCGCGGCTGTAACACTTGTCGCCGGGGTGGCGCTCGAAGAGAGCGGCAACTCCATTGCCGGGCATATCGGCATGACCGGTGTACTCTTCGGCGCGACCTTCCTGGCCGCCGCGACGTCAATCCCCGAGTTGTCGACCGGGCTGGCATCCGTCAAGCTCGGCGACTATCAACTCGCCGTCAGCGACATCTTCGGCGGCAACGCCTTCCTGCCGACCCTGTTCTTGCTGGCCGACCTGTTCTCCGGCCAGGCCGTCCTGCCGCGGGCGCAGCGCACCGACATCTACCTCGCCGGGCTGGGTGTCCTGCTGACCACGGTCTACCTCTACGGCCTCATCTTCCGACCCCAGCGGCAGATCCTGCGCATGGGCGTCGACTCGCTCGTGGTGCTGCTGCTCTACGCGCTCGGCATGGTGGGCCTCGTCGCTGTCGCGCACGGATAGCAGGATGGAGCCGGCGACTGAAGTCGCTTGAACGTCTCTTGCTCAAATTAGACCCTTGACTTGCAGCAACTCGGCGTTGAGGATGGCGCCGCCGGCGGCGCCGCGCACGGTGTTGTGGCCCAGGACGACGAACTTGTAGCCCAGGATGGGACAGGGGCGCAGGCGGCCGACCGTGACGGCCATGCCCCGCCCGGCGTCGCGGTCGAGACGCGGCTGCGGGCGGTCCGGCTCGTCACGCAGGATGATGGCGGGGTCGGGCGCGCTGGGCAGGCCCAACTCCAGGATGGGCGAGCGGTAGCCCCGCAGCGCCTCGGCCACGTCGTTGAGCGCGGCCGGGGTGGCCAGACCGACCGAGACGCACTCCAGGTGCCCGTCCGAGGTGGCCACGCGGTTGCAGCTCGCGCTGAGCGTGACAGGGGCGTCCACGAAGCGGCCGTCGCGCCAGCCGCCCAGGATCTTGCGCGGCTCGCTCTCCAGCTTCTCCTCCTCATCCCCGATGTAGGGCATCACGTTGTCGATGATGTCGAGCGACGGCACGCCGGGGTAGCCCGCGCCGGAGATGGCCTGCAGGGTCGTGACGGCCACGCGCTCCAGCCCGAACTGGGCGTGCAGCGGGGCGAGCGCCAGCGCGAGGGCGATGGTCGAGCAATTGGGGTTGGCCACGATGTACCCTCGCGAACGGCGGCGCGACCGCTGCGCCTCGACCGCCTCGACGTGCGCCCAGTTGACCTCGGGGACGAGCAGGGGCGCGTCGAGGTCCATACGGTGGTTGCGCGCGTTGGTGGAAACGGCGTGGCCCTCGTCGGCCAGGCGATCCTCGACCTCGCCGGCCACGTCGGACGGCAGGGCCGAGAAGACGAGCGGGCTGGAGAGCGGCGCGTCGAGACTCTTGACGACGATCTCGCCCACCCGCTCCGGGATGGGCGTGGGCAGGAGCCAGTGGCAGGCGTCTCGGTAGCGCCGGCCGGCCGAGCGGCCCGACGCCGCCAACTCGCGCATCCTGAACAGGGGGTGTCCATCGAGCAACTGGATGAATCGCTGGCCCACGGCCCCCGTGGCGCCCAAAATGGCGACGTCTATCATGAAACCTCCACGAACTCGCCGTGCACGATGCGCAACGCCTGCTCGACCGTGTCCTCGCGCACGACGCACGAGATGCCGATCTCGGAGGAGCCCTGCGCGATGGCGATGACGTTGACGCCGGCGTCTCCAAGTGCGCCGAACAGGCGGCCAGAAACGCCCGGCGTGCCGCGCATGCCCGCGCCCACGACCGTGACGATGGCCACGCCCGGCCGCGCCCGCACCGCGTCGACCTCGTGGCGGCGCAGCTCGACGGCGAAGGCGGCATCGAGCGCGTCGACGGCGGCCTGCACCTCGCGCCGCGCGATGACGAGCGCGATGTTGCTCTCGCTCGAGGCCTGCGAGAACATCAGTACGTTGATGCCGGCGGTGGCCATGGCGCCGAAGGTGCGCGCGGCGATGCCGGGCACGCCGAGCATGCCCAGCCCCTCGACGGTGATCAGCGCGAGCTCGCGGATGACCGTGACCGCCTTGACCGCGCCCTCCCCCGCCTCACTCGTCGCGGCGATGAGCGTGCCCGGGTGCGCGGGGTTGAAGGTGTTCTTAATGCGGATCGGCACGCCCGTCGCGACGGCCGGCACGATAGTGCGCGGGTGGATCACCTTGGAGCCGAAGTAGGCCAGCTCGGCGGCCTCGGCATAGCTCAGGGCCGGCAGCGAGCGCGCCGTGGGCACGAGGCGAGGGTCGGCGCTCATCACGCCGTCGACGTCGGTCCAGATCCACACCTCCGCGGCGCCGACGGCCGCGCCCATGATCGCGCCGGAATAGTCGGAGCCGTTGCGGCCCAACGTCGTGGTGACGCCGTCCGGTGTGGCCCCGATGTAGCCCGTGATGACCGGGACGACGCCCCTGTCGATCAGTGGGACCACGCGTTCCAGGGCGCGCGCCGTCGTCGCGGCCAGGTCCGGCGCCGCGCTGCCGAACGTCGCATCAGTGACGATGATCTCTTCGGCGCTGATGGGTTCGGCGTCCACGCCTAAGGCGCGTAGGGCCGCCGCGACGAGGAGTGTGGAGAGTTTCTCGCCGTAGGATACGACCGCGTCGAGCGAGCGCGGCGACAGCTCGCCCAGCAGCGAAACGCCGATCACGATGTCGCGCAGTTCGGCGAAATAGCCCGCCATGATGTCGTCCAACCCCCCGGTTGCGCCCGCGAAAGCGCCCAACGCGTCCGCGTGGCGCCGGTGGAGCTCCTCGACCTGGTCGAGCGCCGCCTGCTGCCCGGCGCGGCCGGTCAGGGCCGTGCGGGCCAGCGCGAAGAGGCGATCGGTCACCCCGCCCATGGCGCTGACGACCACCATCGGGGGCGGCGCATCCCCTACATCGGTCAACGGCGCCGTGTCGCGCACGAGCTCGGCGACGCGGCGGATACGCTCGGCGCCGGCGAGCGAGCTGCCGCCGAACTTCATCACCAGCACGGCTAGGCCCCCAACCCTTCTCCGGCCCCGCCCTCACCCCCACCCCGGTACGTCGCCGTCGCCGTCGCCGTCGCCGTGGTCAGCGTGTGCAGACCGCCGCGCACCTTGCAGTCGAGGGTCACGGCCAGGCGGCGCGGCGCGCAGGCGGCCGCGAGGCCGCGGTATTTCGCGCCGGGGGTATCGTTGTCGGCCAGGATCGTCACGTGGTTGCTCCGATGGAAAAGGGTCTGCCACGACTCCCTCGCGAGAGAGTGGTCGCGGGTTGGATAGAATAGGCTACCCTTGTTATCGCATATCCCCGCCAGCGGCGCGGCGATAGATTGCGCTCCCGTCAGCTGTCGGCTAATAGCCAACGGCTAACAGCTAATAGATTGATTTGCCGAAGGCGCTCCAGGCCATCTCGGCCGCGAGCCGCCCGGTGATGTTGTGCTGGTCGAGGATGGGGTTGACCTCCACGAGGTCGAGTGAGGTAAGCCTGCCGGTCTCGGCGATCATCTCCATCACGAGGTGCGCTTCGCGGTAGCTGATGCCGCCGGGGACCGGCGTACCCACGCCGGGAACCTCGCGCGGGTCGAGCACGTCGAGGTCGAAGCTGACGTGGAAGCCATCGGTCCCGCCCTTCTTGCCCGCCTCGCCCTTCTTACCCGCCTCGCCCTTCTTACCCGCCTCGCCCGCCTCGCCCCGCGCGACGGCGAGGGCCTGCGTCATGACGTCGACCAAGCCCTGCCGGTCGATCTGCTGCATCGTGAAGACGGAGATGCCCGCCTCGCGCAGCAGCCGCTTCTCCTGCTCGTCGATGTCGCGCGCGCCCACGATGGCGACGTGGCGCGGGTCGACCTTGGGTCCCTGGTACAGGAGATCGACCAGGCGCGGGTCACCGTAGCCGCACAGCGCCGCCAGCGGCATACCATGGATGTTACCCGAGGGCGTCGTCTCGGCCGTGTTGAAGTCGCCGTGCGCGTCGACCCAGAGCAGGCCGATAGCGCGGTCGCGCGCGGCCACGGCGACCGAGCCGAGCGCCAGGCTGTGGTCGCCGCCGAGGACGATTGGGATGCGGTTCCCCTCGCGGGCTTCGAAGCCGCGCTCGGCGAGGCCCTTGGCGGCCCCGATGCAGCCCTCTAGATATTTGAGATGGGCATCGCCGACGGCCAGTTGCTCCACCACCGGCAGGCGCACGTTGCCCATGTCGACCACCCCGTGGCCGAGGCGCTCCAACCCGGCCTGCAGGCCGGCGTAGCGGATCGCGCTCGGGCCCATATCCACGCCGCGGCGCCCCTGCCCGAGGTCGGTCGGCACGCCGATAATCGCAATGTCCATGATCCCTGTAAGTCCTTGCGCTGCATCGCCCGCGCGCCACATCGCGCACCCTCAACCATACCGCATCCTCGATCTACTGTGCCTACTGTGCACAAAAGCTTGACCGTGAGTTTTGTATCTAGTAACGAGACGCCCCTGATGGTGTATAATAGTCTTCCCTGGATGTCCTATTGTGCGAGCGGGACGGGTGGCGTTGCATGGAAGCGAAAAGGTTGGGGAGAAAAGTATTATGCGGCTCGTGCGCAAGAGTGTCATAGCCTGCGGTGCGCTCGCAATCGCCGTCGCGCTGCTTCCGTTGGGCCGGGCGGCCGCCCAGAGTGTTTCGTCGAACGCCGCGTCGGGCGTGTTCTATCACGACCAGAGCGGGACGGCGCTCGCGGGCGAGGCGGCCGAGGCGGCGAGGGCGTTGGCCTCGCAGCGCCTCGGCTTCACCGTGCGCCTGCCCGCGTCGTGGCCGTCGGGGACGAACCTGCGCGCCCTGTGGGTGATGGACAGGCACACGCCGCGCTTCGCCGTGCTCTACTACGGCAATGGCAACGGCTACATCACCTGCCAGCTGCACGAGTCGGTCGGCGTCGCCGCCGTGGCCCTGCGCTGGGCCACGGCGAAGCCGATCGCGGTCGGCGCGGCGCGGGGAAGCTTGCTGCAATCGGACATCGGCGGTGCCAACCCCGTGAGCGAGATCGTGTGGCGCCTTCACGGCGTCCGCCATGACCTGCTCGGCTCGACCGGGGCGAGCCTGCAAACGGTGCTGACCATGGCGGCATCAATACAATAAATAAGCTGTCAACAATCAGCCATCAGCAATTAGCTGACGGCTGATTGTTGATCACCGATAGCTGGAGGTCGCGATTATGGGCGTGCTGACGCGCGAGGTGATCTTTCGGGAGGTGGAGGAGGGCGCGATCGGGGTCGACCCGTTCGAGCGCGACCAGGTCGGGCCGGCCTCGATAGATCTGCGGCTGAACAGCACGTTCTGGCTTTTCGACAACCGCCACACCGTCCACGAGGTCTCGGAGGAGAGCGACTTCGAGGCGCTGACGCGCAGGGTCGAGGTCGAGGGTGCCGAGGGCATCTTGCTGCAGACGGGCGAGACCGTGCTCGGCCTGACGGTCGAGCGCATCACGCTGGCGCCCTATCTGTGCGGCTGGCTGGAGGGGCGCAGCCGTTTCGCGCGCCTGGGGCTGGCCGTGCACGTCACGGCCGGCTTCATGCAGCCGGGCATCGACAACCGGCAGGTGCTCGAGATGACCAACCTCGGCCCGACGCCGCTGATGCTGCGGCCCGGGGTACGCATCTGCCAACTGGTGATCGACCGCTGCGAGGGCGAGGCGGTCTACCGCGGGCGCTTCGCCCGGCAATAAAAGTCGTTGACGCGCCGCGGCATCAACGGCGATCACGGCGGATGGACGGGTCGCGCGTGTCGTTGTGCTTTCCGGCGGCGGCGCCACGCTGCTGGCCGCCGACAGCGGTCGCGTGCTACATCGGCCGGTCGAATGCCGCGGTCCTCAGGTCTTGCCGCAGCAGCAGGCCGCTGCCCGCGGCGCCCAGAATGGCGTCGTCCTGGAAGACGACCTCGCCGCGCCGCAGCGTAATCACGGGCCAGCCGGTGACCTCCCACCCGTCGTAGACCGAGTAATCGGCGTTCGACTTGAGCATGGAGCCTGTCACCGTCCGCGTTAGGGTCGGGTCGAACACGACGAGATCCGCGTCGCCGCCGACGGCGATCGTGCCCTTGCGCGGGTACAGGCCGCACAGCTTGGCCGCGTTGGTGGAGGTCACCTCGACGAAGCGGCTCAGGGAGATGCGCCCGGCGCGCACGCCCTTGGAGTAAAGCATCGGCAGCATCGTCTGCAGGTTCTCGACGCCGGGGCGCGGGGCGGCGACCGTCAGGGCGGGGTCCAACTTGGCCGCGAGCGACCACGGCGCGTGGTCGGTGCAGACGGTGTGGATGGTCCCCTGCGCCAGGCCATGCCACAAGGCGTCGACGTCCTGCCTTTCGCGCAGAGGCGGCTGCCCGATGTACTTGGCGCCGTCGGGCTCGCGCAAACGCTCGCGCGTCAGGTGCAGGTAGAGCGGGCGCGTCTCGACGTAGACGGGCAGTCCGCGCGCCTGGGCCTCGGCGCAGACGGCGAGGGCGCGGGCGGACGAGAGGTGCACGATGTAGATGGGCGCGCCGGTGGCCTCGGCGATCGCCACCGCGCGCTGCACGGCGACCACCTCCGCGATGGCCGGACACGCCTCGTCGTAGTGGCGCGTGTCAGCCCGCCCGCCGCGCATCAATTGGTCGGTGGCGTCACGGATGAGCGCCTGGTCCTCGCAATGCAACAACGTCAGTAGCCCGCTCTCCCCCGCCCGCCGGATCGCCGCGACGTAGCCGGCGGCGTGCGCGTCGAAGTCGGGGGAGACCATGAAGATCTTGATGCTGGCGCAGCCGGCCTCCGGCAGGCGCGGGATCTCGTCCAGGGTCGCGGGCGTGATCGCCTCCAGGACGGGATGTAGGAACACGTCCGCGATGGCCTGGGCGCGCACGACAGCGGCCTCGCGCGCCAGCGCGGCGAGCGGTGCCTCGCCGCGCGCCGGGAAGGTCATGTTGCCGACGGTCGTGATCCCACCGGCGAGGGCCGCGGCGGACCCGCTCGTGAAGTCGTCGACCCAAGCGGGGTCGGCGGGGTCGGCGGGGTCGGCGGGGTCGGCGGGGTCGGCGGGGTCGCCCGGCGGCCTCGACAGGTGGACGTGCGCGTCGACTCCCCCGGGGAGCACCAGCTTGCCCACGGCGTCGATCTCGCGCGGGGCATCGAGGTCGCCGCCGATCTGGACGATGACCCCTGCCGCGATACCGATATCCGCGACCGCATGCATGTCCCCCGTGACGAGGGTACCGTGGCGGATCACGAGGTCCAGGTCTGCGCCGGCCATGGCTTGCTCTCCTTTCTAATGCCATCTTACTAAAGCGGTCTGTTTTGCAGCGCGCCAAGCCTGCGACTGCTCTCCCCTGTCCGCTCTCAGGCCATGCCGTGTTCGTGCCGATGATGAACTTCTTCCGCCAATGTCAGTCGCGAGCCGTCAGCGTGAAGACGGGGCGCGCCTCGCCGACCGGCAGGCGGCGATGGTTGCGCACGACCGGGTGGGCCAACTCGCCGAAAGCCTCGAGCTCGGACGCCGAGAGGAGATCGAGTTGCCGCAGCGCCTCGATGGCGACGGCGTGCGACCACTCGTTGCGCCCGCTCTCTCTCTTGATGGCGAGCCCGATCCCCGCGCCGCGTACGGCCACGCAGAGCACACCCTCGGCGCCGCTCTTGGCCATCAACCGGCCGCCGGCCTGCTCCATCAAGAGCGTGTCCGCGCCGCCCGTGCCGTCGACGTACCAGGGGTGCGAGGCCATGGCCTCGACGAGGGGGGCCAGCGTGTCCGCGTGGTCGGGCAGGGTCTGCGGGTCGGCCAGGTGGGCGTAGGCCCGCGCCATCGCGCGCATCGGCAGGCCGTGGACCGGCGCGCTACAACCGTCGACCCCCAGGACGATACGCTCGCGCGGGACTCCCGAGAGCGCCGCGATATGTGTCAGGATACCCTGCTGCACGGGGTGGTCGATGGACAGGTAGTCGTCGAGCGGAGAGCCCAGCGCCCGCGCGGACGCCAGCATGCCGGCGTGCTTGCCCGAGCAGTTGTTGTGGACAGCGGTGGGCTCTCCGCCCGAGCGCCACAAGGCCGCCGCGGCCGGTTGATACGAGGGCGCGTGCACGCCGCATTGCAGGGCGGACTCCGGGACGCCGGCCTGTGCGAGCACCGACCGCACGGCCTCCACGTGCCCGGGCTCGCCGTTGTGCGAGGCGCAACAGACGGCCAGGAGCGGCCCGGCCAGACCGAAACGGTCCGCGGCACCGGATTGCACGACCATGGTCGCTTGCATCGGCTTAGCCGACGAGCGCATGTAGCTCCAGGCGTCCGGGTCCCCGGCGAAGGCCAGGAGGCGCCCCTCCGCGTCGACGGCGACGACGTGGCCGCGCTGGACTGTTTCGACCAGGTCTCCGCGCGTACTACGGAGTAATTCGACGCTCATCACGATCCCTTCACTAATATGTAGTCCGATGTTTCATTATCTCGATCTCGAAGGCGGCCGCTACCCTCGGATCGACGTCAGAAGCTCCGCTCTAGCTCGTCGACCAGCGAGCCGGCGTAATCCACGGCCTGGCGCAGCGGTTCCGCGCTGCCCAGGTCCACCCCCGCGTCGCGCAGAAGGTCGAGCGCAGGCCGCGTGTTCCCGCGCATCAGCAGGCGCAGCCAGCGATCCACGGCCGGTTGGCCTTCCTCGCGCAGCGCCCTGACTAACGCGTAGCCGCCGGCAAGCCCGGCGGCGTATGTATACGGATAGAGGTTCATATAGAAGTGCGGCTGTTGCGCCCAGTACAGGCGCGCCCCGTCGTCGACGGCGCCGTCGACATGGAGCCGTCCTTGATAGGCGGCCAGCGCCCGCACGTCCTCATTGACGCGCGCCGCGTCCTCGGCCCACCGCGCGGGCGAGGGATAGATGTCGGCCAGGTTCCAGGTTTGATCGACAGGGACCCGGGCTCGGACCGGTCGCTCTAGCATCGTGTTTTGCCTCCTTATGGACGGATTGCGCATAGCGCATAGCGCGCTGCGTACGCGGTCGTCGGTATTCTTTGAAGCCAGGATCGCGCGTGCCGACCCCGGGCGCGCCCCACGATTGTGAAATGAGACCTGGCCCTGAAGGCGCCTGAAGGTGAAGGAAGGGGCCTGGCCCAACGGCGCCCACCAGCACAATCACGGGCACAATCTCGGGCACAATCACGGGCCGCACCCAGATTGCGTCGCGCATGGTCGAACGTGACACGGCGCCGCGCGGCCGCCGTGCCCGTCGAGAGTCAGTCGAAGAGCCCGCGCGTGAGAAGGATGATGGCGACGAATCGCTTATAGAGCGCCAGCGTGTCCTCATCTTCCAGGACGACCGTGCGCGCCTCGGTCCGGGTGACGCCGGCGATCTCTGTCGCCAGCTCGGCCATGTCCGCCGTCAGGAACACGATCTCCACGCGCACCGGACGGTCGAAGGCCGGGGGCGCGCCGCCGCCGCCGTCCCGCAGCCGGGTGACCGCGCGCGTGGCCCCCTCCGCGATGAGGCGCCGCGCCACCTGCGGGTGCAGGTTGCTCGCGGCGAAGCGGCCCAACCCTTCTTTAACTTTGATGCGCTCGGCGGCGGGCGCGAACCATGCCGCTTCGTCGATGGTCACGCCGTCGCCGCTCACAAGCAGGACGGGGACCTTGTAGTGCGCCGCGACGAGCGCGTTGAGGGCGGACTCGCCGGCGATATGCCCGTCGACACGGACGGCGTGGATGGCGTGGGGGCTGTAGGTGTGCGAGAGGATGGCCGCGGGGGCGCCGATCGAGCCGTGATAGCTGACGAAGAACACGCCGTCGAACGAAGAGTCGAGCCCCTGCATCATGTAGAGCGGCTTGTGGCGCCCGCTGATGAGGGTCGCCTCCCCGGCAAGCTCGTCGGCGCGCAGGTTGCGCATGTTGTGGTGGGCGTCGTTGACGACGATGTCCGTGGCGCCGCCCTCCCGCGCGCCCTCGATAGCCGCGTTGACCTCGGCGGTGAGCAGGGCGCGCCCGTGCGCGTATTCGGGATTGCCCTCGATGGCCTGCTCCCACGCGACGATGCCGCTCGTCCCCTCGAAATCGGTCGACAGATATATCTTCACTGCGCTCCCCTTCTGCCGGTGCGCCGGCCACTCGCTATCGGTCGGTCCCATCGTGTTATCGGCTGTCGTGCGGCGCAGCGGGCGCAATGGTAGCGGCGGCCTGCCAGTACCGCGCCCACGCGGACAGTCCGTCTTGCAGCCGCGCGACGCGGAAGAACTCATTGGGCGCGTGGAAGTCCTCGTCCGCGGTGGAGAACGAAAAAAAAACGGTGTTGATGCCCAGCGCGCGCTTGAAGATCTCGGCGACGGGCAGCGTCCCTCCGATGAGTACCTCGAGCGGTTCCCGCCCCTCCTGCTCGCGCAGCACGCGCCGCGCCACGCGCAGACCGGGGTGCGCGCCGTCGATGCGGTACGCCGGCGCGCTCCCGGCATGCTCCTCTATCTCGACCGCCACGCCCGTGGGCGCGTGGGCCTCGATATGCCGCCGCAGGAGCGCCAGGATCTCGTCGGGTTGCTGGCCCGACGCCAGCCGGCAGGATATCTTCGCGGACGCGCTGGCCGGGATGACCGTCTTGCTCCCGGGACCCTGGTAGCCGCCGCCCAGCCCGTTCACCTCCAGCGTCGGCCGCAACCACTGCCGCTCCAACGTCGTGTACCCGGCCTCGCCGAAGAGGGCCGGCGCGCCGATCGACGCGCGGTACTCCTCGTCGTCGAAGTCGAGGGCCGCGATGTGCTGGCGCTCCGCGGGGCTCGGCTCCTCGACGCCGTCGTAGAAGCCCGCCACCGCGACACGCCCGTCGGGCGTGTGCAGCGAGGCCACCAGCTCGGCCAGGGCGTGCAGAGGGTTGCGCAGCGCCCCTCCGTGGCGCCCCGAGTGCAGGTCGGAGCGCGGGCCGCGCGCCACGATGTCGAGCGCGACCAGCCCGCGGCTGCCGACGGAGATCGACGGCTCGCCGGGCCGCCACATGGCGCCGTCGGCGCTGAGCGCGTAGGTCGCGGCGAGCCGGGCCGCGTGCGCGGCGATAAAGCCGTCCAGGTGCGGGCTGCCTATCTCCTCCTCGCCCTCGAACAGCATCTTCACGTTGAGCGGCAGCGCGCCGTCCGTGGCGAAGAACGCCTCGGCGACCGCGATGGGGATCAGCATCGGCCCCTTGTCGTCGCTGGCCCCGCGCGCGTAGATACGGCCGTCGCGCAGCTCCGGGGCGAACGGGGGTGAGAGCCAGCGGTCCACCGGATCGGGCGGCTGGACGTCGTAGTGGCCGTAGACCAGGATAGTCGGCCGCCCCGGGGCGCCCAGCCACTCGGCGTAGACAACGGGGGCGCCCTCCGTCTCGACGACCTCGACGGTCAGGGGACCCGCCCGCCGCAGGCGCGCCGCCACCCAGCGCGCCGCCTCCTCGACGTCGGCGCGCTGGGCCGGGTCGGCGCTGACGCTGGGGATGCGCAAGAAAGAGTATAGGTCGTCCAGAATACGGTCGCGCTGGGACTCCAGATAGCGCTCGGGCGCCGAGACTACGGACACGGCCCTCACCTCCCCTGTGACGGATTGTTAGAACATAGCCACGCCGCCGTCGATACTGAGCGCCTGCCCCGTGCACCAGCGAGCGTAGTCGGACGCGAAGAACAGGACGCCGTGCGCGATGTCCTCGGGCTCGCCCAGCCGCCTGAGCGCGATGCCGTCGACGAGGGCGCGCTGCCCCTCCGGGCCGTACGACTCCCACTGCCGCTCGGTCGCCGGGTTGCTCAGCACGAAGCCCGGCGCGACCGCGTTGACCGTGATGCCCCACGGCCCGAGCTCGTGCGCCAGTTGGCGCGTCAGGCCGAGCTGGCCGGCCTTCGCGCTGGCATAGGCCTGAATGCCGGTCAGGCTCACACTGCGCCCGGCGCCCGATGAGATGTTGACGATACGCCCGTAGCGCCCGCGCTTCATGGCGGGCGCCACGGCGCGCGCCGCGTGGAACGTCCCGGTCAGGTTCACGGCGATGACGCGTTCCCAGTCGGCGCCGCTTACGCTCTCGATGGGCCGCCCCACCTGGCCCAGCACGCCGCCCGCCGTGTTGACGAGGATGTCGACGCGCCCCTCGGCGGCGTCCACGCGCCCGACGAACGCCTCCACGTCGTCCTCGCGCGTCACATCGAGCGCGAACGCCTCGCAGCGCCCGCCCACGTCGTGGCAGGCCTGCCGCGTCGCCGCCAGCTCCTCCGGCAGGATATCGCCCGCCCACACATGCGCCCCGCGCCGGCTCAGCTCGACACAAATAGCGCGGCCGATCCCGTGCGCCGCGCCGGTGACGACGGCGACCCTGCCCGCGAAGCTGAACTCCATGTGGGCTTCTCCATAGTATTACAACGTGAGAGTGACCTGCGACTGCCGTCGCATGGCAAACAATGGACACTGACGTGTCTCGACACGTGTCGCTTCAACAAGCTTTAGTCGTAGGCGGGTCTTACCGTTGTGGTATTAGACGCCGGCGATGACCGCGCGCGTTTCCTCGACCCCGACGCGCCAGATCTCGAGCATCCGCTCGTCGGGCTTCTCGTAGGCGCCGCCGTAGTTGCCGTCCCCCAGCAACTCTTTCACCCCGGCCGGACCGCGGGCGCGCAGCCGCTCCAGGTCGACCATCGGTTTCTGGCCGGGCGGCGCGGTGGCGACGCGGTTCCAGGGGAAGTTCTCCATCCAGGAGCCGTGCGAGCACAGCGTGTCGACTGCTTGCACGGCGCGCCAGGTCCCGGGGGCGTTCCACCAGTTGTGCAGCACGACCGTCGTGTCGGGGTGATCGGCCATCCACTCTCCCGCGAGCGCGCCGGCCGGGCTGTTGCCGCCGTGTCCGTTGACGAGCACGATGCGCCGGAAGCCCTGCGCGGCCAGCGAGTCGAGCAGGTCGCGCACTACCGCGAGGTAGGTGGAAACACGCAGGCTGAGCGAGCCCGGGAAGGCCAGGAAGTACGGCGTGATGCCGTAGGCGAGGGCGGGGAAGACGGGGACGCCGAGCGGCTCGGCCGCCTCGACGGCGACGCGCTCGGCCAAAATAGCGTCGGTCATCAGGCTGAGGTAGGCGTGCTGCTCGGTGCTGCCGAGCGGGACGACCGCGCGGTCGTCGTGGGTCAGATAGTCGGCGAGCTCCATCCAATTCGTGTCGGCGATCCTCATGCCATTCTCCCCCACTCCCTCCGTTGGCGTGCCCGCGCGCCCATTTCGGCATTATAACGGGAATGCGCCTCGCTCGTCGTTTGCCTCGCCACGACTTCCAGGGCTTGTGAAAAGCCGCCATCGCCCCTCCCGCCCCCCTTTTAGGGGTAGGTTTTCCACGAAGGAGGGAGGGTCGGAGGGCACAGCCCTCCGAGATACCCCTCGTGGGGGGGGGGGGGGGGGGGGGCGGCCCCC
>JAABUP010004035.1_pt1 | contig 24724 bp, 18 predicted proteins | sample 5559201 | NCBI WGS metagenome assembly JAABUP01 (sample SAMN10711887, study PRJNA513373) | rock metagenome | isolation source: Antarctica rocks | place: Antarctica
CGGGCTGCGCGAACATCGTCTCGGTCAGCAGCGCGCCGCCGAACAGCGCGCCGAAGTTGAGGCCCATCACCGTCACCACGGGGATCAGCGCGTTGCGGAAGGCGTGGACCAGCACCACCCGGCCGGCGCCGGCGCCCTTGGCCCGCGCGGTCCGCACGTAGTCCATGCGCAGCGTCTCGATCATGCTGGCGCGCACGTAGCGGGTGAAGCCGCCGGTGTTGGCCAACGCCAGGGTCGCGACCGGCATGGCCAGGTGGCGCAGTTGGTCGCCCGCGCTGCCGTCGCCCACGTTGGCGATGCCACTGGCGGGGAACCAGTGCAGGTTGACCGCAAAGATCAGGATCAGCATGAGCGCCAGCCAGAACACGGGGATCGAGATGCCGGCAAAGGCGAACAGGCTGACCAGGCCGTCGACGACGCCGCCGGGCCGCAGCGCCGCCAGGATGCCGAGCGCGAACGCCAGGGCGACGCTGAGGACGAAGCTCGACACCAGCAGCTTGGCCGTCTGCCACAGCGCCGGCAGCAGCACCTCCAGCACTGGCTGCGAGTGGATGCGCGAGAAGCCGAAGTCGCCCTGCAACGCCGCCAGCAGCCAGTGCCAGTAGCGCAGCATGAGCGGCTGGTCGAGGCCGTAGATCGCGCGGAGGCGGGCCACCACCTCGGGCGTGGCGCCGGGGTTGCTCGCGACCATGATGTCGATGGGGTCGCCGGGCATGAGGCCGATCAGGCTGTAGATGACGAACGACATCACGAGCAGCACCAGGAGGCACTGGACCAGCCGGCTGAGGATGAATCGGGCCATGATGCCGCCTTAGTCCTTGAAGTGGCAGGCCGCGAGCTGCGCCGGGCGGCCGGGGGCGGGCTGCATCGCCGGGGGCGTGGCGCGGCAGACCGGCTGCGCCTTCGGGCAGCGCGGGTGGAACACGCAGCCGCAAGGAGGCGAGAGCGGGCTCGGCATCTCGCCCTTGATGGTGCGGCGGTTGCGGTTGCGCCCGATGCGCGGCACGGCGTCGAGCAGGGCCTGGGTGTAGGGATGCGAGGGCGTCTCGAACAGCTCGGCCCGCGGCGCGACCTCGATCAGCCGGCCGAGGTAGAGCACCGCCACGCGGTCGGCCAGGTGGTTCACCACGGCGAGGTCATGGCTGATGAACAGGTAGGCCAGGGTGCGCTGCCCCTGTAGTTCCTTTAGAAGGTTCAGCACCTGGCTTTGGATCGACACGTCGAGCGCCGACAGCGGCTCGTCAGCGATAATCAGTGACGGTTCGGGCGCGAGCGCGCGGGCGATGGCGATGCGCTGGCGCTGGCCGCCGGAGAACTCGTGCGGGTAGCGGTTCAGCGCGTCGCGCGGTAGGCCGACCTGCTCCACCAGCGCCGCCGCGCGGGCACGCCGCTCGACCGCGGTGCCGATGCCCTGGATGCGCAGCGGCTCGGCGATGATGGCGGAGACCGGCATGCGTGGGTCGAGCGCGCCGAACGGGTCCTGGAAGACGATCTGAATTTTCCGCCGCGCCTCTGCCCAGACCGCGCCGTCCATCGCCTGGCCCATGAACCGCATCGTGCCTGCGGTTGGTGTTTGCAGCCCGGCGACGACGTTGCCCAGGGTGGACTTGCCGCTGCCGCTCTCGCCGACCAGCGCCAGGGCCTCGCCGGGCAGGATGTCGACGGAAACGTCCGCCACCGCCTGCAACACGCGCCGCCCGCGCCCGAACCAGCCGCCGCCGAGGTCGAACCCGACGCTGATGCGGTCGAGCGACACGAGCGGCACGGCATCCCTCATCGCCGCGCCTTGAAGCAGGCGACGCTCATGGCCGCGCCTTGAAGCAGGCGACGAGGTGGCCGGGCCGCAGCTCCTCAAGCGGCGGCTCGGCCTTCAGGCACCCGGCGTCGCCGCGCGTGCAGCGGTTGGCGAAGCGGCAGCCCGTGAGCCCCCCATCCAGCGTCGGCACCGCGCCGGGGATCACCGGCAGCCGCGCCACCCGCCGGCCGGGGTCGGGCAGGGTCGCGATCAGGCCAAGCGTGTAGGGATGCAGCGGCTGCGCGAACAACGTGCCCGCCGGCGCACGCTCCACAACGCGGCCGGCGTACATCACGATGATGTCGTGGGCGATCTCGGACACCACGGCCAGGTTGTGGCTGATAAACTGGATCGCCATGCCGATGCGCGCCTGCAAATCCAGCATGAGGTCGAGGATTTGCGCCTGGATCGTCACGTCCAGCGCAGTCGTCGGCTCGTCGGCGATCAGCAGCTTCGGCTCGCAGGCCAGCGCCATCGCGATCATCGCGCGCTGGCGCATGCCGCCCGAGAGCTGGTGCGGGTAGGCCCGCGCCCGCTCGCCCGGCGAGTTGATGCCGACCGCCTCCAGCAGCCCGACCGCCTGCTCCTCCGCAGCCGCCCAGGCGGTGCGGCGGTGCAGCACCAGCACCTCGGCGATCTGCCGGCCGACGGGCATGACGGGGTTCAGCGCCGTCATCGGCTCCTGGAACACCATCGCCACCTGCCCGCCGCGCAGCCGCCGCCACGCGGCCTCCGGCTGGCCGGCCAGCTCGTGCCCGTCGAAGCGGATGGAGCCTGCGACCTCGCCGGGCTGGGGCACCAGCCCCATCGTCGCCAGCGCCGTGACCGACTTGCCGCAGCCGCTCTCGCCCACCACGCCCAGCGTGCGGCCCGGCGCGATGGAGTAGCTGACGCCCGCCACCACCTCCCGCCGCCCGCCCGGCCCGCCGCCCGGACGTGGGAAGGCGACGCGCAGGCCGGACACCTCCAGCAAGGTGCCGATGGCCGGCTGGCCGTTCGGCTCCGGACCGTTCAGCGCCGGGCCGTTCAGCCGGGGTGCCAGTTCTCGGACCATAGTGAGCTGTAGTCGCCGTGGCCGGTTGCGGCGAAGCCTTTCAGCCACTTCGGCAGCACATACTGTTCGGCGCGGAAGAACAGCGGCAGCACCGGAAGCTGGTTGGCATAGATCCTCTGCATGTCCGCCCATAGCGGCTTCTGCTTCGCCGGGCTAAGCTCCGTCTCGGCCTGTGCGATGTCGGCGTCCATTTGCTTGTCGTTGAAGGCGATCGAGTTCGAGCCGCCGTAGTTGTTGGCAGCGGTCGGAATCTGATTGCTGCCGAGCGTCATGCGCGGGCTCTGCCCCACTGGGCTCGACCAGGCGTACATCACCAGCCCAGTGTACTTCCGCTGCTTCAGCGTCTCGCCGAACAGCGAGCGCGCCGGCTCGTTGTGGATGGTGGCCTCGATGCAGGCGGCCTTCCACTGGCTCTGCAGCACCTGTTGCTGCAGCTCGCGCAACCGGTTCCCCGACGTGGTCACGAACTCGACCGAGAGCCGGTCGCCCTTGGCGTTGCGGCAAATGCCGCCCGGACCAGGCGTCCAACCGGCCTCGGCGAGCAGCGCCTTGGCCTTGGCGGGGTCATAGGGATAGGTCGCGGTATCCCTGGTGAAGTGCGGGTCGAGCGGGTTGACCCAGGTGGCGGCCACCGGCTGCTTGCCCTCGAACAGCCGCTTCACCATCGTCTCGCGGTCCACGGCGTAGGCCATGGCCTGCCGCACCCGCACGTCGGCCAGGATCGGGTTCTCGATCTGGTAGTCGATATGCTCGTAGTTGAGGCTCGGTTTATACAAGTAGTCGAATTCGTTGGGCTTCTGCTTCTGCAGCGCCAGCACCTGGTCGATGGTGAGCGCCGGGGCATCGCCCGGCGCCATGTCGATGTCGCCCGACAGCAGGTTGGCTTGCAGCGCCGCCGTGTTCTCGATCAGCTTGATGACGATGCGCTTGAACCCAGGCTTGGTTCCCGTCCAATAGGGGTTCGGCTCCAGCACCACCTGCACGCCGGATTGGTATCCCGTGATGAGGAACGGCCCGTTCCACAGGCCCGGCGTCGTCGGCGCGCGGTTGAACGCGGTCTGCTTGATGTAGTCTCCCGCCCCTGCCGCCTTCGCGTAGACCGGCCCCTCGATGTGCTCGGGCAGCAACTGGTCCAACTCGTTGTAGGACACGTCGACGCCCTTGAAGTGCAGCACCGCCGTCTGGTCGTCCACCACGTCGACCGAGCCGATGCGGTTCCACGGATGGTTGTTGCTGAACCCCGACGCGGGGTCGTTGCCGACCTTCCAGGTGAAGGCGAGGTCCTTGGCCGTGACCGGCGCGCCGTCCCCCCATTTCAACTCGGGTTTCAGCTTGACCGTGACCACCATGCCCTGCTTGCCGCCGCCGAGGTCCTCGATCTTGGCGAGCTCGTTGTCGATGGTCGGCAGCTCGGCGCACAGCAGGCACGAGTTCTTCCAGTCCTTGTCGAATGCCGTAACCAGGCGGATGGCGAAGCCGATCACGTAGGCCTTGATCACCTCCGAATCGATGTTCGGGTGCAGGTTGGACGGGAACTGGGCCACCCCGATCACCAAGTCGTCCTTGGCCTGGGCATCTGGCGCCAGAAGCGGCGTGCAAAGTAGGCAAAAAGCGGCGAACGCGGCACGCAGGCTCATGTCGCAGGGTTCCTGGTTGTCGGAAGATCGGCGTATGCCAATCAAACGGCAACAACGTAGGCTGTCAATGTGCGCCAGGAGCCGGATCAGCTCCCAGGCTTTCGTTTCACTTTTCTGTAATCGCACATGGCATTGGCCCGAACGGTGCGTAATGCACAGGGGCCGCTGCGGGCCTTGGATACAGTGACCCATGAAATCTTCCCATGCCCTGGCGCTCGCCGCCGTGCTGCTCGCTGGCGGCGGATACGCCGGATGGCGGGAGTTCGGCGCGCACCGGGACCAGGGCCAGGCCCCGCAGGCGCCGCCCGTGCCCGTCACCGTGGCGACCAGCGCGATGTCCGACGTGCCCGTCTACCTGCGTGGCATCGGCGTGGTGCAGGCGCAGAACTCGGTCGAGGTGCATCCCCAAGTCGGCGGCGTGCTCATAAGCGTGCCGGTGCGCGAGGGGCAGGACGTGAAAAAAGGCGACACCCTCGCCGTGATCGACCCGCGCCCTTATAAGGCGGCGCTCGACAAGGCGCAGGCGCAGTTGCAGCAGGACCAGGCGCAGCTTGAGAACGCCAAGGCCGACTTCTCCCGCTATTCGAGCCTCGCCCGCAGCGATTTCGCCTCCCGCCAGCAGGTCGACACCCAACAGTCCTCGGTGGCGCGGTTCCAGGGCGTGCTCGCCGCCGACCAGGCCGCGATCGACGATGCGCAGTTGAACCTGGGCTTCTGCGTGCTGCACGCCTCGATGGACGGACGGGTGGGGCTGCGCCGGGTCGATCCCGGCAACCTGATTCAGGCCAACAGCACCGGGGCCGGGATTCTGTTGGTGGTGCAGGTGCGGCCCATCGCCGTGGTGTTCACCCTGCCGGGGGAGGACCTGCCGCGGGTGCGGGACGCCAGCTCGCACGGGACGCTGACTGTGCTGGCCGACAGCTCGGACGGGCGCGACGAGCTGGCGCGCGGCACGTTGCTGACCGCGGACAACGCCGTGAACGCATCGAGCGGCACCATCCAGTTCAAGGCGCTGTTCCCGAACGAGGACGACCGGCTCACGCCGGGCCAGTTCGTGAGCACGCGGCTGCTGGTGCGCACCGCGCAGGGCGTCACGATCCCGCACGAGGCGGTGCAGCATGGCCAGAACGGCCTTTATGTCTTCACGGTGAAGCCTGACAAAACGGCGGACCGGCGCGATATCCAGCTTGCCTACGACGACGGGACGACGGCGGTGATCGGCAAGGGGGTCGAGGACGGCGAGCAGGTGATCGTCTTCGGCCAGACCCGTGTCGGCCAGGGCACAAGATTGAGTCCGCAGGAACAGACCCGGAGCGCCCAGCGTTGAGCATATCCAGCCCCTTCATCCGCCGGCCGATCGCCACCTCGCTGATGGTCGCGGCCATTTTCCTGGCCGGCGCCGCCGCCTACCCGTTCCTGCCGGTCTCGCCGCTGCCGGCGGTCGAGTTCCCGACCATCTCCGTGACCGGGTCCTACCCCGGCGCCAGCCCGGCCACCATGGCGACCGCCGTCGCGACCCCACTCGAAACCCAGTTCGGCCAGATACCGGGGCTGGCGCAGATGACGTCGGTGAACGTCATGGGCAACTCGCAGATCACGTTGCAGTTCGATCTCAACCGCAGCATCGACGCGGCGGCGGTCGACGTGCTGGAGGCGATCAACGCCGCCGGCGGCCAGTTGCCGAAGGACATCCCGAACCCGCCCACCTTCCGCAAGACCAACCCGGCCGACGCGCCCATCCTGATCATCGCCGTCCGCTCCGACGTGCTGCCGATGCACGAGGTGGACGCGGCGGCGGAGAACATCTTGGCGCAGCAGCTCAGCCAGGTGACCGGCGTGTCGCAGGTGCTGGTCGGCGGGCAGCAGACGCCGGCGGTGCGGGTGCAAGTGGACCCGGCGCGGCTCGCCGGCCTCGGCCTTACGCTGGAGGACGTGCGCAACGTGCTGGCACAGTCCACCGCGAACCAGCCGAAGGGTTCGGTGGACGGGCCGAACCAGTCCTACACCGTCTACGCCAATGACCAGCGCACCCACGCCGAGGAGTACGACAACGCCATCATCTCCTACCGCGACGGCGGCGCGGTGCGGGTGCGGGACGTGGGCAAGGCCATCGACGGGCCGCAGAACCGCGAGCTGACGGCCTGGCAGGACAACAAGCCGGCCGTCCTGCTGCTGGTGTTCAAGCAGCCCGGCGCCAACGTGATCAACACGGTGGACGCCATCCGGGCCAAGCTGCCGCGCCTGGTGCGCAGCGTGCCGGCGGACGTCAAGGTCGACATCGTGTCCGACCGTACCCGGACCATCCGCGCCTCGGTGGACGACGTCGAGTTCACGCTGCTGCTGTCGATCGGGCTGGTGGTCGGGGTCATCTTCGTCTTCCTGCGCAGCGTCTGGGCGACGGTCATCCCGAGCGTCACCATCCCGATCGCGCTCGTTGGCACGCTGGGCGTGATGTACCTCTGCGGGTTCAGCCTCGACAACCTCAGCCTGATGGGCCTCACCATCGCCGTGGGCTTCGTGGTGGACGACGCGATCGTCATGCTGGAGAACATCGTCCGCTACGTCGAGGACGGCATGGCGCCGATGGAGGCGGCGCTGAAGGGCGCCGGCGAGATCGGCTTCACCATCGTCAGCATCAGCATCAGCCTGATCGCGGTGTTCATCCCGCTGTTGCTGATGGGCGGCATCGTCGGCCGGCTGTTCCGCGAGTTCGCCGTCACCGTGTCCATCACCATCGCCGTGTCCGCGATGGTCTCCCTGACCCTCACGCCCATGATGGCGTCCCGCTTCCTGTCCTCCGAACGGCACGGGCACGGCCGGGCCTACGAGGCCGTCGAGGCGATGTTCGACGCGATGCTGCGCTTCTACGAGCGCACGCTGGATGTCGCGCTGCGCTTCCAGTTCATCACGCTCATGGTGTTCCTCCTCACCGTCGCCGCCACCGTCGGCCTGTTCATCGTCATCCCCAAGGGGTTCTTCCCGGTGCAGGACACCGGCATCATCATCGGCATCACCGACGCGGCGCAGGACGTGTCGTTCCAGGGCATGAAGCGCCTGCAGCAGCGGGTGAACGAGTTGGTCGGGCAGGACCCGGCGGTCGCCGGCGTCACCTCGTCCGTCGGTGCGGGGGCAGGGGGGCAGACCGCGAACAACGGCCGGCTCTATATCTCGCTGAAGCCGTGGGGCGAGCGCAGCGAGACTGCGTCCCAGGTCGTGGCGCGGCTCAGCAAGAAGATGCAGGGCGTCGAGGGCGTCCGGCTGTTCATGCAGCCGGCGCAGGACGTGAGCGTGGGCGGGCGGCTGTCGCGGACGCAGTACCAGTATACGCTGTCCGACCCGGACGGCAACGAGCTGAACACCTGGGCGCCGCAGGTGCTGGACAAGCTGCGCACGATCCCGAGCCTGGCGGACGTAACGTCCGACGCGGCAAGCTCGGGGCTGACGGCGACGCTCACCTACGACAAGGACGAGGCCGCGCGGTTCGGCATCCAGCCCGGCGCCATCGACGCGACGCTCGACGACGCCTTTGGGCAGCGGCAGGTGGCGCAGTACTTCACCCCGCTCAAAGCCTACTATGTGATCCTTGAGGTGACGCCGGGGCAGCAGGAGACACTCGATACGCTGCGGCAGCTCTATGTCCGCACCGCTTCCGGCGGGATGGCGCCGCTGTCGACGTTCGTGCGGATCGACACGGCGCCGGTTCAGCCGTTGGTGGTGAACCACCAGAGCCAGTTCCCGTCGGTGACGATCTCCTACAACCTGAAGCCCGGCGCGTCGCTGGGCGAGTCGGTCACGGCCATCCAGCAGGCGACGGCGGCGATGGGCGTGCCATCGACGGTGACGGGTGCGTTCCAGGGCACGGCGCAGGCGTTCCAAAGCTCGCTCAGCTCGCAGCCGCTGCTGATCCTGGCGGCGCTGGTCGCGGTCTACATCATCCTGGGCATCTTGTACGAGAGCTACGTCCTGCCGCTGACGATCCTGTCCACCTTGCCGTCGGCGGGAGTGGGTGCGCTGCTGATGCTGCTGGCGGCTGGATATGACCTTACGGTGATCGCGATCGTCGGCATCATCCTGCTGATCGGCATCGTGAAGAAGAACGGCATCATTCTGGTGGACTTCGCGATCAACGCCGAGCGGAACGAGGGCGCGGAGCCGCTGGACGCGATCCGCCGGGCCTGCCTGCTGCGGTTCCGGCCGATCCTCATGACGACGATGGCGGCGCTGCTGTCCGGCCTGCCGCTGATGCTGGAAAGCGGCGCCGGGTCCGAGCTGCGCAAGCCGCTCGGGTTCGCGATGGTGGGCGGGCTGGCGTTGAGCCAGGTGCTGACGCTCTACACGACGCCGGTTATCTACCTCTACCTTGACCGCGTGCAGCGCTGGTTCGCCCCGGTGCGCAAGAAGCGGGACATGCCGCGGCTTGCGGGGGCGATGCGGGCGGAGTCGGAGGTGTCGGGGTAGTTTTAAGGCCGCTAGTCCGGCTGTTCAGGCATTTCATCGCCGGACTGCGGCGGCTCTCCGCCGTCTCGGGCCAGAAGCCGGTCGAACGCCGTCCAATCCGCCTTGGCCCTGCGCTCGGCAAAATAGGTCGCCGTGCGTAGGGTAGCGACTTTTTCAGCTACCGCCGTCGCTACAAACTGGTTCAGGCTGGTGCCCTCAGTGCGCGCCAGCTTTTCCGCCTCTGCCTTGATCGACGTCGGCAAGCGCAGTGGGTAAGTCGAAGTCTTAGTTGTCATTGCCTCACTCTCCGGATGGCTTGCGCGGGCAGCAACACCTCAACGCCGAAACGTGCCGAACCCGGCAGGAAGTCGCGGCGGTTGAAGGTTGTGATAGCCTCTGCCCGCCCATTGACCGCCGCCTCCAACACCATTTCATCGCCGGGATCGCGCAGTTGCGGTCGCCATAAGAACCAGGCTTGAACCGGTTCCACCAAACCAACTATGGCGTTGAGGAATACAGCCAGATCCGCTGCACTGAAACCCGCTGCCGCAACGTGCTCAGGCCGGCTACACACACTTTCATATTCGATGCAAAGCGGCACGGTTGCCAGCAATGTCGTCCGATCTGCATGCGCAGCACGCAGCAGTGCGGCCGAAGCTCCACCAGGGCTACGCATCGCCGCAACCACTACATCCGTGTCCATCACCAACCTCACCTTGGACAATCTATCATATCACGGGTGATATGCATATATAGGATTGACCGCGGGCCGGCGTTCGACAGAGCGTGCGGTATGTACCGCCGCTCCCTGCTATACACCGCTTTGGCAAGCGCCGCCGCAACAGCGCCAAAGTGCGCCCATGCATCGAACGGCGCCGTGCTCGTCCACTCCGCACGGCCCGGCGTCCCGTTCCGGGCGGATGCGTTCAACATGGCCGGCGTGTTCGACGCCGACTGGCTGCTGGAGCCGCGCTACACCCGGCTGCTCGACACCATAGCCGCCTCGCCCGGCGCATTCGGCGCGGTGCGCTTCTTCGGGGTGCTCAACGCCGGCGAGCGGGAGGCCACGGCCCCGACCAGCAGCGGCCGGGTGTGGCCAAGCTCGATCTCGCCCATGGACTTCTCGGTCCCGCTCGCGGCGCTGGACGCGCTGGTGTCGCGCGGGATCACGCCGTTCGTCGGCCTGACGTTCTTCCCCAGGGCCGTGTCCGCCGGGCCGGTGCTGCCGCCGCCCGACGGCTACGCGGCGTGGCAGCGCCTGGTGCGCGGCTTCCTTGAGGCGGCCATCGCCCGGTTCGGCGCGGCCCAGGTGTCGGGCTGGTGGTTCGAGGGCTGGAACGAGCCGAACATGCCGCCGTTCTGGGCCGGCAGCTTCGACCAGTACCTCGACCTCTACCGTGCGACGTCCGCGGCCGTGGCGCCCTACCGCGTCCGCCTGGGCGGCCCGGCGCTGGCCTACTTGCCCGGCCAAGGCTTGCCCTTGATGGAGCGCTTCCTGGCCTTCTTGCAGCGCGAGCCCGCCGTGAAGTGCGACTTCGTGTCCATGCACCGCAAGGGCATCTGGGTGGACAGCGAGCGCGAACCCAGCCTCGCCCGCCTCGAAGCCGCCGCGCGCGAAACGGCCGACGCCGTCCTGCGCATCGTGCCGGGGCGGGCGCGGGGCATGGCCATCGTGAACGACGAGGCGGACATGAAGGTGGGGTTCAACACCCCGTACCAGCCGCGGATGACCGAGCAGTTCCCCGCCTGGCTCGCCGCCTCCGCCATCGTGCACGACCGGCTGAGCGCCGAGTACGCCGGGCGCGGCATCCGCTTCGTGGCGGCGGCGGACCACGCCAACCAGCATTTGGTCCAGGCCCCATTCGACGGGCGCCGTTCCGTCATGACCCGGCTCTCGGCCAATCCCGCCGACCTGGTGAAGCTGCCCGTGTTCCACTTCCACGAGATGCTGCGGATGCTGGGGGACCGGCACGGCACGGTGCTGGCGGCCGAGCGCCTGCCGGCCGGGCTGTTCTACCTGGTCACGTCGGGCGAGGAGGGAGTGGCCGCGCTGCTCACCCACTATCCCAACGGCCCCGCCGGCCCGGTGGAGCTGGACTACACGCTGCGGGACCTGCCCTGGCCGCGGGTCAACCTCGCCCGGTTCGCGGTCAACGGCGCGTTGTCCAACAGCTACGCCGCGGCCGGCGGCACCTTGCTTCCGCATGTAGCCAACACCGCGCATGTGCGCGCCGCCGCCGAGCTGGGCGTCGCCGAGCCGCTCCGGTCCGGCTTGGCCCCGCAGGACGGCGCGCTGCGGCTGCGGCTGCGGCTCGCCCGGTTCGAGACCGTGCTGATCTGGGTGACGCCGACCCGTGCAGCGGCGCCGGCGACGCCCGCGTGGTTGCAGGCGGACACCGAGGGCGGCAACGCCGTGCTGCGCTGGACGCCGAGCCGGGAGCCGGATTTTTATTCATTCGAGGTGCGGCGGGACGGCCGGCTGGTCTCGCCGGTTCCGTTGCGTGCGGCAATTTGGATCGACGCGGCGCTGCCTCCAGGCCGGCACAGGTACGAAGTGCGCGCCGTGTCGGCCTCAGGAGTGGCGGGTGCGCAGGCGGCGCGCGAGGTGGCGGCCTAATGGACGGGACAGGGCAAGCGTTGTTGATAACCAGGGCAGAACATCGCTATACCAGTGCGGACACTTCCCGCCCCCGTCCATGAAGGAGCCGTATGCTGATCGCTCCGGTCCAGGCCTCCAACGACGCTCTCCCGGCCTGGGGCGTGGACTGCGACGACGCGCTCGTCTGCCGCGCGGTGACGCAGGAGACCGCGGACGTCCGCAGCTTCCACTTCGCGACCGAGCGGCCGAGCCGGTTCCGCTTCGAGGCCGGCCAGTTCCTGACGCTGGAGCTGCCGGTCGACGGCGGGACGGTGTTCCGCTGCTACACGGTCTCCTCCCCGCCGACCCGGCCCGAGACGGTCTCGATCACTAGCAAGCGGGTGCCGGGCGGCCCTGGGTCGAACTGGCTGCACGACACCGTGCGTCCCGGCATGCACCTGCGGGCCAGCGGCCCGTCCGGCGTGTTCGTCCTGCCGCCCGCCCGCGCCGCCAAGCTGCTGTTCCTGTCGGGCGGCAGCGGCGTGACACCGCTGATGAGCATGGCGCGCACGCTGTTCGATCGTGCCGACGACCGCGACGTGACGTTCGTCCACAGCGCCCGCTCGCCCGGCGACATCATCTTCCGCGAGGAGCTGGCGCTGATGGCGCGGCGGCTGCCCCGGCTCCGGGTGGCGCATGTGGTGGAGGGCACGGGCAACGAGCCTGGATGGCCCGGCCTGGTCGGACGGCTCGACCTGCGTGCGCTGGGCCTGCTCGTGCCTGACCTGCTGGAACGCGACGTTTACTGCTGCGGCCCGGCGCCGTACATGGCCGGCGTGCGCGCCCTGCTCGACCAGGCCGGCTTCGACCGCAGCCGCTACAACGAGGAAAGCTTCAGCTTCGACGAGTTGCCCGGCCCCGTGGCCGAGGTGGTCGTCGAGGCCGAGACGGCTGCGGAGGCCACGTTCAGCGTGACCTTTGCCAAGTCGGGCAAGGCCGTCGCCTGCCCGCCGGGGACGACGGTGCTCATGGCGGCTCGCCAAGCCGGGCTGCGCCTGCCAAGCTCCTGCACCCGCGGCGTGTGCGGGACCTGCAAGAGCCGGATGCTGTCCGGCCGTGTCGACATGCGGCACGGCGGCGGCATCCGGCAGCGTGAGGTCGACCAGGGCATGATCCTGATCTGCTGCAGCCGTCCCCTCGAAGATTTGGTGATCGACCGATGACCCCAAGCACATCCTTCGCCTTCGACGCCGGCTCCGCCGCCCTGCTGACCGCCCGAGCGCCGGAGACGCGGCCGACGCTGATCGAGGTGCGCCGGGTCAGCAAAGTGTTCGGCGCGCGGGAGTCGGAGGCGCTGGCGATGCTGAAGGCGGGCGAGGACCGCGCCACGGTGCTGGCGAAGACCGGCACGGCGGTTGGGCTGAACCAGGTCAGCTTCGACGTGATCGAGGGCGAGATCCTGGTGGTCATGGGCCTGTCCGGCAGCGGCAAGAGCACCCTGCTGCGCTGCCTGAACCGCCTGGTGCAGCCGAGCAGCGGCACCATCCGGGTCCGCGGCGCCGACGTGACCGCGATGGCGCCGGCGGCGCTGCGCAGCTTCCGGCGCCACACGTTCGGCATGGTGTTCCAGCACTTCGCGCTGTTTCCGCACCGGACCATCCTCGAAAACGTCGAGTTCGGGCTTGAGGTCCAGGGCATGGCCAAGGCCGCCCGGCGCGACAACGCGATGCGCGCCATCGAGCTGGTCGGCCTCAAGGGCTGGGACGCGCACTACCCAAGCCAGCTTTCGGGCGGCATGAAACAACGCGCCGGGCTGGCGCGGGCGCTGGCGGCCGATGCGGCGGTGCTGCTGATGGACGAGGCGTTCAGCGCGCTCGATCCGTTGATACGCCGCGACATGCAGCAGGAGCTGGTCGAGTTGCAGAACCGGCTGCAAAAAACCATCGTGTTCGTGTCGCACGACCTGGACGAGGCGATCGCGCTCGGCGGGCGCATCGTGCTGATGAAGGACGGCGCAGTCGTCCAGCTCGGCCATGCCGAGGAGATCCTGATCAACCCGGCCACGCCCTATGTCGCGCGTTTCGTCGAGCATATCGACGTGGCCTCCGTCATCAAGGTCGGCGCGTTGCTGGCCTCCGTCCCGTTGCTGCTGCGCACCCATGACGAACCCGGCGCCGCCGCGGCACGGTTGGAGGCGGCTGGCCAGGCGAGCGCGCTGGTCGTGGACGAGGCCGGGCGCCTGGAGGGCAGGGCAGGGGCCGCGGCGTTGCGGCAGGCGCAGCGCGGGGGCCACGGGGTCGGCCATGCCGTCGAACCTTGCCCGCGGGTGCATGCGTCCGCCACGATCAAGGCGGCGCTGCCCGTGGTCGCGGGCGAGGCGGAGCCGGTCGCGGTCGTGGACGACGATGGGCTGCTGCAGGGCACGGTCGACCGCGTGGGCGTGTGCAACGCGCTGGCGCGGCGGTCGCAGGCGCCGCAGCACGCGAAGGCCAAGGAGACCGTGACTTGAACTGGGGCGACTGGCTGCGGAGCAGCGCTCCCAGCGTGTCCGTCCCGCGCATCCCGCTCGACACCTGGTGCGACGCGGCGCTCGATTGGCTGACCGGCTCGCTGTCCGGGATCACCCGCGTCATCAGCCATACGGTGACGGAGTGGATCGCGGAGCTCACGCTGCTGTTGCAGGCGGTGCCGCCGCCGGTGGTCATCCTGGCGTTCGGGCTGCTGGCTTGGCGGGTCTCGGGATGGCGGCTGGCCATCGGCTCGATGCTCGGCTTCACCTTCCTGTGGAACCTGCGGCTGTGGGACCCGATGATCACGACCTTGGTCATGGTGGTGCTGTCGACCGCCGCCTCCATCGCGATCGGGCTGCCGCTCGGCATCGTCGCGGCGCTGAACGCGCGGACCTGGCGGGTGGTGGCGCCGTGCATGGACATGGCGCAGACCATGCCGAGTTTCGTCTACCTGATCCCGGCCATCCCGTTCTTTGGCCTGGGGCCGGTGTCGGCGTGCTTTGCCACCGTCATCTTCGCCATGCCGCCGACCATACGGCTGACGGCGCTCGGCATCCTGCAGGTGGACGGCGAGCTGACCGAGGCGGCGGACGCCTTCGGCACCACGCGCTGGCAGAAATTAGTAAAAGTGCAGTTGCCGCTGGCGCTGCCGACCATCATGGCGGGGATCAACCAGACGATCATGCTGTCGCTGTCGATGGTGGTGATCGCGGCCATGATCGGGGCAGGGGGCTTGGGCCGCGAGGTGTGGAGCGCGATCCAGCGGCTGGAGGCCGGGCGCGGCTTCCAGGCGGGGGTTGCCATCGCGGTGCTCGCCATCATCCTCGACCGGATCACGCAGCAGGTGTCCCGCCGGGCGCAGCCCCGCTGAACGTCGCACCCATGAGCAACAACCAGGAGCGTGCCATGCTGAGAAGACAAGTGCTGGGAACCGCAGCCGCCGTCGTCGGCACGGCCGCGCTGGGCCGTGGCGCCCGTGCCGCCGGGAAAGGGTTGGTCAAGATCGTCTACGTCGAGTGGGCGGACGCGATCGTCGCCACCAACATTCTGTCCGAGACGCTGAAGCAGGCCGGATACGAGACGCGGCTGACCCCGGTGTCGGGCGCCGCGATGTGGGAGGCGGTGGCCTCGAACGACGCCGACCTGATGGTGGCGGCGTGGCTGCCGGCGACGCACGCGGCGTACTACGCCAAGCTGAAGGGCCGGGTGGACATGGCCGGGGCCAACATCGAGGGCGCCAAGATCGGCTGGGTGGTGCCGGACTACGTGGCGGTGGACTCGATCGCCGACCTGAAGGCGAACGCGGCGATGTTCGGCGGCAAGGTCATCGGCATCGACCCCGGCGCCGGGCTGATGCGCGCGTCGGAGAAGGCGATGACGGAGTACGGCCTTGCGCCCATGCAGCTCGTGGACGGCAGCGACGCGACGATGGTGGCGGCGCTGAAGGACGCCATAGGGCGCAAGCAGCCGATCGTGGTCGCCGGCTGGACGCCGCATTGGATGTGGGCCTCGTTCAAGCTGAAGTACTTGGCGGACCCCAAGGGCGTGTTCGGCGGCGACGAGACGGTGAACAACGTCGCGCGCAAGGGGCTGGAGAAGGACATGCCGGAGGTCCGCGCCATCCTGTCGCGGTTCAAGCTGACGCTGGGCGACGAGCAGGCGGTCATGCTGGAGAACCAGGGCAGCGGGGTCGACCCGGCCAAAACGGCGGCGGCCTGGGTGAAGCAGCACCCGGACATGGTAAAGTCCTGGCTCGCCTGACCCGGCGCACCAGGGAACACTGAGGGAAGCACATGGCCACAGGTCGTTTTTCCGCCGCCCGCCTGCTGCGCGAGGCCGTGCGCGGGCACTCCGGCTGGGGCGAGCAGTGGCGCTCGCCGGAGCGGCCGGCGCCCGCCTATGACGCGGTGATCGTGGGCGGCGGCGGGCACGGGCTGGCGACGGCGTACTACCTTGCCAAGCTGCACGGCATCAACCGGGTCGCGGTATTGGAAAAAGGCTGGATCGGCGGCGGCAACACCGGGCGCAACACCACGATCATTCGCAGCAACTACCTGATGGCCGAGAGCGCGGCGCTGTACGACCATGCGGTCAAGCTGTGGGAGGGCCTGTCGCGCGAGCTGAACTACAACGTCATGTACTCGCCGCGTGGGGTGATGATGCTGGCGCACACTGTGCATGACGTGCAGGTGGGCAAGCGCCATGTGCATGCGAACCGGCTGGCGGGGGTCGACAACGAGTGGCTCTCGCCGGATGAGGCGCAAGCGTTCTGCCCGCCGCTGAGCCTCGACCCCGCCATGCGCTACCCGGTGCTCGGCGCGGCGCTGCAACGGCGGGGCGGCACGGCGCGGCACGACGCGGTCGCCTGGGGCTATGCGCGGGCGGCGAGCGCGCTCGGGGTCGACATCGTGCAGAAGTGCGAGGTGACGGGGATACGGCGCGACGCGGCCGGGCGGGTGTGCGGCGTGGACACCACGCGCGGCGCGGTCGCGACCAAGCGCGTCGGCGTGGTGGCGGCCGGGCACACCAGCGTGGTGATGGCGCAGGCGGGAGTGCGGATGCCGCTTGAGAGCTACCCGTTGCAGGCTTTGGTCAGCGAGCCCGTCAAGCCGTGCTTCCCCTGTGTCGTCATGTCCAACACGATCCACGCCTACATCAGCCAGTCGGACAAGGGCGAGCTGGTGATCGGGGCGGGCACTGACGCCTACACCAGCTACAGCCAGCAGGGCGGGCTGCACATCGCGACCCACACGCTGGACGCGATCTGCGAGCTGTTCCCGCAGTTCCGCCGGATGCGGATGCTGCGCAACTGGGGCGGCATCGTGGACGTGACGCCGGACCGCAGCCCGATCATGGGGCTGACGCCGGTGCTGGGGCTGTATGTGAACTGCGGCTGGGGGACGGGCGGGTTCAAGGCGACGCCGGGGTCGGGGCATGTGTTCGCGCACACCATGGCGCACGACGCGCCGCACCCGATCAACGCGGCCTTCGCGCTGGACCGCTTCCGCACCGGGCAGCTCATTGACGAGGCCGCCGCCGCCGCGGTGGCGCACTGATGGAAAGCGCGCCGATGGGGAACGTATTGGCATGCTGATCATCCCCTGCCCAATCTGCGGCGGCCGGCCCGAAGTGGAGTTTACCTATGCCGGCGAAGCGCATGTCGCCCGGCCTGCCGAACCGTCCGCCATCGACGACCAGGCTTGGGGCGAGTTCCTGTATGCGCGCACCAACCCGAAGGGCGAGCACGCGGAGCGCTGGCGGCACACCCACGGCTGCGGCCGGTTCTTCAATGCGGTGCGCAACACCTATACCGACCAGTTCATTGCCAGCTATGCCGCGGGTGCGTCGCGCCCGCGCGGCATGGCGTCGACCGAGAGCGCGGACGCGCCAGCGATGCGGACCGACACCGAGCGCTGGGGCGCCGCATGAGCTTCCGTTTCAGTTTTGACGGCCGCGCCTACCATGGCCAGCCGGGCGACACCCTCGCCTCCGCCCTGTTGGCCAATGGCGTGCGGCTGATGGGGCGTTCGTTCAAGTACCACCGGCCGCGCGGCGTATTGGCGGCCGGGTCGGAGGAGCCGAACGCGCTGGTCGAGGTCGACCGCGGCGGCGGCGCACGCACGCCGAACCTGCGGGCGACGCAGGTTGAGCTTTACGACGGCCTGGTGGCGCGCAGCCAAAACCGCTTTCCGTCGCTGGCCTTCGACGTGCAGGCGGTCAACGACTTTGCCGCGCCGCTGCTGCCGGCCGGGTTCTACTACAAGACGTTCATGGGGCCGCAAGGGGCCTGGGCCAAGCTGTACGAGCCGGTGATCCGCCGTGCCGCCGGGCTGGGCCGCGCACCCGACCGGCCCGATCCCGACCACTACGCCAGCCGCTACGCCCATTGCGACGTGCTGGTGGTCGGCTCCGGCCCGGCTGGCCTGGCGGCGGCGGAGGCGGCGTCGGCGGGTGGCGCGCGGGTTATGCTGTGCGACGAGCAGCCGCGTTTTGGCGGCAGCCTGCTAGCCGACCGCAGCGCGCGGCTGCGGAGCAACGCTCCCAGCGGGATCGACGGCGCAAGCGCGTCCGATTGGGTTGCGGCCCGGCTCGGCGCGCTGGCGGCCCGGCGCGACGTCGTGCTGCTGACCCGCACCACGGCGTTCGGCTGGTATCCCGGCAACATGATCGGCTTGGCCCAGCGCCTGACCGACCACCTGCCCGATCCCGACCCGGCGCTGCCGCGCGAACGGCTGTGGCAGGTGCGGGCCAAGCAGGTCGTGCTCGCGGCCGGGGCCATCGAACGGCCGTTGGTGTTCCCCGGCAACGACCGGCCGGGCGTCATGCTGGCCGATGCCGTGCGCACCTACGCCGTCCGCTATGGCGCCGCTGCGGGGCGCCGCGCCGTGTTCGCGACATCTAGCGACACGGCCTACCGCGCGGCGTTGGACCTCAAGGCGTGCGGCGTCGATGTCGCCCTTGTCGCCGACCTGCGCGCCGAGGCGGACGGGCCGTTGCCGGCTGCCGCACGGCTCGCCGGCATCCGGGTCGAGACGGGCATGCAGGTGCTGCAAACGCGCGGGCGCCGGGGCATCCGGGTCGCGATCGTGGGGCGTGTCGGCGCAGACGGGCGCGTGCGGGACCGCGAGTGGGTCCGGTGCGGCGTGCTGGGCATGAGCGGCGGCTGGACGCCATCATTGAACCTTTTCTCGCAGGCCCGTGGCACGCTGCGGTTCGACCCGGCGTCGGAGGCGTTCCTGCCCGGCGAGCCGCCTGCGGGCGTGCATTGCGCCGGGGCGTGCCGGGGGGTGCGTGCGCTCGCCGACGCTCTGGAGGATGGCGCAGCGGCCGGAGCAGCGGCGGCGCGTGCCGCCGGGTTCGAGGCGGCGGAGTCCGCTGTTGCGGTGGCGGGTGCGCTGCCCGCGCGCTGGGCCGCGCCAAGCGTTGCGTCCGGGGCCGCGCCAGCACCCCCCGCCCGGCCGCAGCGCCGCGCCTTCGTCGATTTCCAGAACGACGTGACCAGCAAGGACCTGAAGCTCGCGGCGCAGGAGGGTTTCCGCAGCATCGAGCACGTCAAGCGCTACACGACGACCGGCATGGCGACCGACCAGGGCAAGACCAGCAACATGAACGCGCTGTCGATCGTGGCCGGGCAGCTTGGCGCCGCGGTCCCCGACGTGGGCCTCACGACGTTCCGCCCGCCCTACACGCCGGTGACGTTCGGGACGCTCGCCGCCTACAGCCGCGGCGTGCTGTTCGATCCCGTCCGCACCACGCCCCTCCACGGCTGGGCGGCGTCGCACGGGGCAGTATTCGAGGATGTGGGCTTGTGGAAGCGTGCGCGCTATTTCCCACGGGCCGGCGAGGGCCTGCACGCGGCGACGGCGCGGGAGTGCCGCACGGTGCGCTCAGTGGTCGGGCTGTTCGACGCCTCCACGCTTGGCAAGATCGAGGTCGTCGGCCCTGACGCGGCCGAGTTCATGAACCGCATGTACGTGAACGCCTGGGCCAAGCTGGCGCCGGGCCGCTGCCGCTATGGCCTGATGCTGGGCGAGAACGGTTTTTTGCTGGATGACGGAGTGGTCGGGCGCCTGGCGGCCGACCGGTTCCACGTCACCACCACCACCGGCGGGGCGCCTCGGGTGCTGGCGCTGATGGAGGACTACCTGCAAACCGAGTGGCCGGACCTGCGGGCCTGGCTGACCAGCGTCACCGAGCAGTGGGCGGTGCTGGCGGTGCAGGGGCCGCGCGCCCGTGACGTGCTGGCGCCGCTGGTGGACGGGATGGACATCGGGGTCGCCGCCATGCCGCATATGAGCGTCGTCTTGGGCCACATCCTGGGCGTGCCGATGCGGCTGTTCCGGGTGAGCTTCACGGGCGAGCTGGGCTTTGAGGTCAACGTGCCGGCGGGCGCGGCCGAGGCGGTTTGGGACGCCATCCACGCCCGCGTCGAGGCGCTGGGCGGCTGCGCCTACGGCACCGAGGCGATGCACGTGCTGCGGGCGGAGAAGGGCTATGTCATCGTGGGCCAGGAGAGCGACGGGACGGCGACGCTGGATGATCTCGGCCTGGGCTGGGCGATGGGCAAGGCGAAGCGGGATTTCGTGGGCAAGCGCTCGCTGGCGCGGCCGGACATGACGGCGCCGGGGCGGCGGCAGTTGGTCGGGCTGCGGACGTCGGACCCGGATTTCGTGTTGGACGAGGGCGCGCAGGTTACGGAGGCAGCGGCGGCGCCGGTTGGGACGAAATCGCTGGGGTGGGTCACGTCGGCCTATGGCGGCACGACGGTTGGGCACTCGATCGCGCTGGCGATGGTGGCGGACGGGCGTGCCCGCCGGGGCGAGACGCTGCATGTGCAACTGGACCGGGGGGCGATGCCGGTGCGCGTCGTGGACCCTGTGTTCCTCGATCCCGAGGGGGCGCGGCTCGATGCCTGACACCTTTGTCTTGGAACGCGGGCTTTCGCTGGATGGGGCGCGGCCCTGGCGCAGCCCGCTGGACGGCTTGCGGCCGGTCGCTGTTCCCGGACGGCTTGCGGCGACGCCGGCGCCGGATATGGCGCGGCTGTCGCTACGGGGCGACGCCGCGGCGCTTGGGGTGGCTTTCGGGATCGCGCTTTCCGTGCAGCCCTGCCGTGCGGCGTCGGCCGGCGACCGCACGGCGCTTTGGCTCGGGCCGGACGAGTGGCTGTTGCTGGCGCCGCCCGGCACGCTGGACCCGGCTGTTCCGGTCGAGGGTGCGGCGGTGGTGGACATTGGGCACCGGCAGGTCGGGTTGGTGCTGGACGGGCCGGGTGCTGCGGACGCATTGGCGGCGGGGTGTCCGCTTGACCTGCACCCCTCCGCGTTCCCGCCCGGCATGTGTACGCGGACGGTGTTCGGCAAGGCGGAGATCGTGCTCTGGCGGCAGGGTGAGGCGCGCTTCCATGTGGAGGTGTGGCGCTCGTTCGCCGGGTATGTGCATGGGCTGCTGGCGGTGGCGAGCCGGGATGGCGGGTAGGGGCAGCGTTTAGTCGAGTCGTCCGCTATTGAGCGTTTGTCATTGGTGTACACGGTCGAAACCGGTTTTGTCAGACTTGCCACACCAGAAACGTTCGCGATAACAGGCGCGGAAATGGTCGACGCATGGGGCATCTGGCGCTACGAGCTATGAGGGCTTCCAGATATTGCAGTTAGGTGCGTTGCGGCCCATGTAAGCTGAGAAGGCAGAACATGACGTCGCACGTATTGCACTTCTCAGGATTATCCGAGCACGAGCGGCAAAGTTCCGCATCCATGCCGAGGATCGGCAAGGGTGATCATGTCGAACTTCGCGTCCGGCCCGGAGCCGAGGACGAGTGTACGCTGCCGCTGCCGCCCGGCGCCGCCTTGATGGTCGAGGCTGTCGTCAGCCACCTGTTGCGGGGTGGGCGCGTGGCGATCCTTGCAGAAGATCAAGAGGTCAGTCCCAATGACGCCGCGGCCATCCTGGGCATGTCGCGTCCACTCGTCGTCCATCGCATGGAGGTTGGCGACCTACCGTTCCACTATGTCGGCACGCACCGCCGGGCCAGGCTCCGGGACGTGCTGGCCCTGAAAGCGAAGGTCGAGCAGCAGAACGCGGCGCTTGCCGCGCTGGCCGGGGACACCGAGGATCTTATCGTCCACCATGGCCTATAGGCCGCCGGCCGCGGTCTTCGACGCCTGCGTGCTGTATCCCTCTCACACCCGCGTTCGTTCTTGGCTTGTATGCCGCCGTGCCTGAGGCGGTGCTCGCCATGGTTGCGAATGCCCGCCTGAACTTACGGGTTAGCAGGCCAACCACGGACGACTTCGTGAGCACGCTCGGTCGGCAGGGCCTGCACGGCTTTGCTGCCGCAGTGCGGGGGCGCTTGCACGAGCTTTGACGCAAGAGCTGCCTAGCTCGGAGTGGACACGGGCGGAAATGCGGACGAGCGGCCCCGCCTGACTTGGGCAGCGCCGGACATCCATCAGAAGCCACGCAGCCGGCAGTCACCCCCAATCTCAGCATGAAACGGCGTCCAAACCTCCGTCCGCCCAAGCAGCGGGATGCCGATATAGCCGCGCACCCGCAGCCGGTGCTGGTCGTCGAGCCGCAGCCGCGCCTGGTAGATCTTGCCGTCGCGGGGATCGGTGATCCGGGCGCTCCAGTTCAGCTCCCCGTCCGGGACGGCGCCGGCGCGGATGATCGTAAGGCCGCACTGGCTACGGCCCTGGCTATCGGTCGGGAAGGGATCGTCGGGATGGTCGAGCGTGACGCCGATGATCCGGCCGCACAGCCCGCCGCTGCAAGGCTCTATGGCGATCACCGCCTCCTTGTCCTGCGTCAGCCAGCGGCCAGCCGGCGTCGCCTGCTGAGCCGCCCGGCCCGGCGGCGCCCCAAGCAGCAAGGCGAAGGCCATGGTCGCGAGGCCAGCGGGACGCATGAGACCCCTACGCCGCCAGGTCCCGGCTCTGCAGCAACGCCGCCGTGCTCGGCGCCCGCCCGCGGAACGCGACATAAAGCTCCATCGGGTCCCGCGTGTCGCCAGCGCTCAGCACCGTATGCAGCCGCGCCGCAGCGGCGGGATCGAACGGGTCGCCCGCCTCCTTGAACGCCTCGAACCCGTCCGCGTCCAGCACCTCCGACCACATGTAGGAGTAGTACCCCGCCGCATAGCCGCCGCCGGCGAACAGGTGCTGGAAATGCGTCGGCCGGTGCCGGATGCCGATCTCGGGCGGCATGCCCACGCGCGCCGTGAACTCCCGCTCGAAGGCGTCGATGTCGATCATCTCCGGCGCCGGGTGGCTGTGCAGCGCCATGTCGATCAGCGCCGCCGCCGTGTACTCGACGGTACCGAACCCCTGGTTGAACCCGCGCGCCGCCAGCACGCGGGCGATCAGCGCCTCTGGGATCGGCTCGCCCGTCCCGTGGTGCAGCGCGTAGCGGCGCAGCGTCTCCGGCAGCGCGAACCAGTGCTCGTAGACCTGGGACGGGAACTCCACGAAATCGCGCCGGACCGAGGTGCCGGACTGCGCGGGGTAGCGCACCTGGCTCAACAGCCCGTGCAGCGCGTGGCCGAACTCGTGGAACAGCGTCTCCGCGTCGTCGAAGCTGAGCAAGGCCGGCTCGGACTTTGCGAAGTTGTTGTTGTTGACGATGATCGGCGACACCGGGCCGTCGAGGGTCTCCTGGTCGCGGTAGCTGCTCATCCACGCGCCGGACCGCTTGTCGGCGCGGGCGAACGGGTCGGCCAGGAACACGCCCACGTGCCCGGCCGCATTGCGCACCTCGTAGGCCGCCACATCCGGATGGTACACCGGTATGTCCAGGCGCAGGGTGAAACTCAGGCCGAACAGCCGCGCCGCGGTGTCGAAGGCGGCGCGCTGGACGTTCTCCAGCAGGAAATACGGCTTCAGCTCGCTCTCGTCGATTGCGTAGTCGACCCGGCGCACCTTCTCCGCGTAGTAGCGCCAATCCCACGGCGCCAACGCCCCGTTGAAGCCTTCCGTGCGCGCCGCCGCCAGTAGCCGGTCGCGCTCCGCCGCCGCTTTCCGCTTCGCCGGCTCCCAAACCTCCGCGAGCAGCCCCTCGGCGGCGTCCTGCGTGCCAGCCATGGTGTCGGCCAGGCGGAAGGCGGCGAAGTTCGCATAGCCGAGCAGCCGCGCCCGCTCCGCGCGCAGGGCCAGGATCTCGGGAATGAGCGCCCGGTTGTCGTGCGGCCCCGCATGGGCACCGCGGGCGATCCAGGCCTCATGGGCCGCCTGCCGCAGGTCGCGCCGGTCGGAGAAGGTCAGGAACGGCTCGATCAACGAGCGGGACAGCGTGACGGCGCAGCCCGGCATCCCCCGCTCGGCCGCAGCCTGCCGTGCCCCGGCGCGCACGAACTCCGGCAGGCCGTCGAGGTCCGCCTCAGCCAGCGCAAGGTGCCATGCCTTCTCGTCATGCAGCACGTTCTGGCCGAACTGGGTGTGCAGCACCGCCAGGCGCTCGGAGATTTCGGTCATCCGCGCCTGCTCCGCCGGACCCAGCGCCGCGCCGCTGCGGACCGCATTGAGATGGAGGCGGTCCAGCAGGCGCATCTGGTCCTCGGCCAGGCCCAGCTCGTCCCGGCGCGCGTGCAGGCTGGCGACGCGGCGGAACAGCGCCGCGTCGAGCGACACCCTCATGCCGTGCTGCGCGAGCTTGGGCGACATCTCCACGTCGACCGCCTGCAAGGCGTCGCCGCCTTGGCTCACGACCAGGTTGGAGAACACCATGCCGACCCGGTCCAGCGCCCGGCCGCTGCGCTGCATGGCCTCGACCGTGTTGGCGAAGCTCGGCGGGGCAGGGTCGGCCCCGATGGCGGCGACCTCCTCAAGGTGCAGGCGCATGGCGTGGTCGAAGGCCGGGGCGAACTGCTCCGGCCGGATGCGGTCGAAGGGCGGCACGCCGAACGGCGCGGTCCAGGGTGCGAGCAGGGGGTTGCTGTCGGTCATGCGGCAAATCCGTATAGCAGCGGCGGGCGGGGTCAAGCTGTATTGCGGATTCAGGCAGGGCGATCACAGATGACGAATCTGCTCCCTCTCCTTTCGGGAAAGTGCGCCGGCCACCAGCGCGTCAGATCACTTCAAGTAGGGGAACTCATGTTTCAAGCGAGGCTCTTATTGGGTTCCGGGGTGGTGACGGGTCCGTCACGCAACCAGGCCAGCGATGAGTGCGCCGAGCAGGGCTTTGCCGCGTCGGCGCGCATTGTGCACGAATTGAAAGAAGCCG
>JAABUP010004037.1_pt1 | contig 24718 bp, 37 predicted proteins | sample 5559201 | NCBI WGS metagenome assembly JAABUP01 (sample SAMN10711887, study PRJNA513373) | rock metagenome | isolation source: Antarctica rocks | place: Antarctica
CTCACAGCCGCACTGTCATGAGCGTACAAGGACTTGATGCAGTCAAGGATTGGTCCACGTATTCCTACGCGCTCCAACACCTGCCACAGCAAGCCACGAGGAACGGTATCAAATGCCTTCTTGAAGTCAACAAAACAGCAATACAGTATTTCCAGATGCTTTCCCTTGCCGTGTCTGTTTCTGGTTGTCAATCAAGGACTTTAATACAAAGATATTGTCTGTCGTGCGGAAATCTTTCCTGAAACCTGCTTGCCCTTTAGCTTTGATGCCTTCATCTTCAGCCCAAACTGCAATTCTGCAATCTAGTATCATTGCAAACAGCTTAGCAATCACAGAGCCTACTGTGATGCCTCGATAGTTGCTCATGTCACTTTTATCGCCTGATTTGTAGACAGCAGTGATCAAGCCAACAGACAACTGTTTGGGAAAGTGACTCACAAGCATCAAATTGAAAATGACTAAAAGACAGCTGTGCAAAACTTCACTGCCATCCTTGACCATTTCAGACAGTGTACCATCAATACCAGCAGACTTATTACGCTTTCGTTGCTTGATGCAGTCATGCAGCTCATCTGATGTGACAGGTGCATTCAGGCAGGATGCGTCAGCAGCCCGTACAGAGGTACCTGACAGCTCTGCCTGCTCAGGTGTCTGAGCAGGCTGGGCCCCCATCAGGGCTCTGAAAGCTTCAAACTGGGCTGCCAATTCCACAGGGCAGAGGTTGTGCTTCCGAGTCTTAAATGCCCTCCAAAAACCACTGGGGTCTTTGCTGGCCATCTCACACAGCTCAGCTGCACGATTCTCCAGCCATGCCTTCTTCACCCTGTCAGTCACAGCATGGATGCATTGCACAGCTATCTGCTTTTCTTGATCTGATGCGTCACTGTAATACACTCTGTTCTTCACTTTCTTAGCAGCTCTGCATTCTGCATCAAACCAAGGGTTCCTTGGAAAAGTGTTCTGCACAGATTGCTTCTGCTTATGTGGTAGGGTTTGCTGTGCAGCTTCTGTCATGCATGCGATCAAAATGGCAACCACCGTGTCAACATCAATTGTACCAGTCAACAATGGCACAAGATGCATTAGCAACTCTGCATTAGCATTCATTCCGAAGTTCGTTCATTCATTAGATTTTAAAGGTCGTTGGGGCCAACCATGACCATTGGACCAGTAGACTGAAAGTGTCAGACAAAGATACCCAAATGTTCTAAAGCTCTTAAACATTAATGTTCACAGCTGACGCACTCTAAGCTAAAATAAAGGGTATGTCCAGATAGCAACATAGGCTGATTAGGCTCATTTTTCACCTCTTCTTCTCGTGCATTCTGCTGAGCTTACAAGCTTTGCAGCCCAAGCTCGAGGCGTGCGTACACTGGCGTTAGCCATGTCCTGGCACGCCCAGGACAGTTGGCATGACATCAACCTGTCTCCTGAACTACAGCATTCCCAAATACAGCGTTCCCGAGGTTGCACTGTAGGTTAGCACAGAACGGGCTCCACTCGCAACTCACACGCATACTGGAACGTCGCTGACCATGCATTCTCTTCTTTAGGGAACTGCACGAAATTCCCCGAGCCACCAAGCAGCGCTGGTACATCTGCAACAGCTTCACAGATGCAGTCTGATAATGTCAACAATGTGCACAAAGGTAACACACAGCCTAATTTTGAGGCCTAGTGCAGCCTTGTCGCAAGCTGCTGGTGTGCAGCAATGCCCAAGGACATGAGATTTGCTTGCTTCCAGGATGTGCTCATTCAGAAGGTCAATCAGACATAGACAGCAGTCAGCAGACCATAGTGCAGGCATTGCTGATACCGCTTGCACCACCAGCACCTGAGGACATAGCTACTGTTAGCAGTGTCTTGCAGCGCATGGTGGAGGTGGTAATCTTCAGGTCAGTTGTATTTGATACTTTGACACTGACACTCCTGATTGCAGTTGCCTTATGTTCGGCAGTAGTGGAAATGATTCTGTCCATCTGCAGAGCAGCAAGTGAGCTTCAGCCAGGCCTGCTAGAACAGATGGAGGCCCAGCAGGTAAGCAAGCATGCTTACTGTTTGACGCCAAATGCATTCACTCACTCATTCGCTTGTTCCCCAATGCTGCCTTTGCTCGTCGTGTGTTTTTAATCACCCCCTCCTTCCTTCCTTCCTTCACTGCAGTGGCGCCCCAGCATTGTTCGCTAGCTATGACAAAAGGGTGTGCCTCAAACTCAATTCTGCACGCCAGCTTGACTGATGAACTTATCCTGTCAGCTCCCTTTTGCAAAATGGTGCCAACGCATGGCAAAGATATGTTGTAGCATGCCCCTTCTTGACTGCAAGACAGCATTGGGCAAAGGAAAGCCAGCTGGTGTCATGGATACATACACTCTGCCAATGCACATTTTGGAAGCCAAACATAAGACATGTGGCTTATGCCTTGTCAACTCATGCCCATGTCAACCCTCAACGTCGTCTGCCCATATAGGAGGCGCTGTGGGAATCTGAGTTCCAAGCTCAGGAATGGCAACAGCAACTTCTTCTGCAGCGTGTGCGGGCAAGGCCATTGCTGCAGCGATTTGGACCCAGCCGCAGTATCAGTCTGCCCTCCACCAGCCAGCAGCATCAGGCACAGCTCACCAGGGGCAAGACTGGTACCTACAGCCATGCTAGCACATACACCAAGCAGAGCGATGCGCCACTGCCTGCAACCATGCTGAGTCCCTTGCCCACAGTGAACGAGACTGTTAATCAGTCCGATCAGCAGTGTCACCCCATGCCACTCGTCCCTCTGATCAAAGTTCCCAGCAGCACTAGCGAAGCCTATGCTAACTCTGCAGCTAGTGCAATGGCAGATGCAAACAGCGGTAGATCTGGCACATGTGCTGCCCCATCATCAGATGCCGGTCCAGAGCAACCCAGTGCCACGTTTTGCAGCAGTGTCAAACCTGCCAGGCGGCGTGCCTCCCACTTGGGCTTACCAGCGTCCAGAGCGTGTCAACCTTTGAAAAAGGCTTCCCCTGCCAAGGCCCATACAGCATCCCTGCACCATCCAGCTATGTGTACCAACAGTCACACCAGCAAGAGCAGGCAGCAGTCTGAGGTGGTTGCAACTAGGATGAAAGCAGGGCAGATGGCTCGTGCTGCGGGGCTGTCTGCAGGTGGGAAGGGAAAGCTGAGTGGCGATGTCAGACCTCTGAGTCAGGGTGTGGGGGGCCAGCCAGCTCAAGTCAGCCCCTCTCCAAGGTACAGCACTGTTCATGACCTGTCATTCAGTCAATAAGCTTGCTTTGCCACCCCACTTGCTAGTGATGTATGTCGTGCATGCTGTGACTCAGGGTGCATGTGTAGCCTACCACTTCTTACCGTTTATCATGTTGGCCCAGCAGCACTTTGACCGCAAGTCAAATGTGCAGCTGAGAACAAACGTTGCTTTGTCCTCATCTGGGTTTTGCTTCAGTGGCTCTCCAAAGAGCAACATCAGCTGAATGCAATCGTATGAACCAAAATCAAAGCAAAGCACTCCAACAAGACCAGCAAGCCGACCAAGCTCTGTGTTTGGCCACTGCGCTGATGCAGGTCTTCAGGGCCAAGCTTATCACGGCCACAGAGTCTGCTGACCACACGCAGTCACCTAAAGGCGTCTGCTGGCGGCCCTATCTTGCTCAACAGCATTCCCAATACCCAGATGACTCATGGGCACCACAGCAGCAGCAGGGACTTCTTCTCACAGCCATCTCCTGGTGCAATATTGACCAATGGAGCACCAGCTGTTTTGCAAAAGACAATCCTTGAGCTGATGAGGCGGCAAAGTGATACTGTGAAATGGGAACAGAAAAGCAGTCGTGCGTCTGAATATCGTAGTGGTCTTGCAACACATAGGCTAAGCGATGCTGCCCTTTTGTGAGATCCCGCAAATTTGCAATATCAGCCTGCACCCCTGGTAACGTATTTGCCAAATGCTTTCCTGCAGCTAGTCTGCGCACCACATATTCACGTTGTAAGCTACGCATATGTTTGTATGTATGTTCGTACCTGTGGGTCATTGTGGGGCGTTGACAATTAGGATTGCAACATGCATGGCCCTCAGCAATTAGTCAGTGCGGTTGGCTATCATGGACATATGGTATGTGGGTCTAGACCCCAGTGTTGCTAGATTTCAGTCCAATTGGCTGCTTGTGCTGGTGCTGCGAGATACAGGATGTGTCCTGCTGTGTTGCTTTTGCGCATGCCCTGCCCAAACAAGTACTGCAGGTGGTAATGTTCATTGCATATCGTTGTGCAGTGTGTCTTGCCTGCATAGATGCCATTGCCTGACTGAGGCGGTAATTCTTCAGATTGTGGTGGTCAAGCAAGAAGAGTGCAAGTGAGGTCAATAAGTCTAAGAAACTAGTCCTGCGCTCAACGCATGGTGTAAGGACATAGGTTGATGTGCTCTGGACTGTGCGGTTGGTCATCAATCATCTTGCCAAACTGTACAAAAAAAAAGACCAAACCCATCACAGTGTAAAAGTGCTCTGAGGCCGCCTGAGACGTGCAAGGCAACTAAGCAGTCTACAGTCCTTGTATACATGTATCATGCGTTTGTTGCTTTGTATGCACAAAGAAAGTGTTAATATTATTAAAAAAAATCAACGCTGAGTGGTCGCTTTGTGTAAAGAAGCGGGGCTGTGCATATTCCAACATCTGCACAGCCTCACATCATCTGGCAGATCCAATTGCAAGCACACAAGACAGCTAAAGAGGGCAACTGTCATGATGATCACCCATTTTGTAAACCAGCTAGTCAGGGCTTCCTGGCAAATAAAAAGGTGAGGTAGTTACATGCAGTGGCAGCTTGCTGTCCAAAATGGCACACAAGTTGGTCATGAGGAGAGCATGACCATACTTGTCTGTACAGACTGAACGAACTCAGTGTTGCAATGAGTCTGTTGCCTCGAAAACGCAACTCCTCTGCTTTTGGTCAGCACTCACATCAGAACACTACTCACTGTCAGACTCAGAACTTTTCTGTGAGCCGTTATGTGGCTGCTTGGCTTGGGATGCGCTGGGTGCTTTCTCTTGTGCAGTGAGGTCAGCCCTGTTGGCGCGCATTGGGGTGGCAGCCCTGTCTGCTACCCTTGCCACCCTCAGCTCTGTGGCAGTTTTCAGCTTGCCATGCGGCAATGGCTGCTTACCACTGCTCAATGCAACTGCAGATTTTCCAGACGACGGTTGCTGATGGCTGGGCAGTGGCGATTTCACGCTGCCACTAGTTCTGGAAATAGAGCCTGCTTGCTGAAGACTCACTTGCTTCCGCGCTGCTGACTCAGCCTTGTATTTCTCTACCAGACTGTGATTTGAATCATCCTGATTGGCATTGCCTTTCATGCCGACTGGGGCCTTTCTAACACTTTGTGGAGAAGCGTGAGGGCTTCCACTCTCAGGGAGCAGCTTGCTCTGCACTGACACACTTGGTTTCACAGCAGTCACAGTGCTCCTTGTCCTTGCCACACTGACCTCTGCTTCAGCCTTCTGAGCAGCCTTTTGCACTCTTGGAGCAGCCACTGCCACAGGCTGATTTTGGGCTGCCCTTGCTGCAGGCTTCACAGAGCCTGTGCTTGTTGGGGGCTGTGAAGCGCTGCTTGCTGGCAGTGGCAGCCCTGCAGTGGCCTTTGCCAAGGGCTCAACAGCAGCTGTTGGGGCCAATCCTGAGCCTGCCTTTGCCTTGGCTTGTGTTGCAGCAGCTCTTGCTGAGGGCAGTGCCAGGCCTGCCCTGGCTGAGGGCTGTCCTGAAGCAGCCTGCAGCAGTGCCTTGCCCTTTGCAGACTTGTGTGTGGCTAATGCAGCAGCATGTGCCGCGGTGGCAGCTGCAGCAGCACCAAGCGCTGCTGAGGGCACTGCTGGTCCTGCCCTTGTGGAGGACTCCTGCTTAGGGGCTGCTTCCCCTGGGGGCCGACCAAGCGGGGCCCAGCCAGAATCTGGCAGGACAGGTGGGTCCAGCCTACTGTATGCGTATGTAAAGGACTGGCGTCGTCTAAGTATGTTGGAGCTGGAGTCAGGCTTCAAGCCCGGTCTGGACTGTAAAGATGCTGACTGCAGTTCTGTCCCATCTTCATCTGCATGAGTCAGAAATAGATGGGGTGAAAGCGGCTGTGCTGACAAGCATTGCTTGCAGCATGTGCAGACAGTCTTGCTGAAGCAACATGGGCAGAGTGCGTCTAAGGTCAGCTGACTCACAATGAGGTTGTGCCGTTGAAGACAGCGAGTGCATGAGGACAACACGTCACTACATAACATTCCATGAGGTATGCTTGCAGATACCGCATGTACACAGAAGAAGGGATGCTGTTGCCAGATGGCTGCAATGGCACGAAGGGCTCACAGGACACCAGCATGCAGGAAAACAATAAACTTGCTGCATAGGCACGGTCTGTGGTATGCACCTGGCTTTTGCGACTGCAATCCGTGCCCGGGCTGATCAAGCAAATGATGAGCTGTGCCACCGAGTGAATGTACTCCTGGCTTCTCCTCTGACTTTTGGTCTGCATTGTGTGCAAGCCATTGTCAGTCACAAAAGGCAGTGGTTGGCGCAGTCAGCCACTGACAGCATGTTGCGTATGCCTTCATTGCAGATGGCAAAGGGATGGGTCAAAGCTGTGTCATGCAATCGAGGTGACATTCGACACGCGCAACAGAGCATGCTGACTGGCAACAGCTTGTTGGAGGAGCGTAGGAGAGAAATCTGCACAAGTGCCACAGGATCTGTTGCTTGACTTGAGGACCAAATCTGAAACGCATAGCCACAGCAGCTGGACCAGGACAAAGCATAAAGATGGGGATTGTACCAGCATGTTGCTCTTGCTGTTGTGAGCCTGGGACAGCAGCAGGCTGAGGGTTCTGGATCAGCAGCCTGTGTTCACTGAGTTGAGACAAGGCTCGCTCAAGGCCTTCCAGCAGCTGAGCTTGCTGCAAGGACTGAGTGTGCACCAGCCTGGATGCCGTCTCCAGCTCAGCCGCAAATGCAGCTGAAGTGGTGCCTGACTGCACAGAGCCTGCCTTGTCAGACTGATGAACATGTGCCTCTGCAGGTGCGGGTACAGGAGACTGTGTAGCACCTGTATGCTCTGCCAGCTGGGCATGCTGAGCCTGCTGGGCATGCTGAACCTGCTGCTGATCCTGCTGCTGCAGCTGAGCCTGCTGCTGAGCCTGCTGAGCCTGCTGCTGAGCCTGCCGCTGAGCTTGCTGCTGATCCCGCTGCTGCAGCTGAGCCAGCTGGAGCCTACTCTCCATGCCGGGCTGCTCTGGCCTTCCCACAGATGACAGCCCAGACTGAGGTGCACTGGCAGGCTCAAGCTGAGTGGTTGAGTCTGGAATGGGACTGGCTACTGGTTGAACAGGTGGGGGGCGCTGGTCTGCCTTCTGATGCCAGAAGTCAAAGAGGCGCTGGCCTTTGGGAGTGGCAACAGGCGTCATTGGCCTGAGGTCCAGCTGGGGGTTCATGGATGGGGTGTGCGTCAGGGAGAGAGACAGGGGGTCAATGGCAAGGGCCAGAGGCCGCTTGGCCCTTGGAAGGGCAGCATCTGCCTTTGGGGGCTGCTGCTGTTGCCTTCTGAGATGGGGAGTGGCCAGCAGAAGAGGCGCAGTAGGGCTCAAATCACCTTGGTCTTCCTCTTCTGGCTGTATCTGACTAGCCTGGGGGCTGTGCTGGGGGCTGAGCCTGGGGCTAGCTGGCCAGTCCACCCACTTGGGGACTGAGGTGCCATCCCCAGGATCTGACTCAGCACTGGCATTGCTAGAGGCGGTCCCCAAGCGAGACCTGGGGCTGGACTGGCCATCCCCATGAAGGTGGACATCCCGGCCCAGGGTGCGATTGACCCACTCCGGGAGGTAGCTGGCGTCCCGAGGCAAAGCTCTCCTTCTGGCGGGCGACATTGGCACAGGCAAGTCATGGGCACCATCAGAACCAATGAGGCTCTGCTCAGCAGGCAAGGTCAAGCTGGAGTCCCGGGATAAAACCAGGGAGCCAAACCTCTCCCGCAAGCTGAGCTCACGCGGCAGCACATCCCCAGCAACGCTGGGGATGTGACCTGACAGCCCTGACAGGGACAATGATCCATGACTTTCATGAAAGCTCGGATCTCTGGACATGACCCCCGTGAGTCTCCAGAAGAGCCTGAGAGGTCAATCTCAGCGTCCTCATCGACAGGAACGTAGCTGGCCTGCTTTGGAAGGGACAGGGCTCCCCTGAGCAGGGATCCCAATTTTTGACCCAAGCTGGCATCGCGAGGCAGTGCCCTTCTTCTGGAGCCAGGCATCAACTGCGCAGCTGACTCATCAGCCATCGCATCAGCTTCTGGAGAGCTGTCAGCACCCACAGGTGTATAGCTGGGCTGCTGTGAAGGGGAAAGGGCGTGCTGAAGGATTGACCCCAGTCTGCTCCCCAGGCTTGGGGGTTTGTATTTGGCAGGCGTTAAGTCAAACTCCAAGGGTTGCAGCTCATCCGATCTGCTTGAGCTAGGACTGAGCATGGCCAGCTGTACCTGATCTGGAGCTAGTGCATCATTCTCAGTGCTGGACGGGCATGGCTGGGCACCGCTTTCAGCATCATGTGATGCATCATCCTGTGGAGTTGCACTTGAAGCTGCTGCTGAGCCCAGCTGTGGTTCAGCCTCTGCATCTTGCATCTTCTGGGCTGCCTTGCGCAGCACAGCAGCTAGAGCCTTCTTCCCACTGGCAGGAGCCTCTGGTGCCTTTTGGGTGTCCCTGGACTGCCCACTGTCAGTGGAGGCTGCAACCTTGCCTGTTCCAGCAGCAGCTTGGGCAGCTGCTTCTGCCTTGGCGTGCTGTACTGCTCTTTGCATGAGGCTGGCCAAGCCTGATTTGGTACGTCCAGCTGAGGAGGAAGGCTTGTCAACCTCAACAGCTGAAGCCTGCAAGCCACAGCTGTGTGAGGGAATGCATGCTTGTCAGGACATGTGGCTGGATAGCTCTCACCCATCAGAGCATCTAGTGACTAGGACAGCATGTTGTTGCCTGGCTGTTCAATGGACAAGAGTCACTGAATACAAACAGGTGACTTTTGCCTGCAGTATAGATGCATCACTGTCAGCAGACAGGTTATGTGCGCTGCTTTTGGTTGTACCGTCAAAGACTTAAGCCTGGCAAGGGCAGAGCCGCCAGGGAACATGCGGCTGATGATGCTGCGGGTTCTGGTGATTTTCTGAGCCTGGTGTTGGTTCATGGCTTGTGTGAAGATGCCGGCTAGGGCATTGCCCTTGCTCTGCTGTGCCTTGAAGTAGGCTTCAGGCCAGTCATGCAGCAAGCCACCAAACCTGCGTGAGCATTGCATGCTATCATGCAGGCCGCAGCACAGCTAACACGAGATGCATGCAGTATAACTATCTTGACATGACCCATACCAACAGTTGAGCATGTGTGGGCAAGCTGCATCATGACATGCTTGGCAGCGGTAATTCAAACAACATCTTGCTGTCATTGCCACTTGCAAGGACACATGGGTTTCATAGGCAGGATGTGATGTGGAGACTAGAAGGCTGTAAAGCTTTCAGTATCCACACTTGCTGTGAGAGCTCATGAGCGCGCAACAAGACATGAAAAGGAGCGGCTTGCCTGGACAGCACAACTGCTGCCAGCACTTGATGATCAGGTGCTGGACCATCAAGACAGGCACTTGTGCCCTGAATGACCTTCTTGAACAGCTTCTGGAGCTGCTGCTGATCCAAATGCTCCTCCAAAGAGTCCATGTGGATTCCACGGATGCCTTGCTGCTGGCGCTCCTGCAGATGCACTGATAATTAGAGAACCAACAATCGGTCACCAAACACTGAAAACCAAAACACTGAAAATGAAACCACTCAAGCTCAATGCCAGGTGCAGGCCAAGCAGAAATGATTGTATGGTGGACTGTCCAGAGATGCAAAAGACAGGCAGACTTGACTGACCATGACCAAGAGACCAGGCATATGAACACACAGAAGCAACAAGAGACAGGAATCAGGTACAAACAAGCATGTGTGAGCTGATCACTGCCCACCTTTTGTGCCAAGACCATGGACAGCAGTGTGGAAATTGTTGAAGGTTGTATACATGCTAATGAAAATACATTGGCAACAGAGACAACAGTAGCATATGTGTGCACAGCATCTGTGCTGCAAATGACACCAGGTGAGTTGATACAAGCCTGCAGCTGCATGCTGCACCTGAATGGTGAGCTGCTCCTTCTGACCCCTGAGTCTAGCCCACACATTGGTCTTCATTCTGCGCGGGGCAGCTTCCCGAAACAGCCCCACCAGCAGGGCATTGCTGGGCGCCCCTGCCAGGTTCTGGGTGAGCTCCTTGAACAGGACTGCCAGGTCATTATGCATGCCCACCACACTGGACTGTGCCTTGGCCTCCTCTCTGAAAGATGACACTATGATACCGCGCAAAAACCTGCATAATCAGGATGCATTGAGCAGACCGCCAGCTGGCACACCAGAAAGGGACGTTGACATGTAGCCCTTGGCAAGGTATGGTGTCATGTGTGAGTCCTGATCGCAACCATATGACGATTTGCCTTGAGCATATGCAACTTCAGTCCAGTCAGCTTTGTGGCAGCTTGGTGGTTGCTGTAGGAAACCACAAGACAACGCTGGCAGAGGCCACAAGATGAGGACTAAGTTGACTGAGAAGCTATAAGTGTATGTAAATATAAATCGACAGCAGCCATGCGAAAAGTGATGCCATTAGGAGTGAACCTTGAATGCAAGCTGGCTGGCAGGCAAACAGTCAGAACAGAGCAGCAGCTGACCTCAGACATGCAGCTCAGCATGCCTGGAGGGGGAAGCTCACCACCAGAGGATGAGGATGTAGGCTTTAGGGCTTTATTTTATCTCTAAATAAAAGTCATGCTGGAAGCTTACCACCAGAGGATGAGGACGGAGGTGATGGGAGGCAGGAAGTACCAGGCATATGCCTCGGATCTCAGCAGCCAGTTCATCTGCATGGGGCCAGTGGTGGTCACCCCCAGGTCCTGGTCGTAGTTGGCCACCTGCTGTGTGAACATCACCTCAAAGTAGCCTGCAGCATACACATCAGTGAGCGCAGTGGCATTATGTGGCAAATTCCAAGTCCTGATCGAAGTTGACCACCTGCTGGTGAATATCACCTCAAAGTAGCGTGCATGCACCGCCCACATGTTGCTGTAACAGCCCAATCAGGGGACATAGCATTGACGTGCACATGCTGCCGTGTGTAGCAGCTGTCTCATAGCGGCTGGCCACCTGCTGCACCTTATAGTTCCACACTTCAAATGTGCACTAAAACTGATTTTCCCTTCTGCAAGATAGTAAAGACCAGTGATACTTTCCAATGAGTAGCATACATACAACGAGTGCAGTGGCATGCATGAGGCAAGCCCCAGGTCCTGGATGCAGCTGATCGTGTGCAGCATGGGCATCATGTCAAGATAATCTGCATAGCATGTATAGCGACCATGTGATCACCCAAGCAAGATCCTTTGAAGCCTCTGGACAAAACAAACAGCCGCTGGAGCAACGCCAGCAGCAAATGCAACAGACGCAAGCAAAGCCTGCATGCCGTGATGATGTCGAGCAAATGATTATTCAAGCAGGAAGGTGGCATAGCGGGTGCTTTCTACCTGAGATGGAGTCTGGTAAAGTGAACATGGTGACTTCAAAGTCACCAAAGAGGATGTGGCCTATTACAGCCAACATGAGTGCCACACACATGACAGTGTACCCCACATCCAGAATCCATGGTAACACCTGCATCAGAAGACCACAACATGACTGACTGCTGCAATGGGGTGTGTATCAACACGCAATGTAGTATTGATCAAAAGGTCTGTGACCTGCTGATGATGTACTGTGCCTACAATCCTTTTGTGCGTCTATGTCATGTGACAACAACATCAGCCATCAGACAGATTGCTGCTCTGCTAGGAAGCTGTCAGACGTGACGCCAAGGAGTGCTGTGACACCATGAACAGCGTATACCAACACAGGCATGCCACAGCAGGATGGTATGTCGGCCCTGAGGTGCAGAGGCTTACCTTGACAGCAGTGGTGGTGAGGATGGATAGCCTCTTCTGGGCTGACAGCACTCTGATGAGGCGCAGAATGAGCAGCTGCATGGTGATGCCCTGAAGCGTGGTGTACAGAGTGATTTGGGTAGCCATGCTGTCTGCTGCGGTGTACATGTCAGCCATGCTGTTCAGGCCAGTGTCAACGTCAGGGAGAGTCCATCTGCCTGCACCTCCTGGTACCTCTGCCCAGGTGCTGGGGGCAGACACTACAGACAGACGCACACACTTCTTGGTTGTCTTGTACGCATGTCCCAGGAGAGCAACAAAAGACCCAGCGGACATGAAGTGAGGGACAAAGTGGAGCTGAAGACACTGCATTGAGGGCGACTGTGTAGGGGAAGCCACACACAGCGCATGACATGCTCCAGCAAAAATTTCGCAGGCAGAGAAAGCTGCGTCCGGTGGTGTTATGCAAGTGAACAATCTTGGCCAGTGCAGTTACACACTCTACTGACGTCAAGATTAGACTTGCAAACCCTGTGCTGTGTTTGAGATCACCGGTGCTGCAGCCTAGGAAACACACTGTCAGATCTAGCGTAGGATCACACACGCACCGTTGTAGGTAGAGGGGTTCTTCTTCTTGGGCAGCAGCAGGCGCGCTTGGGCACCTCCCAGAGAGTCATACACCTCATATGTGTCCTGAGGCTGGAAGTCCACCAGGCTCTGGATATACACACTGTAGGTGATGAGGCAGATTAGCATGGATGCCAGCACAGCCATGTCATACAACACCCAGGTCTCACCCAAAGCTTCCTGTGAAAGGCACATGAAGTCTTAGTACAAAGAGGAGTGTAATCTGATCACATGCGTGATGCATGATAGTTGCTAAAGGAGCTGACTCATATGACACCAAGCCTGGCACTTCAGGCTATATATGCATGACACAGCTTGTGAATGCAGGCTGATTGCTGACACAGAACTGACTGAAAGTGGAAGATGCAGCTCAATGTCTGTGACTTCAGCAAACTGCAGTGGCATCGATGTTCAGCAACAGGCAACTCTTGCTGCAACGAAGCAGGCAAGGACTCTGGGCAGCGACCAGTTGATGCTGGATCTGGTTGGACACAAGCTGCATGGATGGGTGCACCATCAGCGGCATCAACAGCATAACACTGGGGGCCTCTCATGCTGTCAAGTCTTGCATAAAGCATGTGAGACATTTGCCACAACGAGCCAGAACAAAACCCACTGAACAGGGCACAAAGTGCAAACAGGTGTTGCAGGACATTTGCCTGGATCATTGTCCACACAGAGGTGCCAGCCCTGGTGCCGTGAAACACAGAATAGATAAGCAGTCCTGTCTGTGCAGCAGTCAGCAATACCAGCAGCACAAAGGCTGCCAACACTGTCTGATCGATGCTGCTACTGCTGGATGTGAGGGTTATGTCAGGGATGGCCACAAAGCGTGCCACCACATTGATCAGCCCTGCCAAACCCCAGGTGAAGTCAATCCTGGCATACCTGCGGCAAGCAGAAGCGCAATCTCCTTCCGGCACAGGCTTGTCAAGACAAGGCCTGTGTGAATGCATTCCAAGGGGAAAAGAACCAGCTGAACTGTGGCAATCAATAGTTTAACAACCTTGCATTCTAAGCGATTAGAGAAATCCAACTTTGCGAAAAACTCATAAAGGCCTGAGTACCTTTTCATAAACATCATAGGTAACAAGTCAGAGAGCCAAGCAGAGAAACTATGAAGGGCCTGAGGACCTTCTGTATATAGGTGACAAGTCTGAATGCCTTGAAGAGGGGCCAGCTGGCTGGGAGAACATAGTTGTGTGCATGCTGCTTGCTGTTCAGGCCTTGATGGAGCAGACGTGCATGAGCTGCTTGCTGACAAAGCCTACAGAGGGAAAGCTCACCCATACACCTGGAGCTTAGCATTGAATGTAAGCAGCCGCACTGTCACAGTAGCAGTGTCGCCATCCAGGTAGTTGCCATCACTCAAAATGGTCAAGAGCCGCTGGCTGGCATTGTGGCTCAGCCTGTTGTCAAAGACGACAGGGAAGCCGAGACTAAAGCCTGCCATAGCACGCGGGTGGAAGCCGTACGGAGTGCCGACATAAGGAGTGATCTCACCGCTGCTTGCTGAAGTGTTGTAGAAATCACCTGCAGCTCCAAATCAAAGAGAGCAAAGTTACTTTGTGACTTGAATGTGATGTGAAGCAAGGGCTACTGTTGACTCTTCATGTCTCCAGCAGAACAAGCCCTGCTTGCAGTGAACAGATGATCACTGCAGTGTTGCTGATTGCCAATCAATGCATGTATCTAGCCCAGCGCCGCCGGCAGAACAGCAGACGGCATGCACACTAAGGCACCTCCAGATCTTTGTGCCTGTGCTGTTGCTTGGGCAGGCTGTTGTGCTTTTGGCTGTCCAAGCACAGCACAGGGAAGAAGCAACAGGCTGCATGCATGGACAACAGAAGCTGCCCAGATTCGCGACATCTCGCCTTGTTACTTTCAGGGCAAAGATGCTCACCCACAACTGTTGTAGCATCATAGGCGGACGAGTCAGCCAGGAACACAGCGTCCACTCCATAAGGTGCTGAGCCTCCAGAGGATTTGGCCACAACAACAGCCTGTCCAGTGTCCGCATCATACACCACCTGTTGCTCTGTGCACACCGTGGTGAACTTGTCAAAGCGCTGGTTGCACGCATGTGTGAGGAGCCTACGTGTAGTTTGCAGCAAGACTCCTGCCACCACCTGGTTGCCAGTCCAGCCTGCATCACACCAGCCAGGTGCTGTGGTGACAATGAATAACCACACAAAAAAAGCAATAATAATAAAAATAATAATAACAATACTAATAACAATAATAATGATAAAACGCTGGTGACGATGATTCTGTTGATTGTGAAGGAGTAGATTTGGTGTGAAGGGGTGAAAAAGGACACAAAACAGATGCTGAACATGGCTATGGTGGGCGCTGCCAATCACAAGTCAACGCCAGAACAATGACGACCAGTCAAGCAGAAACGTTTTTTAGGCAGGACACTCACAACCAAAAGATGCGACTTGTATGCTGTGCCTGTTACAGCATCAATGTGAATTGTACAAGCAGCATGAGCAGGCTTGAGATCATGCATACCAATCAGCCTTGAAAGCTGCTGGCTTGCATACACAGGGTCAGATGCATTGCTGTTGGTGTAGACCGTGGTGCTGTTCGCCGCCACTGTGACAGTGGTTGCCGTGTAGTTCAACGCCAGCTGCAGAGGCAGAAGGTGCAGTCTCAGCTTCAGATGATTGTCATTGCCTTGTGCACAAGATTGCAAAGCAGCTTGTATCTAGGTTGGCCAAACAGAGTCAACACTCACACCAAATTGGATGCCTCTATGATGCACAAGCAGTCACTGCTGGTAAAAGAGGCATTGGTAAGTCACTGTGGGCTTGCAGTGGCACTGGAAGACAGTCAAGCATGACCTAGCATGAGCTTGCAAGACACAGATACAAAGAGGACTTGCCGTAGTTCCGTCAGTAGAACTGCAAGGAGTGGACTGCAGCCTGCGTCCACCACTTAGTAGCCCATCGATCTCCCTGGTGATGTTGTCAGCACTCACGTAGAACTGTACTTTCAGATCACCATCAGTATCTCTTGCGCACCCTGAGGATGTGGTCAGCATGCTGGCTGACGTAGAGGCTGTGCTGCTTAAAGCAGCCACAGTAGAGTCACCAGAGCCAAGGATTGCTGCAATGGCCTTCACAAAGGTGGAGTAGATTGTGTTCAGCTGCTTCTGCGTATACTGCAGCACCAGAACCCCAGTGAAAAGTAGGCATCTTCTTTTCCTCTGGAGTCTGGCATGGCTTTCCCTTCAATGCATAGTGCTGGACAAGCCACATTTTTGGGGGCCTAGCACCATGCCCTTTCACATTCAATGGAGGTTCTTGATTCAGAACCTTGACAGTCTCAGCTGTTGAGTCAACAGCCACACTAGTTATGAGTGCTGTGGTGCACCCTGGCTGCCATAGCAGCACTTTGTCTGGGAAAATCTACCAGAACAAGGCAGATAGTGTGACATGCATGAACTGCAGGCAGTCGGAGACTGACGCAGACTGTGCGTTATGACATGTGCATGCGATCTGAGAAAGCTGCTTACAGTCATATATGTGGTGTAGTCATTTAACAGGTCCTGGAAATCATCAGCAATAGTGGTGTAGGGCACAATCCAGAGAGGATCCTCTCCCACTGACAAGGCAGCCTCCATCTCGTACAGCTCAGCTTGGATGCAGGTCAAGTTTGCCAGCAAGCCTGCAGTCATGAAGGTCACACATGACAGCCCATCTGCTGTAAGCTGGCTCTGCACAGACCACGGTTCGTAGGGCGCAAAGCAAAGTTGCTAGGGTGCTGGGCATCGCGACCCTGTTGTCATGATGCCTTTATATTCCTCAGCAAGTAGTCGTGCTTGCTGATACGTGCACTGCAAAAGGCAGCAAGTCTTGAACGATTTGCTGTGAAGACTTTGCATCCGCAAGACTTCAGCCTGTTGTCCCTGTTGAGGCTGCTATATGCATGATCTGCCAAGAAGTCCTTGGTGCGACTGATGCCAACGCAAGATTTTGCATGTGGCGCATACGACAAGGCATCAGGACAGTACCAGACAGTACAGCAGTGTCATTGTCAACAGTAGCAGTAGTCAAGGTGTAGTTTGTCAGTTGGGCTCCATCAGTGCCGTTTGTGCTGCTGCTGTTCACTGCTGTCACGCTCAGGCTGAGGGCACTGCTGAGGCTGGTGCTCACCAAGCTGGAGTTCATCAACAGGCCTGCAGGCAGCATCTCTGCTGAATAGGGACAATGACACACAGTCAAGAGGAAAAGGTGATCAAGATGTCAAAACACAGAGATGTGACCTAGCACTCTTGGGTGCATACAGCTGCAATCAGAGCAAGTGTGTGTGCAAGCATCAGCACCATGTCATGTTGTGACTGCTGCAGCCAGCAGAACATGGTTGATGTGTAAATGCAACATGAATGACTTGACTCGTGTGAAAGCAGCATTGCAGATCAGACTTTGACAATCAAATAATCAGGAAAGCAAAAGTGTAACTGTTTGACTATGATGATGAGGCTGTCTTGTGGGATGTGGCATAGGAAATGAGCTGATGTGCAACTTTTGAACAGGCAGCTCAGCCTGACAACTGCTGGCTTTGCTTCCTCTGGGGCTTCCTGTGTATGTGAGGTTGCTTTGCAAGCACTAGGAGCATATTACATCACTACAATACCTGCCATGCTCAGGAGCCGAGTCAACACAAGACACAAACAGACCTGATGCAGTCTGCAACAAGTGGCGCCTGCGTGAGGTGCTAGCAGCTGGAGCAACATCTGAGATGTCTCCCGACACTCCTAGATTGGCACTCAGGCTCAAGGTGAGCAAAGCCGAGTCTGAGGTGTTCATAGCCAGATCGTAGCTGTCTACAGAAACTGCTGAGACAGACACTGGAGCCCATGTCAGGTTCTGCGCCGCTGCCGCTGCTGTCAAGTTGGGGGCGCTGGTGAACTCTGCACGCAGCAGGTCCAGCAAACATGACAACACTTGCCATGTGGCTTGCATCTCGAACAACACAATCACTTGCATCACACATGAATCACTCATTCGTTCACTCATTTGTTGAACACATGCTTTCCCCTAGAATCAGATGATCCTGAGTAGCACCCTGTATAAGGTCCTGTTGTGGCAGTCAGCATACCAAACATAAACTAATACATGAGCTGCCACCGGGTGCAGCCGTCCAAGTCATCATTCAAATTGTATGCCAAGTACATGCTTAATTTGCTTCAAGCAAGCAGACACGAGCCAGCAGCCTATCAACAGAAGCAGAACATAATCAAGTACAGGCTCACCAGATATAAGACCAGCTGCCAAAGCGGATTCAAGAGCATCAGTTGCATTGCTGGTGGCGGTCAGGACGTCAGCCTGGGTCTGAGCATCAGTGAGGTTTGCAGCAGACAGGGTCAAGGGCAGGGTGAGGGTGACAGCATACTGTTGCTGCACCTGCACCAGACGCCACGCTGAAGCCAGCTGAGCGTAACTGTCCTTGGCCCTGCACACCACAGAATCAGGAGTCATGTTGGCTCTTGCTTGGCACTGGCCAATCCAGGTTTGTTGCCAGACAAGCAGGGCGCTAGAACCTAGTGCCTTGGGCAATGCTGTTTGTGCAAGTGTTACAACATGTGAAGGGACATGGGTAGCACAGAGGATGCAGTGCCTGGGCAGATAGACAGTTGCCATGACAGACAGAAATCTGGCAGACAGGCAGAGCAATAGGAACATGTCAAATATGCACACAGGCATGCAGGCTGGAGCTGAAAAGATCCCACGACGTGTTGTGTCAGGCTAAGTTGGGCAGGGGGGTGAAGCATCAGGAGTGCAGCACACCTGTAGAGGTAGAGGTATGCCCCTGGCTGGCACAGCCCAGCTGCTGCAAAAGTGATGGCGCAGGCCGGGCAGACATCACCTGTGGCACAGGGAGTCACATCCACCACCACGATGCTGCTGGAAATGTCAGCTCCTGTGGAGTCGAGCGCCACAGCACCGCAGTCCTGCTTTGTACAAGTCTATGTCAGCACAAAACAGGGAGATGTCCAGATGACACGTCCTGACAAATATGAGCAGATGCAGGTGTGAAGGAAAGTCAGGGGTACAAGATTGCGTTGAGGGCAGCCATCATACAACAACAGAAGATTGTTGAGGGAGGCACCAGAGTCTGCCAAAGGCTGCTTGACTGCTGCGGGCGGGTTGCTGTAAGAGTTCATGAAACGGAAACCCGCCAACAACCTGCTATTCTTCATCAGTCACGATGCAAACTCTGTTGTTGCTGGATGCAGCTCTGAGTACAATTTCACAAGCCAAGCCAGTCTGAAATGCAGTCTTACTGTGGCATTGTTTGCTGTTGTACAAGGGACCAAAGGGACTGCAGCCGCCACACTATACCATGTGGTGACGCTGGTGGAGTTGCCATACGCAACAAACTCAAGCCCGGGTGGGCCTGCACTCAGAGCATCCCTGCACGCAATGGTGGCTGGGAAACTTATCTATAGAATGCATTTGGGTACTGACCCAGTTCCCTGTGTCAAAGAATGCATGGCCTCTGCTTCTCTTGAGCAACAGCAAACCATGTATGCAGGCAAACTTACAGGCATTGCATCACTTGATTTCCAGAGCTGCGGGCAGAATCTGACGCACACAAAGAGCCGGAGTGGACAAGCTGCAGAGAGACACACACACAGATGGGCACAAGAAAGCAATGCCCTTACCTGGTACTGCACAAGACATCACTGCAGGTGCCATCAGAGCACAGGTACTGTCCAGTGTCACAGGGGTCGATGATGCTTATGGTACGGGACACAGTGGCATTGAGGCTGGGGATGGAGTAGTCAAAGACCAGGAATGTGACAGCAAAGGTGGTGCCCACAGCTGCTGACGTGTTGACTGCACATGATGTGATGCCCTGCTCCACAAAACGGTAGCCTACAACCATCCAGCATCAAGCTTGCGGCTTGCTCGTGCGCAGGCTCTCTGAGCCATATCAAACAAGGTGTAGACAGATACACACATATGACCGTGTGAACAGTCCACAAGCAGAAACAAGGTAGGTACAGCCTGACAACTCTGAAAGAAACCGGTGGGTACAGCTGCTGTTATGTGAAGGCTTTCTCATTGCCCATTGAAGATGTGTGGGAACACATCATAATGCATGTACAGCAGAAGCCAGTAATGTGTTACAGTGCAAGCGCATTGACATGGACAGCTCTTGGGATACACAAGCTTTGAGAAGCGTCCCTTGGACAGTGTAAATCCAACATGACCACGCCTGGGGACAGTTAAATTGCACTTCTACATTGTGGAGATATCCTAGGTATCACCAGACAGCACGGACTGTAGATACTTCCCAAAATAGAGTGCATCGTATTGTGACCAAGGGGGTTTTTCAGATTGCACGTGTGAGCAACAAGCAAGGAAACATACGGCAGATCACGGGTGGTGAGCATGGAAAGGTACCTGGGCAAGCTGTTCCTAAACAGGCCGTGGGTGGACAAGCCAGCACCACACTGGTCAGGTTCCCGTCTGATGCACTGATGGCAGTAGCACCCAGCTCACACAGGACAGCTGCAGTGCAAGAGACTCGTCACATATCTTGCATGTGATTCACGTTTTGTACGTCCTGTACCTTTACAGATCAAGATCAAGGCGAGCAACTTGTGCAGGTAACTCATCATGTCAAAGGGAGACTTTGCAATGATTGAGAGGTTGTGATGTTACAAAGCAAACTGTAGATGCATAGTGAAGGGTGTTGCACCTGATGTTGGGGACTGGCCAGTGTTGCAGGCCTGATAGCTGTACCCCTGCATGCAAAAATGCTTTCCAATCAGTAGCAACAAGCATTCAATCATCAAGCAGCATGACTTGTTGGCCTGGCCACACACAGGCCTCTGCTGCTGGACAAAGCATTGTGCCCATGTGCATTTAGCCCCAACTTGAGACAATAACAAAGGATTGTTCTTTCAACATGCATCTCAAAACTAAGCAGCATCGTGCTGCACTCAATGTTGTTTGAGTGCAACATAATGCTGCTTCTTCACCCCTTCACAGTCTCAGACAAGATGCAACCATGAATGGCAGGTTTGTCATTCAGTATGCTCTGTTTTCTTGCCAGTGCTAGCAAGCAATGCAGCTGGACGCAAAAAACAAGGAACCCAGGTATGCTGACCTGCTTGACCTGAACGACAGATGACAAATAGGTACTGGTGACAAGGGTGATCACAGGTGCTGTCACTGTGGTCAACACTCGAGCGGTCGTCCCAGGACAAAGCCCACTAGAGCTACAGGCAATCTGCAACACCAGCTAGCTGTCAGCTTCGCTGGAAACACAGCACTGCGCTGCTGTACTGTGCTGCCAGGTGGTGATTATGATATGCCTGGCATAGATCAGTGCATGACAGTGCATGTGCTGTGCTATGATTGATGAAAAGCAGGTTTGTATGGCAATGTATGCTGAAGTAATGGATCATGTCATGCCTTGTTGGAGCAGAGGGTTTCTCCAGCAGGGCAAACAGGCTCAATCACCAGGGTACGGTTCACACTCGCAGACAAGCCCTGGCTGTTGGTCACTGTGAAGGCAATGGTGTATACACCGGCCGCCTTCATGTTGTAGCTGCAGGCATGTATGCCTGTGGTTGTGAACAGATACCTGCGCATGGCAGCATGGGGTGATAAGATGCAGACATGAAAGTGTGGGGTAGATTCTCAGTGGCAAATGAGGGTGCAATATGAGATCAATAAAACTACCAGAAGCAGCATAAGACATTGAGTGATCATGGAGAGTGATGACATGCAGAAACAACCAAAACGCAGGAGGACACACAAGTAATTGTTTCTTGGTCAAGACACAAAGCCTGTCGTCACATGGTGGCATCAAATCAACGCCAGATGCGGGCACATGACAGTGGGGCGTACTCTGCAGTGGAAATGGAGCATGCTTGAACATAGGGCGTCAAAACTCCATCCAGAGAATCAGCAGCAGAGCATCCCCTACAATGAGTCATCGCAAGAATTGATGGCGAACACGCTGGCAGAGGCCAAGCAGGGCGCACATACATGCATGCATGCATGCGTGCTGGATGTATGGTATCAGGCCTCTGCACATCAACTATGCACATGCTTGCTTATGCATTACTGCAAGTGCTGTGCTGTGTGCTTGCTTGTGTCTTGTCAAGCACCATACACAAGGTATTGACACCTCCAGAGACATGAAAGCCCCTACCACAGAAGCAACTTGACATGGTCAGCCATGCAGGCAAGATCATACAACTCAGAAAAAGCGTGCTACCTGTCACAGATGACATTGGTGGGTTGCGGGCTAGGACAAGCAAGGTATGAGGTGCCTTGAGTCACTCCCAAAACAGCCTGCCCAATCAGCTTGATGGTGAGATAGGTCCCAGCAGTGGCAGCAGTTGTGGTTGTGCTCTCTATGCACAAGCCGGCACTGGTGCTGCAGAACAAGGTGCCATCACTGGCGGTACACTTGACTTTTGGAGACTTGCATACCACCACTACTTCCCTCAGCCCTTGCGTGGCTGCATTGCCAGAGCTATCACTGACATCGTAGGTGATGTAGTATGGAGATGAGGAAGAAGTGGGAGCAATCGTTTTGACAGCCCCGATGCCATACGAGGTCAGCTTGCTCGTGATGTTGCCATCGACGTTGTCCTTTGCTGTTGCACCAGGATCGACGTAAGCTGTGCCTGCAGGAAAAGGTTCTGCATCAGCAAAGGTATGCACAAAGAGCAGGCTGTGGTGCTGCAGAGCGGCCTTGTGACACTGAGCTTACAGTACGCTTACAGTATACTTGCAGCACACAAAGCCAGTAGAGTACACTACAAGACAGTACAGCACAAGACAGCATATAGCTTCAACCAAGCATGGCTGGTTGCAGCACAGTTTACGCTTTAGCAAACACTGGCAAAAGCCAATGGCACCTGTAGTGCCCAGCAACGGCATGCCACTGTTTGATCCAGACAAGTGCAACATAATCAGGAAACCTACCAGCGTAAATTGTGGTCACCACCAACAGCAGTCCTGTTGATGTGGTAGCATTCACACTCATTGAGTTCAGTAAGACTGTAATGACGGGAGGTGTGGTGTCTGTTGACACCACAGTAGTAGTTGATGCACATATGGACGTTGCCGCCAGACAGACGGTCAGGGTTGAACACCTGCAGTACCAACAAGCATACAAAGCACACACTTTGCTCTGCTGCACTTATAATACAACATTATGCTCAGCAGTCAATGCTGAAGTCATCAGAACCACACAGAATGCTAGCTTGATCTTCAGGCAGGCAAATGACCTTGCCATCAGGTGGAGATGACATCTCATGAAGCAAGTTGCACATCACTCATGTGATCTGTTCTGCATGTATGAGGCTTTGCACAATCAGATGGCGATGTACAACTGTGTGTGCCTGTACAGGACATACAACAGCATGCTTTCAACAAGTTTGGCGTAGACCAGAGTAACAGGCTTGATACCTGCAAGTGGTGGAACAGAAGTGCTCCACACCAGTACAGGGAGAGACTATTTTGACGACTCTGGTTGCAGTTGCAACATTGTCAGCAGCATCCTCTGCAGTGTATGTGACAGAATAGCTGCCCGCCTGCACGGCAAAATCTGGCGATGACTTTGTCAAACAGTGTTGTATTGTACACTTCGGGTCTGATTTGGTCTACCACAGCATTGCTGTCTGTTTGTGATGCTGCAAACTCAGGTTAGGCTGGTGACAAGCAAAAGGTGGTTGGCGTCCTTACCACCATGGTATTGATGGCACTGACTCCGGTGGTCACAATGCTTGTGATGGCTCCATCAACAGCATCGTACGCTGTTGCACCAGGGTCACTGTAAGCCTGGCCCTGCAACACAGACCATCACATGATGAAACTGCATCTTGGGCCACAAGTCAAGCCATGTGGTGTCAGTGCACATTGCTTGCAGGTGCAGACAGACTGGCTTCAGCCTGGCATCCAGACAGACTGGCTTCAACCTGGCATCCAGACAGACTGGCTTCAACCTGGCATCCAGATATTTTCGTGTCTTCAGCTAATGCTTCATGAGTGAACGCCATAATGCTATGCATCTTTGAAATCTCACAGACCACACATGCAGCGTTGTGCAAGGACCATTACACTGTAGATCATCATTGGAACACACAACAGACAAGAGCACTACCTGTGTCACGGTATATGGGTTGGCCCCAAGAACAGTAATGACAGGCGGAGTTGTGTCACTGACTGCAGCCAGTGTGGAGTAGGGGGTAGTGATGTTGACAGCAGTCACCAAGATCTGACCCGGGGGCGGAGGAGGTGGTGGAGGGGGTGGCGATGGTGGTGGAGGGTTTGGTGGTGGGGGACTGGGTGGAGGCGGCCTTGGAAGACGTGGTGGTGGAGGAAATGGAGGTGGGCTAGGTGGTGATGGTGGAGGTGGGTTTGGTGGTGATGGTGGAGGAGAGCTTACCAGGCCTGCCCCAGGGGGTGGTGGGCTCTCTGGAGGTGGCAGCACAGACGGTGGTGGTGGTAGTGGTGATGGTGGTGGTGATGGTAGTGGTGACAGGGGTGGTGAGGGTGGTGGTGATGGTGGTGGTGGTGGTGATGGTGGTGGCGAACTCACCACCAAAGCTGCTGGAGGTGGCAATGGGCTTTCCGGTGGTGGGGGTAACTCAGGTGGTGGGGGTGACTCAGGTGGTGTAGGTGGTGGACTAGGGGATGGTGGTTGTGTCAAGCTCAACACAACAGCATCAGGCGGTGGTGGGGTTGGAGGTGGCGGTGGAGATGCAGGAGGCGGTGGCAACACTGAGACAGTTTCTGATGGCACTTCAGCTGGGGCTGCAGCTGGTGATTCTGATGTCGGCGACAGTGGTGGTGGCTCTGGTGACGGTGGTGGCAGTAATGTTGGGAAAGAGCCTGCAGCCACAGGAGGTGGCGGAGGGCTTACAGGGGATGGGGAGATCTCAGGCGCTGTTGCCAGACCTTCTGTTGGAGCCTCAGGTGGGACTCCTGAGGATTCAGGCAATGCATTTGGACCTTCTGTGGGAGCTTCTGATGGAGCTTCCACAGGTGGCAGAGACAGGGGTGAATCTGGTGGAGGGGGTGATGGAGGGGGCGG
>JAABUP010004038.1_pt1 | contig 24716 bp, 25 predicted proteins | sample 5559201 | NCBI WGS metagenome assembly JAABUP01 (sample SAMN10711887, study PRJNA513373) | rock metagenome | isolation source: Antarctica rocks | place: Antarctica
TCGATACCGACACGCTCGCCACCATCAACAGCGATCGATCGGTCAACAGGAAGCGGCGTCCGCGGCGACGGTTGTGGACGCCGCTTCACCCTGCCACTTGACAAACCCATCCTCCATATCAGTGGTGTCGGGTGGTTCGTCGAGCAGATGGACGTCGACGGAGGCGCCGGTCGCCGGGTCGACGCCGGTGACCACGGCCAGAAGGTAGTCGGCCGGGTGAGCGGCCGCGAAGCGGCGTTCGCCCTCGGTGAGGAAGAAGCCGGGAGCGAGTCCTTGCGTTCCCTTCACCTCCACGTACAGGGGACCGGTGACGGTTGTCGCGCGGATGTCGTAACCCGGATGGTTGTAGGGCATCTCGGCGACGTCGACAACGTCGTCGCGCCGACGGAGAAGTTCGAGCACTCTCCGCCGCGAGATCTTCTCGATCTCCCTGCCCAGGACAGTCGGTACATAGGGGACCTGAGTGTTGTCGGGCAGCCGGCCGGTGGCCGGCGTCGCCGTCCGCACGATCTCCTCCCACGTATGAGGATCGACCCGCCGCACGCCCGGCTGGAAGTAACCCCGCCGCGCGCCGCCCGGTTCCAGATAAGTGCCGTCCGCCTTTTTGAACGGGACGGAATCCGGGAACGGTGTGTAGGAGAGGATCTCGCAGCGCATCAGTTCGGGGTCTGACCCTGCTGACGTCGCTCCGATGGTGCCGCACCCCAGGTACACCTGAGGTTGTGTTCCGCCGTCGGCGCGCCGACGACCCCGGTAGTAGAGGAAGACCTCTCCGGGTTGGATCAGGTTCCGGTAACGCCGCGGGTACTCGTAGACCAGGCCCAGCACGTCGGCGTAGGTGTGCCCGGACTCCGTCGCTGCGCCGGTAGCCAGCACTAGAGGCATCGTGTGACCGCTGGCAGCGGAGCGCCGAAAGTGATCCGACTGCAGTGTCCGGGCGCGTTCCACATCATGGCGTCCGACGAACGGCGCCGGAAATTCTGGTGTCGGGGCATACCGGTGAGTCTGACACCACCCATGCCCCGCACCATCGGCGAACGATCGACGGATCGAAGATTCGCCGGCAAGCGGTCCTGGGTGCGTCCCTCATCCGCAGGTAGACCTGGACTGCACGTCGAGGTCGAGGTCAACGGTGACGCAGCGACATCATGTCGTAGACGTCGTCGAGCGGGACCTCACCAGCGGGGATCACCGCCAGCCGGCCAAAGCAGAGCTGCTTACGTGGGATCACCCGTGAGGTATGTCAGAGTCGCTGCATGGCTCACGACGACGGTGACGGTCTGTTCGATCGTCCGGCTCCGGGTGAGCACCCTCCCAAGGTCCAGGTCGTCGAAAGTAACCCCGCCCCGGCTGGGCTCACCGCATTGCCGCCACCCGCAGTGGATTCGCGGGCGAACGCGATCCGGCGGAGCCGAAACCGTTTCGCGGTCTATCCGGCGCCAACCGTGTTGATGTCGAGCCGGCGACCGTTCCCCGAGTCCTCCCTGCTGGATGTCGCACATCCGGCGCAGGTCGAGGCGGTGGCGGCCTGGTTCGAGAGCCTGCTCGACGGCAGAGATCGTTTTCGGTGGGCGTTGCGAGACTCTCTGGACGAGCTGATGGACGGGCAACGGACCGGGAGGTGGTGCTATCAGCATCTGTCGAAGACGGAGAAGACCTATCTGGGCACCGCGGTGGAGATCAATCTGACCAAGGAGTTCGCGATCGCGGCCGGCGACGACTTGGACTGGGAAGTGGCGGGCGCGGACCTGGACTGCAAATTCTCCAAAGACCTCGCCGGCTGGGAGATCCCGATGGAGATGTACCGGTGCTCCGATCACGGCGGCCGGTCCGGCAAAGCCGATCACCCGGCTCTGCTCGTGTGGTTCGACGACGATCACGGCCGGTGGGCGGCGGGAGTCCTGCAGATCACCGACGACCTACTCAGGTGGAGAGAAGGCGTCGTCGGTCGGCCACGGGTTCGGGCGTACAACCGCGACAACAAGCGCAAGATCAGCGACGCCGCCCTCCCGCTGGTCCGGTGGCTGTGGGGTGGCCTGCAGGCCGACCTTCCGAGCAACCTGCTCCTGCATCTGGACCCGGCGGTCAGAGAACGCATTTTCTCAGCCGCGAGCCGCGCCCGGCAGAGCAGTGGCCAGCAGCGCATCAATCAGCTGTTCCGGGAAGTGACCGGCAGGATCGTCAGCCGGCAGACGGTTCTCACCGTCGGACAGCAGGACGACGCGCCCAAGCGGGTCCGGGAAGCACGTCTCCAACTGCGCAGCGAGGGCTATCTGGTTCTGGGACATCAGGAGTCACATCCCGAGATCGCACGAATGCTGCAACTCACGGTGCCCGTCAAGGGCGAATGGATCTCCGCCCGGGTGACGGAAGTCGACCCTGGAGACTCGAGGCCGATGGTTTTCGTGCAAGGCCGATGGTGGGCGGTCGCCCATACGGAGGCCCCCGCGATGGTCGCGCCGGTTCTCCGCGGGCTCTACCTGGAACCCCAGCCCTCTAGAGCCGGACCGACAGGCGCAACTGCCGGCGACGTTCCATAGGGCTGAAAGGCTCGACGTCGGCCCGGGTCAGGACTCGTCCAGGCGCTTGCGCCGGGGCTCATCGGTTTTGCGCCGGGCAGGTTTGCCGAGTTGCTTGGCGATGAGCGGATGCAGGTGCCGGGCAATGGCTTCGGCCAGGACAGGCGGGACGGCGTTGCCGATCTGTCGGGCTACCTCGATCTTCGTTCCCTCGAACTCGAAGTGGTCGGGGAAGGTCTGCAACCGGGTGGCCTCGCGGTGGGTGATGGGCCGATCGGCGACCGGGTGCAGGTAGCGGCCCTTCTCCGGCTTGAAGAACTCCGTCCGTACAGTCAGTGCCGGTCGGTCCCACCACAGGCGTCCCATCACGTCGGCTGTGCCGGTGGGCTTCTCTGCCCAGCAGCGCGGGAGCAGATCGGGTCTGTTCCGGGCGAGGTCGAAGCGGTTACCGCCCTCGGGGACCGCTCGGTACCGCTCCAGGGACATCGGGCGGGCCGTCCGACCGAAGTGCAGATCCTGTTCCCCTTCGGGATCGGTGGTGATCTCCTTCGACTCCGGGTACAGCTCGAGCCCGTCGAAGGCGTCGCGGACGGTGACGTACGGCTCACCCGTCTCCGACTGTGGACCGTGGGTCCGTTCCGGTGGCCACGGGACCTGGTCGACGCCGCGGACGGCCATGAAGATGCCTCGTCGCCGGCGCTGCGGGGCGCCGTAGTCCGCGGCGTTCAGCACGCCGTAGTTGAAGGCGTACTCGCTCAGCTCCGGGTCGGTGTCCATCAGTTCCAGCAGCCGGACGAACTGCGCCGATCGCTGAAACTCGGGCACGTTCTCGATGATGAAGGCGACCGGGCGGACCTGGCGCACCGCCCGAAGGTAGTGCTGCCAGAGTTCGTTCATCTCTGCGCGGCTGTCCTCGTCACGGTTTTTCCCCAAAGGGGAGAATCCTTGGCAGGGCGGTCCGCCGATGATGACGTCGGCGGGTTCGAAGTCCTCGACTGCCTCGATCGGTCCGTCGTAGACGGGGCAGCCGAAGTTCCGTTTGAACGTGCGGGCGGCGGCGGACTCGAACTCGATCGCCGACACCGGCTCGTAACCGAGGTTGCTCTGGGCGAACCCCAGCGAGAGTCCGCCGGCGCCGGCGAACAGGTCAAGAGTTCGGACTGTCCGGACTCGTGTCCCCGCCTTGGCGGAGGACGGTGCGGATGCTTGCTTGTACGGGCTCCCCATACAGGCAAGCTAGCGCATCGCTGAACGCGGCACCACGCGACACGCAGGAAGACAGATGTGCGTTCCAAATCCGGATGCTGCGGGCAGGATCGACTGCGGGCGACCTCTAGAGCCCTCCGATCACCACCGCATCGGGAAGGGACACCGGAGTGGACGTGACAGGCGGTGGGGCCCCGTTTGACGCAGGCTCACGGCCGGACGAGTTCGTCGTCATGGCCTGTTCTGCCGGTGAACGACTGCACGTCATCTCCGCTGAGATCGCCGAGTGCAGCGCCCGGCGTCAGGCGGCGGTGCGAGCTCTGCGAGATCGATTCGGATGGTCTCACCAACAGGTCGCCGACGCTCTTGGAATCAGCCGCGGCCAGGCGCAGAGTATTTACGAAGGACGATCCTCCGGCAGCCGACCTGGACGCGCCCGCACACAAGAGATCGGTGGATGACTCGACCGCACGTGGCCGAGGCCGTGCCGTCAGGTATCAGCTCGCCACCCCCTGCGTCGGACTGGTCATCGATGTCGCAGTCCGGTGAGCACCTGGTGGATGAGGTCGTTGGTGCAGGTCAGGAGCACCTGGCGAGCGATGAACAGGACGCAGTGACGCGCGGCAGCACGTAGGCGAGCCGGGTAGGTGGAATGAGCGCGATGACGGTGACGCCGATTAGAGGTCATACCGGTCGATATGCGCGGGGTCGTGTTTGCTGTGGGGGAGGCGGCGAGTGGCGTCCCACGGAACCGGTGTGATCTCTCGTGTTGGTTTGGCGGGCTGGTGAATGTGGATCCCTGCACGGCCGCATCGGCGGGCGGCGGGCTTTGATGATGGCCGATCAGCCGGCGCAGATTCTCGATCAGGGGATTCAGGTGTGAAGCCACCCAGTCAGGGATGACCTGCCGGCGGTGTCTGCACCCGCCGCAGCCCGGGAGTCTCTTTGCGTTTGGGATCCACATGGATGGCCGGTTATGTTGGATCTCGTGGCTCAGAGCGAGTCTTGGGCGTCCTCAGCCGGAACCAGAGCCTCCATGCGCGCCAACAGGAGCCGCGACACACGACCCGAACTCGCGGTCCGCCGAGCGGCTCATGCCCTGGGTCTGAGATACCGGGTCTCGGTTCGACCTATACCGACCCTCCGCCGAACGGCGGATCTGGTGTTCACTCGTGCCCGGGTCGTGGTATTCGTAGACGGCTGCTTCTGGCACGGTTGCCCCGAGCATCACACCGTCGCGGTGACCAATGCCGACTTCTGGGCGGCCAAGGTCACCCTCAATCGTGACCGCGATATCCAGACGTCCCGGTTGCTGCGCGAAGCGGGATGGACGGTGCTGCGCTTCTGGGAACACGAGGACCCCGCCGAGGCGGCCCTCGTAATCCACCAGGCCTGGTCGCGCCGGCAGGGGTTTGCGCTGTAGCCGGGCGGGGCCCGCGTACTCCCGCCCGACCGCGTCTCAGGATGAAGCCGGGCCTGAGTTTCTCGGCCACCACGGCGATGAAGGTCGCGGCCGCCCCTCCCCAGGCGTCCCGGCCGGTTCGGGCCTTCGCCGGGTTACCGTCGGGCGGCGGGTTCCACCTCGAAGTACGCGTCGTCGGTGTCGGCGTAGACCAGGATCAAGTCGAGCAGGTAATCCGGGTTCTACTCGATGTAGCGGGCGATGCCGGGCCAGGTGGGTCTTGGCTTCTTTTCGGTTGGTTCCCGGTCTGGACAGCGGATCCCAGGTCGCGCGGCCGCCGACGATGGCGACGTAGGCGACCGGGCTCATCAGCACACCACCTCAGCCGCTGATAGAAGCTCGACACCGGGAGCCGTGCCCAAGCGAGCTGTCCATGCTGGAAGGTCCACGGCCGTCGATCGGTGCCATCCGTCGACCCTGTTGGTCATTCGATCACGATAGGCCGCGCGGCGTCTAGCGTCACCGATAGGCTCGTAGTTCGCTGCCCGAACGGGTCTGTGGTTGGTCCTGGAAACGGAAGCGGGCGGTCAATGGTGGTAGGGGGCATCGAGGACTTTGACGCGGTCGACATGCGGCACATCCCGCCGGATCCCGGGGTACTCCAGGCCATAGGCCTCAGCCACGATCTGAGCACTGCTGTCGCGGACATCATCGACAACAGCCTCGACGCACATGCGAGGCACATTCTTGTGCGCCTCGTACTCCGTGATGGGGCCGTCGTGCGGATCCAGTTCATCGATGACGGCGACGGCATGGATGACGACGGTATCGACCGAGCCATGCAGCTCGGGCGGCCCAAGACGGAGTCGGTAGGCACCTTGGGGTTCTTCGGCGTAGGACTCAAGGCCGCATCCTTCAGCCACACTGGAATCTTGACCGTCCTGTCACGCAGGAAATATGGACAGCCGCAGGGCCGTCGACTCCATCGGGAGAGCGCGAACAACGGATTCGATTGCGAAGTACTGAAAGGTGATCAGGTGGCGATCGCCCTTGATGCCCAGTGGCCCGGGTTCAGGACGTCGAGAAAGGGCACGATCGTCGTATGGGACACGATCCAGAGCTTCCCTCCGTCCCGGGACTCCGAGGCGGCGAAGAAGTTCGTCGATACGACGATTCAGAAGCTGCGAGTTCATTTGGGTCTGCACCTGCATCGTTTGCTGACCACTGGCAACGTCTGGGTGGGTATCGACGTCCAGGACAGCGTCTCCGGTGAAGTAGTTCCGTGCACGCATGTGGAGCCGATCGATCCTTTCGACTACCGACGACCGGGTAACGTCGACTACCCGAAGACATTGATCGCGGCCGTCGGCACCGTTAAGATTCCTATCAAGTGCTATATCTGGCCTGGCCGCTCGGATTCACTTTCGTTTCGGTTGCCAGGAAGGGCCCCTGAGACCTTTCAGGGTTTCTTTATATATCGAAATCAGCGGCTTTTATCAGCCGGCGGTTGGCTCGGTGTTCGTGATGAAGATCGACGACTCCGGCTAGCTCGAGTGGCCGTTGATATCGAAAAACATCTTAACTTGTTCACCATGAACGCCGAGAAGTCCTCGGTCCGGCTGACTGACGATGTCATCTATGCGATCCGCGCCGCCGTGTCTGACGATGGCACAACCTTCGACAGCTATCTGGAACGGTCAGAGGAGGTTTTCCGAGAAACGAACAAGCGGTCTCGTCAGCGACCTCCGGTGTTGCCGCCGGGCAGCGGCTTCCCGCCCGCAGTCAAGCGGACGATCGGGCACCAGCTGCCGATGCTAGATGGGGAGGACCCCATCAACATTAAATGGCAACCTTTCGAGAGCGCCGACTTCATACGAGTGGACCGGGAGACCCGAACACTGTGGCTGAACAGACGCTACCGTTCGGCCATCCTCAACGGTGACTATGGTTCCCTGAACGATGCGCCGCTGGTCAAGTCCCTGCTGTATCTCCTGTACGAGGACATTTTCCGCGGTCAGACCATCGGCCCGAAGGAGAAAGAGAACATCGACATCTGGCAGAACATCCTAAGGTCGGCGGCCCAAAAGCAGCTAGCGGACTACGACAAATGACGGCGCCCGAGCGGTATCCACCGTCTTCCACTATAAAGCAGTACATGGATGGCGGCGTTCAAGGGACGATCTCGGTCGCCGGGAATCCGCCGGCTGAGATCGTGGTCGACCCGGCCCACGGGACCTTGAGTATCCGCGTCCGGACGAACGGCGCAGCCCCGGATTTATCACGGTATGAAAACCTCGCATGCACGGCTGAGTGGCAGGACGGCGACTCGTGGCTCCACTTAGCTGCGCATCTGCACGGCGACCCCGGCGAGATCTATTCGTTACTTTGCAACGTCTTGGACCGTCTGCAATTGCAAGGAGTGGGCTTTGGGGCCGCGGTCCAGGGTGCACTGGCGGCACTCAGCTCGTTGCTCAAAGAGCGAAGGCGAATGTCCGAGGACGCCCAGATCGGCCTGATTGCCGAATTGCTTGTCCTGCAGTCCATTGCATCTGAAATCGGAGCGAACGAGGCCTTGTCGGCATGGCGAGGGCCCCTTCGCGAGGAGCACGACTTCGGTTTATCGAAACTGGACATCGAGGTGAAGTGCACTCGAAGCGAGTTGCGGAACCACTGGATCTCGGGACTATCGCAGCTCGTGCCAACCTTTGATCGGGACTTGTTCATCCTTTCTGTACAGCTGACGTCGGCGGGCGCCGGACCGGGGGTGACGCTCCCCGATGTCGTGGGGTGTTTGCACGCGATCCCAGATATGAATCTGCAAAAACTTGATGCGGCGCTGAGATCGGTGGCCTACTACGACGAAGATGCCAACCTCTACCCTCACCGGTGGACGTTGCGGTCTGACCCGCAGTTCTTCTGCGTGGATGACAGCTTTCCTCGCTTGACCCGGGACATGCTGACCGACGCCGTCCAACTTGGTCACCGGATCCTAGATCTGACGTACAAAGTCGATCTAGAGAATATTCCCGCTGCGCTGCCACCAATCACTTTGTCCATCCAAACGAGTATCGGAGAAGTGCTGTGACACTCGACTGGCGCGAAAGTCTGTTCCACGAAATTCTCGACTCCATTTCCAAAGGATCGCCACGAAATTTGATCGACCGTGCGCAGCCCGATGCCACTGAAAATCATGGTCGAGCTGTCACTGTCGAGGACCTGCTGGCGACGGTTCGAGACGCCTCACCCGAGAGCGGTTTTCTGAACGCCCTCGGCATCCAAGTGCACAAATGGGATGCCGCAGACGAGTCAGGCGACGACTGGACGAGCGGAACAGAGCGATTTACTTTCGAGCGCCGGGCCCTCGTCGCGAAACGGCTCGGTCTCGACACCGTCGGAGCAGCCGCCCTCCTGAAACGGCGTCCCATATTCAAGGGTGGGACCGTGGTCGTGACCGCACCTTGGCACCACTGGTACACGGATGCGCGCGCAGCTGAGCATGCCTTCTACTGGCCGCTTTACAAGTCATACCTGACTGAAGTTCGCAATTGGCCGCCTGAAAACGTTGCCGCGCTCGACTTGGCCACCAATGACGTCATCAAGCGGTTGGCCGAGCCCACACGAACTAAGGCCCATCAATCGAAAGGGTTGGTAGTGGGCTACGTTCAGAGCGGAAAGACTGCAAACTTCACCGGCGTGGTCGCTAAAGCGATCGACGCGGGTTACCGGTTGATCGTCGTCATGACCGGCACGATCGAGATGCTTCGAGGTCAGACGCAGCGTCGGCTGGACATGGAGATGATCGGACAGCAGAACATCCTTGGTGACTCAACCGAAGCCCAGGCTGCAGCTGCCAATGCCGACTACCGAGACGACGACGGCTGGCCCGACAAGTTCCTGAACTTGGGACAGGATGAGCCGCTCACCGAGATCCGCCGTCTCACCCAGCACCACCGTGACTATTCTCGCCAGTTCAAGACACTCAAGATCGATCGAGTCGAGAAGACCCACCACCTCTACGATCCGCCAAACCTCTACCGGTCAGCGGCGCGGGTGGCCGTAGTGAAGAAGAATGCGTTCGTTCTCAAGAAGCTAGTCGAGGACATTCAACACAATAGCAAGGCCTTCGCGGAGATACCGGTACTGATCATTGACGATGAGTCAGATCAGGCGTCCGTCAACACAATTGACCCCGACAGGGCACGCAAGCCGGAATCAAGCAGTACCGCCGCGGTGGACGAATCTGATGACGGTGCAAGAAGCGCTCCTGATGTCGTCCGGCGCAAGGTCAACGGCCACATAGCAGCGATGCTGAAGCTGATGCCCCGCGCCCAGTATGTTGGCTACACCGCGACGCCGTTCGCCAACGTCTTCGTCGACCCGTCCGATCCGGTGGGGATCTTCCCAAAAGACTTCGTCATCGGCCTCGATCGCCCGCCCGGATACATGGGAGTAGACGACTTTCATGATCTAAATGCGGATCCAGAATTAACGGGTCCGCCAACTGTTGCCAATTCCAATCGACTGGCACGGGTGCGCTCGCTTGATGCATTAGACGGCGATGAGCTCCGACAGCGGGAGGAAACAGCCAGTGCGATAGACATGTTCGTCCTGACGGGGGCGGTCAAGCTGTATCGACGTTCGATAGACTCGTCGCTTGATTTCCGCCATCACACCATGCTCGTCCACGAGTCAATGAAGACCATAGTGCAGAAGGCTGCGGCTCTAAGGGTCGCGTCCATCTGGGCAGATGCCGGCTTCAACACGCCTGACGGTCAAACGCGATTGCGCTCCCTGTACAACTCGGACGTGCTACCGGTGTCAAAGGTTCGCGTGGAGCTCGGCGTGCCCGAAGCTCCCGATTTCGACTTAGTCGCGTCGTTCATTCCGACGGTATTGGCCAAGGTCAATGAAAACGGTAACGATCCGCTCATTGTCGTCAACAGCGATGCGGCTGCTCAGGCCGAGCACAAACGACTGGATTTTGACAAGGAAGAGGTCTGGAAAATCCTCATAGGTGGCGCGAAGCTCAGTCGGGGCTTTACCGTTGAGGGCTTGACGGTCAGCTACTTCCGTCGAGCGACAAACATGAGCGACTCACTTACGCAGATGGGCCGGTGGTTCGGCTTCCGCCATGGCTACTTGGACCTCGTACGCCTGTATATAGCTCGGAATGCCAAGTTCCAAACGGGAACAGTCGACCTGTACGAGGCTTTTGAGGGAATTGCAGTAGACGAGATCGCTTTCCGAGACCAGCTGGTTCGCTACGCCCAGTGGGATGGTGATAATCCTAAACTGTTGCCGTCACAGATACCGCCATTGGTAACACAACACCTGCCCTGGCTCAGGCCAACGGCAAGAGATAAGATGTTCAACGCGCGCCTCGTGCGACAGTCCGAGCAGCCAGTGCGGCCGGTGGCATATCCGGACACGACGCCGGCGCTACTTGCCAATCTTGAGTTGTGGACACCGATAATTGCAGGGGCGTCGACCAAGGTAGTAGTGAGTCCAGGAGCTCAAAGTTTCGACGCCTACGTCGGAGTCGTTGAAGCCAACACGATAATCGACGCCATCGAGAACGCCAAGTATCTGGACCTTTACCGTGAGCGCTACATCCTTCCTCGCATGGAGTTCTATAAGAGCCTCGTCAAGAGTGGCCATCTGACGTCATTCGTAGTTGTGATGCCTCAACTCCAGGCAGGTCAATTGCTCGATATAGGGGGCGCCCCAAGGAGGGTTGCCGAACGAAGCCGCCGGCCCTTCCGTGGTGGGCTGTTCAGTGAGATTACCGAGCCTGATCACCGCGCGGCCGCGGAGCGGTTCGTCGGCGAGAAGCCGTATCATGCTGGAGTGCTTGAGCAGTTCGCTGCCCCAGAGCGCGGTGTCGTGCTTTTGTATCTCATTCGTGAAATCAAGAACAAGAACGACACGCTAGCGAAACCGATCGCAGACGGACATATTGTCGGATTCTCGTCATACGTACCGAAGTTGGCGTTGCCCGTCATCGATGATCTAGTCTTTCAGGTTCGCAATAAGGAGAAGAGTGGCGACGCAACGACGGATGTCATATGAATGCTGATACTTCCGGGCCGCGGCGGTCAACGGCACTAACCGGGTGTGCACCACCACCCTGTCCCGCGCAGTATCAGTCAAATACGTGGAGATCGGAGATCAGCCGGTAGGCCTTGCTCGCTCAGTCTCTACCGCAGCTTCTACCTCGCCCGGCTACGGCTTGGGCCACCGCTCAAACCCTCCTCGCTAAGAGTATTCCTCGGCGGTGGGCTCACACCCAGGGTGTGGCCGCGGCCGCCTGGCCTGGTCGGGAAGTTCACTTTCCAGCAAAGCGTCACCCTGGTCGCGGCGGCGTGGCTGCACGATATCGGGGCTACGCCCCGGATCTAATTGTCACCGGATTCCATCCGGTGGATGGGGCCGTTCACCTCGCGGCCAGGGATTCCCTGCGCAGGTGGTGTCGTTGGTGGCGTTTCACACCGGCGCCCGCTTCGAGGCAGACCGCCGCGGTCTGACCGCGGAGTTGAACCAGTTCCCCGATCCGGACTCCGCCCTGCTGGACGCGGTGACGTGCGTCGACATGCTCACCAGCCCGGATGGCGACCCGGTCACCGCCGAAGCGCGACTGGCCGACATCTTCAGCCGGTACAGCCCCGGTACCCCCGTCTCCGACGCGGTCAACGCCTCGCCCCTGAACTCCTGGCCTGCGTCGACCGATGCCGCCACCGGTTCGGGTCACGGCCCGCCGGTGATTCACCTCGAGCCAGGCGGGATCGCGGCGACAAACCCCGCCCGGGCCCTGATGAGTACGTAGCCAGCGTCGCGGTGCAGGAACTGGTGCGCTAGCAGTTCGTCCTGTTCGGATGCCAGATCCGTCTTCCGGTCGCTGGTAGTTCACCACGGCGGCCCTGCGGCCGTGAATCGGAGCGACCTTCGGCCGCGCTGTGGTTTTCCCTGGCAAACCCGGCCAGGGCCAACGCCTTTCGGCTGCCCGACCTGCGGTCGATTGTATCGACCCTTTGAAAGGGCTGCGGGCCCGATGAACCCGTCCCAGCCGGTCGGGTGAACCTTCCTCTTCCTGGCCAACGCCCTGGCCAGCCGATGATCGCCCGATACCTGAGCGACAAGCTCAGCAAGCACGGCATACCCGTCCACGAAGCCCGCACCGCCACACTGCAGCAACTCGTCCTCCAAGCCCCGGGCACCCGTCATCGCCAACAGTCTCGGATTCCACCACGCCCACACCACCCGGCTCGTCCGCGAAGGCGGCGGCACCTGGAACCGCTACGCCGGAGGCGACCACAACCAGTAACCGCGAGGCCGCCGTCGACGGGAACACAGACCAGTCGAATATCGGAGCTCACCAGTCTCAGACCCGGTCTACAGCCCTTGAGGGCTTCGGTTTCGACCACTGTACGGCCGCTCCAGCGGTCCCAGTCCACGACATCGTCACGGCCGTTGGTCCACGTCGCCTTCTCATGGGGCGGCCCCCTTCGATCTCGGGCTTGACGAATGCGGCCTTGGCTGTGTAAGAGAAGGGATAGCCGTTACCACCAAGATTTACTTCCAACACTTGGCTCACGAGCTCGTCCAACCAGGCTAAGCCGCCCACCCAAGTCACAGGTAAGAAGAAGACATCCGCCGCCGCGCGAAAACGCTTCGTTCATCGATACTTCGGAATGCGGGCCCGGTGTGACCGAACGCCAGGCATACTGGCCCCAGGTCAAGAGTTTCAGCTGAAAGCCCATCGGCTGCTGGACGCCAACCCCTTCCCGCCCGTGGGGTGGTTCCGATGGAAGACCCGGCCTGCACCGCCCGGTGCCGGCAAGCGGGATCTGCGCATGCAGTCCCTCGCCGGAAGGTACCTGCGTGTCTGTAACTGGAAATACCCCAACAGAGTTGACGACTGAAACTGCGGCTGACCGCAGCTACATGCCGACCGCCGATCCCGTCGACGCGGATCACCCGGCCAATTGCGGCACCTACGGCAACGGCCATGTGGCCCATTACATCGGCATACGGATACTTGGCGGTCGCCCATGGGGTTGGCGCGATGGCGTCGTCACGTCGATCCACGGCTTGGATTTGCAGGTCCGATACCTGCAGGAGGACGGCGCCGTCTCCTGCTGGCATCACCGCGACCTGTCGGGCGAGCTCGCGGTCGGCAGTCCAGTACGAGTCCACGAAAGCAGCCTTCTCGATACCGGCAACGGCTGGATCAGCGTCCGCACCGAGGGAGGGTTAGGAGCCGTCCCCGAACCCACTGATCCGGAACTATGGGCATCAGAAGTCAACACCACCATTACCGACCTCCATGCCGGGAGAGGGATCGTCGTGGACGAATCGTGATGTATGAAAGGACTCCATTGGAGCGACCGCGGGGGGAGCTGTAGTTCACCGGTCCTCGAACAGCACAAAAGCAGTGGAGTAAAGGGTGTCCACTAGCTAGCAGGGTGCAGACGTGACCCCACGGCAATTTCCCAACGGACCGTTGGGAAACTGCGTCCTGGTCGGGCCAGGCGGCGGCGAAGGCGCGCATGTACTGCAGGTTCGTCGCCGACAACCCGGTCATGCCGGGGAACTGGCGGCGTAGGTCCAGCGCCAGCCGTTTGATGACCCCGGAGCCCCACGGCTCGGCCTGTTGGCGCTCGAGGATGAGCCGGCCAATGCGCCAGTTCATCGCCACTAGCTCGGTGTTCGCCGCCCGCGCCGCCCGGAGCCGCGTCGTACGGACCTCGACGCCGATCAGGTCGACCAGATCGCTGTAGCCGTCGGGCACCAGCGACATCGCAGGACCTCCCGGAGCACGACTTGTATGCGGCCGACGGGCGCCGGTCAATGACTCACACTACTTCGACGCCACGCTGTTACCCACGATTCATTGCATTATCACCGGTAATACGACGCTTCCGCGCGCCTCCATCAATCAGGTCCACATCGCATCCGGGTTTTCGGCGCCCAGTAGGTTTGGCTGCGCGGTAGGTCAAACCATCATTTCCTTTACTACGCAGTGCCTTACATGTGGCGGCGGGTGACTACCCAAGTCCCACCGCGACGGCGTTTCTCGATTGCGGCCGTGAGGACGTACATAGGATGACAATGTCAAATTGACATTGTCAAGTAAAGGATGCATGCTCCTTTCATGACCACTGGACAGGGCGCCGAGATCGGCGGCAAGGAAGCTTTGCTGCAAGCCGCCCGGGCGGAGTTGATCGAGCACGGCCATGCGGCGATCAGCCTGCGGGCGGTGGCCCGCAGGGCCGGCGTGTCCCATGCCGCGCCGAAATATCACTTCCAGGATCGAGCTGGACTGTTGACGGCGGTGGCCGCCGACGGGTTCCGCGGCTTGACTGCGGCGCTGCGTCGCCGGAAGGACTCGTTGGAAGAGCTCGGTCGGGCCTACATCGACTACGGGCTGGCCCATCCGGCGTTGTTCGACTTGATGTTCCGCACCAGCGAGCTGCATACCGACGATCCCGACCTGCAGCGCGCGCAGGGTGAGGCCATCGGCGTATTGAGTTCCGTGGCCGCCCGGATTGCGCCCAGTGAGCCACTCCCCGGCACCGTCCCCGACGCCGCCCCGTCGCTGGCCCTGATGAGCTGGGCCTTTGTGCACGGCCTAGTCGTTCTGGCCCGCAATGGAGCTTTGAACGCCAGCACCGGCAGCGGAGATCCGCAGGACGCCGCCAAGCTGGCCCACGCCCTGAACGACGTCTTCACCCACAGCATCGCCCGCCCTTAGGCGAGTGACTACCTACTTGACACTGTCAATCTTGAGGTGCACACTCGGCCACGTGCCCATTGACACTGTCAATCCAAGGAGGAAGTCATGAGCTGTCACACCGCCATCGCGGTCCGGGAGACCGCCTACCCCACCACCACCACCACCACCACCAAAGGAGTGGACGCCGGTCCGGCGTCCACGGTCCGGATCGGCGACCGCCAACGCCGAGATGTCGAGGAAGCTCTCGGTCAGGCCATGGCCCAGGGTTATCTAGATGTCACCGAATTCCAGATCCGGCTGGACCAGGTCGCTGCCGCGACCAGCAGCACTCACCTCGATCGGCTCGTTGCAGACCTACCCGTCGACCAGCTCCGCCGCAACGACCCGACCAGGGTGGCAGCTCGGGCCACGGCGTCCCGCCGCGGAGTCATCGCCCACACCGCTGCCTACCTGCTCGGGGCGGTCCTGGTGGTCGCCCTCTGGGTGGCCATCGCCATCCCCACCGGACACTGGTACCCGTGGCCGATCTGGCCGATTATCGGCGGCGCCATCGGTGTCCTGGCTCACGCCCTTCCTGTCCGCGCCGCCGTCCGCCGGTAAACCGGCCCCGACCGGGCCAAAACAAACTCCGTCGCCCATCACTTGACAGTGTCAAGCGCTCGGGGCATACTTCATGTATCAATTTGACACTGTCAACTCAACTGCCGGAGGCGGTCATGACTGCAGTTCTCACCCCCCAGCCCGTTCCCACCGATACGGCGCCCGGGCATCCCGATCGCCGGCGGGTGCTGGTCGCACTCCACACCATCTGAACCGACCTCGCCCACGCCCCGAAACCGACCACCCCTAAAGGACCTCACCATGAATCTGTCCGACACCACCGCCCTGATCACCGGCGCCAGCGGCGGCATCGGCGAGGAATTCGCCGCGCAACTCGCCGACCGCAAGGCCAACCTCGTGCTGGTCGCCCGCCGCGCCGACAAACTCAACGCCGTCCGCACCGCCCTGCTCGTCCGCCACCCCGACCTGCGAATCGACGTCATCACCGCCGACCTCGCCCAGCCCGGCGCCGCCGCGGAACTCCAACAGCGGGTGCAGGACCTGGGACTGAGCATCGATGTCCTGATCAACAACGCCGGAGTCGGCTCCCACACCGACTTCATTCAACAGGCACCCGAGCAGGTCGCCGCCCAGATCCAACTCAACTGCGGCTCCCTGGCCGAGCTCACCGCGCGGTTCCTGCCGCCGATGACCCAGGCCGGGCGCGGACTGATCGTCAACGTCGCCTCCACCGCGGCGTTCCAGCCGATCCCGACCATGGCCGTCTACGGCGCCACCAAAGCGTTCGTGCTGTCCTTCACCGAAGCGCTCTGGTGGGAAACCCGCCACTCCGGGGTGCGGGTCCTCGCGCTGTGCCCGGGCGCCACCGAGACCGAATTCTTCGCCGCCGCCGGCGAACAGTTCATGACCCGCGGCCGGACCACACCCCCGCAGGTTGTTACCGCCGCGCTCGCCGCCCTGGACGGCGCAAATCCCACCGTCATCCCCGGCGCCACCAATAAGATCAGTACGTTTGCGCACCGCGTCATGCCGCGCCGACTGATGGTGCGCATGGCGCAACGCTCCGTGAAACCGGCCGCCAGGACCTAAGCAGGGGACTGTGACTGTTGTTGCAGGAGTGAAACTGTCGCGTGACTCGTGTACGCGTTACAACGTCTCATAACCGCCGAGACTCTACGTACACGGGTTGCGTTACATCCCCCCTCAGCTGTAACGGATGCCATCATTTGCGTTGCAAAGCTCTGCTCTGGCTGGGCGGTAAACTTCCAACCCTTGTCCTACATCAGGACATCCTCCGTGCCCAACCTGCAGTCACGCAAGTGGAATGTCTGACCGTTATTCACCCTGGAGAAGCGGTGCCCGAAGCGCCGGACCCAGGCGCTTGGGTGCGGGGTTTGTAGCCAAGGTATTTGTCCTGTCGGATACTGCCCGGAGCGATGCCGAATTCTCTTAGCAGGGATGCCGTTGAGGACACAAACGAGGAAGCGCCGGCGATGTAGAAGGTTGCGTCGGGATAGGCGCGGGTCGCTGCCACTGCACCGGCGCGGAACTGCTCAGCCTGCGTCGGATAGTCAGCCGAGGGCGCCCATCGCTCGGTGTCCTGCCGGTAGGCGTGCCCGGCACGAGCGACATGTATCAGCGAGGAGTGAATGGCCGTCCCGGTCAAAGCGATGTGAGCCAGCATCGACCGAAAAGGCGTAATACCGACGCCCTGGGCCAACATGACGATCTGATCGCGGGCTCCATCAAGGGTGAATTTGCTGACGGGCCCGTGCAGCGTCGCGGTATCGCCAGGCTCCAGCGCGGCGAGACACTGCTTGAAAGCACTGCCGGAGGCAAGCGAGGTTCCGACGAGAACGGTGCCCTCCTCCGGGGCCGACGCCAGCGAGAAAGGTTTGATGGCAGCCGCACCGATCCGGAAGATGCCGTGCTGGCCGGCCAGCGCACCCAGGGGCTTCGCGGAGCGGAACGTGAACGAGGTGACACCGCCGCCCACGTCCCGAACATCCTGAAAGATCAGGCGATGGGTCCTGAGCAAACCGAACATAAGCACTCCTTCGCGAGGGTATTACCCGGCGTGCATTGACGAGACGTGATCAACGTACTTGACGATCGCCGAGCAGGTCATCCCCCTGGAGAAGGGACGGCAGCGAGAAGAGGCCAACCATCCCGGTCACCAACACATCAAACATTCACCGGCGCACGGGGTGCCCCGATAGATGTCCGATGGAACTGAATCTCAGCGTGTAGTGGATTACCCCTCAGTATCAGATTTGACCCGGGGTCAGCCTTGATCCGGCGTTCAGGCGTCGACCCGGCGCAGACGCCAGGCCGCCAAGCCGATCAGAATCACGGCGTAGCCGCACAGCACACCGAAGCCGGTCCACGGCGCCAAGGCATTGCTCAGATTTTGCGTCCCGCCGTACAGCACCCCACCGGCGTTTGAGGGCAAATACTGGACGAAATGGGACGACCACGAGGAAGGCAGTAGTTGGGTGAGCGGCGGAATCACGAAGAACGCTCCGACAAAGGTCGAGATTCCCGCCGCGGTGTTGCGGAGCAGAGCTCCCAGGGCCAGGCCGATCATCCCGGCAACCGTCACATACAAGGCTGCGCCCATTACTGATCGTAACGCACCGGGCGCGGAAATCGAAACGTTCAAAGATTGGCTGCCCAGTAATGCCTGACCCAGGAAAAACGAGACGAAACTGGTAATGGTCGAGACCGCGAATACCACGGCCGCGAAGACACCCAGTTTTGCCCATAAAACTGGGAGTCTTCTGGGTACTGCGGTCAACGACGATCTGATCATCCCGGTGCTGTACTCACCGCTTATCAACAATACTCCCAAGACGCCGATTGCCAGCTGGGAGAAAAGTGTGCCGTTGAGACTGGTGGAAATCGGGTTGAATTGGGCGCGCTCGACCGGGTTGAAGGTGGCGAACTGACTGACCGTCACCGCCGAGAACAGGGCTCCGAGGCCGATGGACAGGACTACCGCGGACAGCAGCGTGTAAATCGTCGATCGCAGCGATCTGAATTTGGTCCACTCGGAACGCAACACCCGCGACTGGGTGACCTGCAGACTGGGCCGATGCACTGCCGCAGCGGTGGGCTCCACCGTCGCCAGAGTCGTTGTCATGCCGCCACCGCCGAACGGGCCTGGTCTGTGGTGGAGCGGTACTCCACCGAATCCTGAGTGAGTTCCATGAACGCTTCCTCCAACGAGGCCTGTTGAACCGTCAATTCGAATACGGGCAGGTGTGCCTGCCAGGCCACGGTGCCGATCTGCTCCGCGGTCAAACCGCTCACCTGCAGCAGGTCAGCGTGCTCGCTGGTGACCTTGACGTCGGGTCCCAGTAGTAGATCGCGAAGTCGGAGCGCCTCAGGAGTGCGCACCGCGACCGAGTTGTCCGAGGCGCTTTCCACGAATTCCTCGACCGTCATATCGGCGATCAGGCGACCTCGACCCACCACCACCAGCCGGGTTGCCGTCTGGGCCATCTCACTCATCAGATGCGACGATACGAACACCGTCCGCCCCTCTGCCGCAAAGCCTTTGAGCAGATTGCGAATCCACAGCACACCCTCTGGATCCAGGCCGTTGACAGGCTCGTCGAGCACCAACACCTCCGGATCGCCGAGCATCGCGGACGCGACACCCAGACGCTGACCCATGCCCAGGGAGAAACCGCCGACCCGTTTGTTGGCGACATCGGCCAGGCCCACCATGTCGATGACCTCGTCGACCCTCCGCCGGCCGATCCCGTTGGTCTGAGCCAACGCCAGCAGATGGTTTCGAGCCGACCGACCGGTATGGATAGCTTTGGCCTCCAACAGAACACCCAGCTCCGCCATAGGCGCGGACGCCGAACGGTAGTGGTGTCCGTTGACCCGAACCCGTCCGGCGGTCGGCTCGTCCAAGCCGGCGATCATCCGCATCGTTGTCGATTTACCTGCTCCATTCGGGCCCAGGAACCCGGTCACGATCCCCGGCCGCACCACGAAATCCAGGCCGTCGACGGCGAGCTTGTCGCCGTACCGCTTGCTCAGACTTTCCACTTCGATCATGTGCACTCCTCAATCGGTTTCGTATTCCTCCTACGTTCAGGCCTTTACTTGATCCACGTTAAGGAGAGCGACCAACAAGTGCATCAGCCGACAGGCCACACATTTCGCCACGCACGTACTACCAGCGACCTATTCGAGCCGCATCTGCGTAGGGTCCGGGGAGCTGGCGCGGTGGCGGTGTGTGTGGCGGTAGGTCCCGCAGCCTTGGTGCCCGCAGTTCTCCGTCGGGTTGTCCCACTTCGGTGACCCTGACCGATCGCTCCGTTTCCAGCTCCCGCCCGTCGAACCGTGCCTGCGGTTCTCTCGCACGCGGCTCACCGACGTCGTTCACCGCCGGCATTCGGTGTCACCCGCCAGGCCCGGAAGGGCCGGGGAGAGGCGACGATTTCGTCAAGGCCGATTGGGCGTCCGGCCCGGCAACGATTTGTTCGCCGTCGGTGGCGGAACGGGCCGCGGACCCACCACCACAGCCACGTCTGGAATCACCGAGGCGACAGCCGGATTCGCTACCAGCGCTGCAGCCTGCGTCGAGGTCACCGTCGCCGCGAAGGCGTTACCCACCGACAAATGCGTCACGGAACGTAATGCGGTGCCCGGAAGCGCAGCTAAAACGGCGTCCTGCTCAGCCCGAGCCCGAGCCCGAGCATGCCGCTGCGAGGACTTCGCTGATAGCCCCGGCAGCTGATCGCGTAACACCACGATCACCTTCCCAGCCACACCCGGGTGGGTAGCCGGCGAGGGCGCGGGTGGTGTCGCCGCCGCCACACCGGCCATGGCCACAGCGGTGACTCTGGCCGCTCGCTGCCTGCGCCGATGCGTCCGGCCCGCAGACCGGTCAAAACTTGGAGAGTCAGATGACATCGACGATGGCCCCTCGGTAAGTGGACAACTCCAGGCCAAGCCGGCCAGCAGTAGGTGCTTGCCTGCAACAGTTCCGCACCGGCATAGTCGTGACAAGGTCGCTCGCCTGAGCAATCTGCACCAACTTCCAGATGTGACGCACATGCGCCATCACTTAAGGAGCTTGCATGCTCGACGCGCTCGGTACCGACTCGCTTATCGGCGAGGTGTACGCGGCCTTGATCACTCACCCAAACATCACTGTCGAAGACCTCGTTTCGATCACCAACCAACCCGCGCAGCAAATCGCGGCCGTCCTGGACGAGCTTCATCGCAGTGATCTAGCCGCTGAAAACACCCTCAACAGCGACTCCGGTCGCCGCACCTGGGAAGCGCAGGCGCCCGACGGCGCTGCCGCCGACCTTCTCCACAACTACGAACGCCGACTGGACGTAGCCCGAAACGCCCACCATCAACTGACCAAGATGTTCTGGCTGGCCCGCCGCGGCTCCGCGCACTACCCGGGTCTAGAAGTGATACGCAATCCCGCCGTGGCCCGGGAACAGGTACGAATACTCGAAATGAGCGTAACCACGCAAATTCGTGGGCTCGACCGAGGGCCGTACCTGCAGAACACCGCCGAACTGCAACTTCCGCGCAAAATTGACCTACAAATCCAACGGATGTCCGAAGGCATCCCGTATCGCGTCATTTATGATAGTCGAGACCTGCCAGCACACCCCACCCTCATGGAGTGCATCGCAGCGGGTGAACAAGCCCGAAGCCTCGCCGACCTACCCCTAAAAATGATCATGGCCGATAGCCAATGCGCCGCATTACCTCTAGATCCCGCAGGAATCACCGACGGCGCAACCCTCATCGTGCACCCTTCCGCATTACTCACCGCTCTCGAAGGAATCTTCGAAACTTTCTGGGATCTCGCGCTCCCCGTCGCCCACCCATTCACCGACAATGACAACTCTCTCACCGGCCTACAGTGCGACGTCCTAGCCCTGCTCGCCGCCGGAGCCACAGACAGCCAAATCGCCGCCAAACTCAACCTTTCCCGCAGCACCGTCGTCCGCACCTGCTCGACTCTGTTCCAAACACTTGGCGCGAACACCCGCTTCCAAGCGGGGATCTACGCCCAACGCCAAGGCTGGCTCGGCTAGAAAGATCCTTTCTCGCTAACCTCAGCCCACCACGATGGTGAGCAGGTATGTTGCTTCGCCGCCGGTGCAACGCCGAGCCTCCCCGCACAGGGTCCTGTCGGCGGTGAGACTTACCCGGCCTGGCCGTACTGCGTGGTATTGGGCGGTGGTCGTGCCGCACCCGCCGCCGGGAATGCATGGTGTATTTGTCTGCGTGGTGGTCGGTCCGGCGTTCTGCACGAGCGGGCTCGTGTGAGCGAGCGGGCGGATCGTCCAGAAGGTGCTGGGTTTGAGAATGATGGTGTCGTCGACGCTCACCGTGACTGTGTGATGGTTGTCCTTCAGGGTGGCCTGCCATTTCAGCGGACGTCTGGATGAGCTTGACCCAGTTCGGTTTTCCGCTGTTGATCCCGAGAGGGCGGTCGCCGGCTGGCCATGGCCGGTCGACCCGCTGCAGGCGCCGATCGAGGTGAGCATCAGACCGGCAAAGAATGCCCCGCTGACCGAGCTACGCACGTGGCCCCCGGGCTTCCTGTGTTGGGTTGGTCAGAGCGAGAGCGGCGTGTGTCTGTCGGTGAAGGCGGCCGGAATCGGCTGTGATCTAGCAGCGGCTACCTCCGCCGCGCCGTCTCCCAGCAGGACGTCCGCCGCACCATCCTCGAAGTCACCCCCCAAGGCCACGCCCTGCGCGTCCACTTCGCCGCCCAGCAGCGCCAGATCTTCGAAAACATCACCGCGCAGTGGCCCGACAGCGAACGCATCCACTTCGCCCGCCTGCTACACCGCTACGTGAAGGACAGCGCCACCTACCGCCAGACACCCAACCCGTAGACCCCCGACCTGGGATTCCTGTACGGCTTGGACCCCACCGACCGCACGCCCTGCCCGTCCTGGGGTGGTTCAGTGGCCGGCGGCGATATCGGTCGCGGTCTGCTCTTCCTGACTGCGCTGATGCTCCCGAGCCGCCGCCTCAGCCGCGGCGGGGGCGGCCGGGTCTTTGAGGGCGTCCTGGGGTCCCAGCGGGTCAGCGCCGGGCGCGTCTTGCGGAAGCAACCGCACCTCGGTGGCCGGTTGATCGTGGCGTGACGGGTCATCCATGCCGGTGTGCCCCCTCGGTCGCGCCTGATCAACTCCGGTCGTGGCCCCAGAAAGGTCAGCAGCTACCAGCTGCAACCGGCCGAATGCCAGCCAGTGACGGCAGAGTCCCGCTGCTGAACAACTAGCCCGGATGCGTGTGCGCCGTGAGGCACTGCTTGTTTGAGTGGAGGTGAAAGACCACCACCGCTGACCTGTCGCAGCAGGGCCGAGAATCAACCAGAACTGCGATCGCTTCGTCTCCGATTGGGGATCGGCTATCAGGACGTCGACGTCGGCCGCGGACGCTCTCCCACCGGCGTGATTACCTCAGGTTTGGAGTTCAGGCGCGAAGGAGGTCGGTTGAGAGGGTCCAGAGACGTTGTGCGGCAGCGGGATCGAGCGCCCATTCCTTGACGCCGTGTGGGTGCTGAGCGAGGTCGGCGTCGTTGGTCACGGTGTAGGCCTCTTGTCCGTCGTCGAGGTAGTGGCCCCCGGTGTGGGCGAACTGCGCGGCGACAGCTGCGACGAGGGTGGTGGCGGCTCCTTGTTCGACGGTTTTGTAGGTGAAGACACCGGCGGCTTCGGCGGCGTCGAGGGATTCCCGCTGCGCGGTGGTGAAGTTTCGTTGCAGTCCGGTCGCGACACCACCGGGGTTGACTGCGTTGGCCACGATGCCCACCGATCCCCACCGCCGGGTCGCTTCGACGGCGAACAGCGAGTTCGCGGTCTTGGACTGGGCGTAGGCGATCTGCGGGTCGTATCGGCGATGCTCGAACTGCAGGTCGATGAAGTCGATGCCGGAACGCATGTGCGCCGTCGAGCTCAATGAGACGATCCGTGCCCCATCACGCTCGTCCGCCCCCACTGCCAACGCGTGCTGCAGGCCGGTGGCCAAGGCGAAGTGGCCGAGGTGATTGGTGGCGAACTGCAACTCCCAACCCTGCGGGGTGCGCTCCAACCCGCCGGTGACGAGCCCGGCGTTGTTGATCAGCAGGTGAAGTGGGCCCTGCCATCCTTGGACGAACCGGGCCACAGCGGCGAGGTCGGCGAGGTCGAGCAGACGGACTTGAGGCCGGATCGCCCCCGTCGAGGCTTCGATGGACTCAGCGACTGCCTCGCCTGCTCCGACGTTGCGGACCGCGAGGGTGACCTCGGCGCCGGCGGCGGTCAACGCCCGCGCCGTTTCGGCGCCGATGCCGGACGAAGCTCCCGTCACCACCACTTGCACGCCTCCCAGGTCAATGCCGTGCAGCACGTCATCTGCAGTGCTGGAGGCAGTGAACGGCGTTGAAATAGTTTCGGGAGGAGTCACGAGCCGAACTATACGCAGTGTGCTATATCTGTCTAGTAAGTATGATCGGCTTGTGAGGGCATCCGACCAAAGTCAACCGGCCCTGGCATCGCCAGCCTCATTGACGGCGGTCACCCAAACCGACCGTCGGGATGCGGTGCTGGCGTCCGCCCTGGTCACGTTCGCGCGGTTCGGGTACCGCAAGACCTCGATGGAGGAGGTGGCCCGGGCAGCGCACATCTCCCGTCCGGGCCTGTACTTCCTGTTCAGCTCGAAGGAGCTCTTGTTTCGTGCCGCTGTCACTCGTTCCTTGGAACTGGACCTCGCCGCTGTGGAGCACGTGCTGGCCGACACGCAACGGCCCCTGACTGAACGCCTCCTGGAATCCTTCGACTGGTGGGCCGGCCGCTACATCGGCCCGCTGACGCGGGATATCGCTTCGGTGATCGACGACAACCCCGACCTGCTCGCCACGGTCCTGGAGACCGCACCACAACGATTCGAACGATTGGTCACAGATGCGATCGCGGTCGAACAGGGGCATCGGTCAGCCCCTGGCATGGCGAAAACATTGATCAGCACATCGATCGGCATCAAACACCAGGTCGGCACCCGCGACACCTACCTGGAACGACTCGAAATCGCTGTTGATCTCCTCATGCATTGACAGCAGGGTCGAAAAGACGACTACCTGCAGAGCACTCCGAGCCGACACTGAGACGCCCTGTCGCCCGGTCACCGATCCATTTACGGAATTGCGGTTCGCCGAGGTATGCAGCTTCCTGGCCAGGAACCGTTCGGCCACGGGGTTGCAATACTGGCTCGAGTTGGGTCGGCCCCGCTCGAAGGCTGCCATCACGTATCC
>JAABUP010004041.1_pt1 | contig 24709 bp, 27 predicted proteins | sample 5559201 | NCBI WGS metagenome assembly JAABUP01 (sample SAMN10711887, study PRJNA513373) | rock metagenome | isolation source: Antarctica rocks | place: Antarctica
TTACTTGAGAAGCTTCCCATTGAGCTCCTCCATGAAGTAGCCAGCTATCTGGCCTTTTTTGACAAAAAGGCACTATCTGCTGTTTCAAAGAAACTGTATGCCCGCCTTGGGCCTCTAAAATGTCCAGACGGCCTATCATGGATAATCCATCTTTGTTGCTTCCCCTCAGTTGACGGTAATGATTGGCTGCTCGCGCGCCCCGAATTTGTTCTGGAGGAGTTTGATGATATGCGTTGGAAGTTCATATCAGGTCGGCATCCTGCAGATACTGGCATGGACGTCGACTTTGCTCATGCCTCGGACGAAGATGAGGAGCTCTCTGATAAAATGCTCCTCTTGCCATATTTCGACAAGGCCTTCCCAGAATCAACGTTGGTCCATTTCTATGCTCATCATTTTCATAATCTTGCTCTTTCCATTCACTCAACCCTAGAAGATGCCATCGGAAGCGACAAAGCCTCTCCTAAATCTAAGAGAATTTGGCGCTGTATTTGGCGAACGAGCCAGCAGGAGCTCGACTACTTGGAGCGCGGCTGGCCAGTATTACCAGATCCCGACTAGTATCTGAGCAGTGACAAGCATAGGATTCTAGCAAGCAACCTCAGTGATACGATGACGACAGCGTTGAAAGAGTATTTCGATGTGCCGTTTCGGGGGCCCAGTTGCCAGCTAGTCAGCACCAACGAGAAAGGTGACACTCGGACCCGTTCTTTAAGTAACTCTAGACTCACCATCTAGATACTTCCCTGGGTCTATTGACGATCTCGTGTACGAGCCATCGGGACAAAAATAATCTATGACGTTGCCTGAATCGTGGTCAAGGGTTGAGCGAGAAATCGAGCGCACTCCAGCGGGTCATGGTCATGGAACACCCTCAAACTGTTCCTGAATTTGAGCTCAAGGGAATTATATCAACTCTGAAGTATCATCGTCGTCAAGGGATGTGGTATGGCGAATGCGATACCCGCAGAGCCGCCCGACGTTTAATTTCTTTTCATGTGCGTCTTTTTTGGTTCATTATGATCCTATCTTTCTCCCAATTAATGAATAAGAAAGTCGTCAAAATTCGAATTCAGAGGTACTCTGTATGACTACTTGTGAAAAATGCTACCTATATCTTCCCCATTCCTTCTCTTCGCGCTAATACTCTTTTACCCGATCCTCTCTACAGCCATCCCCACCCTCAATTCTTCTGAACCCATGAGCGCGCTCAACGGGGTGACACCTCAATGTTTCTACCCCGGATCTCACCACGACATTTGCCCCACCAACCTTGCCGACTGCAAAAAAGCCCTTCAATCCCTCGTGAGAGAGCCCAACTTCACCCAGTATCAGTGGTTCAGCAGAAACCACAGACGTGGTATTCAAGTACCAAAAGGGTGGCGATGGGGCAATTGCATCATTTTCACTAGCTGCGAGAATGATTACGATGCCGATACTTACAGGTATTCGGATGTCCTTCGGAAAGCGAAGGCGGTTATTGATCTGGTAAGTAATCTAATTCGTCAAGCATGAAGGCTTAATCGGGGTTTCTCAAAGCCTTCAAGTGTCTAAGTCCGTCTATTTGGAGACAGCGTGCTGATTTGGGGATTTTAGTGTGTGGATATAGAAGAGGGCGAGCTTCCATGGGGCGGTGTGGAGAGGATTGGGACGCTCGGGTCGTTTTATGTGTCGGTCAATGGGGGTCTGACGCCTCCGCGGGGCACGAACTTCTTGGAACTAATAAATGGCACTGCGGACACGGCTTTGGCATGATGATTTCACGGCGCTCCAGATGGATTGATGACCTTTTTGATTTATAATAATTGTATTCATCAACCGGGGGCCTCAAGTGCAACACCATCACCATTCAAGGCAGGCTTGACGTCGGCTTCTAAATGTGCATCATCCGAGGACTCCATTGAGTCGTCCTTGTCCTCACGTTCGTCCTCATCTGAGGAGTCCAATGAATCGTCCCCGTCCTGATCTTCGTCCTCGTCCTCGTCCTCTTCCATTTCTTCGCCAAAGCCTTCGAAAGCATCGTCGTCCTCTAATTCATTACCCCTCTCAATTTCCACGTTATTCGTAGCCTTCATTACCATATCGGCGTCTTGAACTGCGGAATCCCCATCTTCAAGTTTGTTTTTCCGACCCATCTCTCCCAAAGCCCCCTTCCGGCCGTCAATACCCTTCTCCTCTCCTTCAATGACCGGCGGAGGCGTGAACCATGGTATCTTTCCTCTTAAGAAGTCATTCAAGACCATCTTCGCTGCCCCGTCCATATCCGCTTCTCCACCCTTGAGCAACCTTCCACCTTTCCGGGCGAGTAATTCAAGGAATTCTGTAGCATTTGAGAAGCCGTTGACGTCATACGTCCGCTCAATATGCTGAGGCTTGGTCTTCTTAAGGACAGCAGTGATGTACTGCTCTGGGTTCTCTACGTTCTCCACCCGAACCACTCCTCTTAGAAGAATATCCTCTGGAGAGTCGTTATTTGAGGGCGGCACAACACCAGGGCAGTCGATGAGATAAATGCGTTTCATGAGCGTGATATACTGCCACACTTTAGTTTCCCCGGGGATCGGAGCGACGGTGCAGACTTTCTTCTTTCGAAGTGTGTTGATAATACTTGACTTTCCAGTCTGCTCAACATTGTCAATTGTAATCCTTCAGAAATCAGAGAAATCAATAAATTGTTCATGAACTTACATTGGGGTAGCCTATGAAGCCAACAGAAATCTGTTTCCGATTGGAATGGAGGGAAGAAAATTGTCGGAGAAGCGTGATGAGGGAGCCTTTGCCGAAAGAATTGGTTATCGAAGCGTGAAAAGCGAGGGTTGGATAGTCTTTGGAAAGGTGTCGGACCCACGAAGCCTGGAATAATTATTAGTGAAGATTCCCAGGGAATCTAGAGACGACGAAAGCCAACTGAGGTGACTTGGCATGTATGAAGCATTACTAAGAAGACCTTCATCTATCCGCTACCAATGCAGCAGGAAAAACCTTCAACTCAAACGCAACATTCCCGAATCCTGTTGACTAACTTTCCAAGACGGCAAGCAGTCTGCACACAGATCCAAAGATCAGGCACGGCGGAAAAGGGGTTCATATACCAAAGTCGTAACAGAGCATCGATCCACTAAAGAAAGCACAGAGGTGCCGGAACGCGTCTTGACTTAACAATGGAGCAGGGGCAGAGACGAAAGAGAGTCTGAATAAAATTACTTACAGCCACACCCGTAGGAACTAGGTCCGTTTTATTGAGCACAAAAATCAAATGCTTGTGCGGGGCTTCTTTGCGGATGTAATCCTCGATGGATCTGCAACGTGTACCTAATGGATCTCGAGCATCCAAAACGTGTATGACCTAATCCACAATATTAGTACTCGCTTTCGATGTCGGACACCCAATTTGAGACCTGTTTGACAGGCAAGATTGGAGCTGACAATACTTACAACGTCTGAGGAATCAATGACCTTGTATAGCTGCCAAAAGTATGTCAGAGTTGCTCCAAACACACATTTGAAGGCGTGTTTCTCGAACCTCGTTCCATATCCTCTTGCTTTGACCCTTTGAAAATATTGGCTCTTTTGCTTTGGATAGACTGGCTTCCTCAGGAACTGCCTCCCCCGCCTGCTCTTCCAAACCTGAGGTACCGCTAAGCAGTTTCGCTTGATCAAGCCGCTCGAGGTACGTATCGTGCATCTTTACTGATTCTCCAGCGAGATCTTCCAAAGACCCAACGCCCAACTTGACTCTTTTGCGCCTCGAATGTGGTCCGAATGTGTCACCAAATGGAGCTGATTCGACCTGCATTTTCGCCGCATGTTGCTTGATACCATTCAGTCCGTCTCCATCTCGCACCAGACTCATTGGTAGCTTATTGGACTTCAACAAGACTTGATATGGGTCCGAAGCTCGTTCGCTCATGGCCTCTCGAAATGACGATAGAGCGTCTTGACTTATGACCCGGGTATTTCCAAACCATCTGCGATTGGGTTCAATGCGAGCTTTAGGTTTGTCCCGCGACTGGAAAGACGCTGCCTTCGTCACCTTGCCGGAGGCATTGCGCTGCGCTTTACCGTCCTTGAACATGTTCAAGGTTTTAGCCTGTTTGGCAGACCGGTAGAAATTCTCGCCCTTTGTCTTCACATTGTTCATTCCATCTCCCACTTTTCCCTGCTTCTCCTTCCTCGTTGCTTCCTTTTTGCCGGTACCCATGTTGGCTGAGTTGGAGCAGCTCAGAGCTGCTTCACTCTGCGTTGGAGTGTAGTATAAAGGTTGGAGCAAACTGGTGGGACGTTACGATGTCTCCTTCGCATCCTTACCAAGCCCACAAAGTCTAGTTTCGTCGACTCACCCTGTTGTTCGAAGGGGGAGTAGCCAGATGTAGCCTTGATATTATTGACAACTACAGAAAAAGTTCCATTATTGCCAGAGGAAGGAAAAGAGTGCGCGCTAGTCCTGATCGAGAATCTTTGATTGCCAAGATTTTGCCCGCAACTCCGTGATGATATAGTTTCAATCTCCAGCAAAAAGCAGTATCGTGACAACATCAACAAGTTTACAGGCTGAGAATTGTCAGCCTCTCAAATCTGTCACCATGCCACCTCGAGTCATTGACGTTCCCTCCTGCCGGCAGGCGCAAGCATGCGCTTTTCGTACGAGACCCCTGCGCTTCAGCACCTCTACCTCCTCACTCGCCCAAACTCCTCCAGAATCGCCAAAGTTCATTGAGATTCCTCGCCCTGTCCAGCCTCAACAGCGCTTCCAAATCCACATGAAGGGAGTTTTGCCCGTCCCACGTCCCATATTCCGTCAAAGACCCAGACCTCAAGATGCAGATAAAGCCTCACCGGAATACCTAGCCGACGTCACCCCCGAACCTATCAGGGACAAGAGAGTTCCAAATGAACCTTCACGGAAAGCCGAATTCGTGAGCTGGAAAGCCCGTCAAGCAGAAACGCGGCGGCGAAATCTTCGCGAGAGCTTAGTCGAGCTCAATCATCGGAAACAGAAGATAGACCGGTCTCTGAGTTTGCGAGGGAAACGAAGCACCCAGGAGCGTGAAAGCTTACTAGCAGCTCCGGAGCCAGAGGACCAACGCCTGACGAACCCATCGGTCCTGCAATCCGAGAAACCCACCAAGCACCATATCCTTCCCGATCCGGACCGGGAAGCTCGCCTCGCACGGAAACGGGCAAACGTTGCAAAGATGGAAGCTATGAGGCAGGTTGAGAGGCAAGAAAAACTTCACACGCTCTATGTCCATGCTGGGCACTTCATCACTACGGAAAAGCAATTGGACGAAGTAGTTGATAAGGTCTTCGATAATACACGTCAATTCTCCTCGGATGCAAGACCGGGGTTGAACATTTGGAATTTGGGCTACCCGGAGTCGGTGAACGAGCTACTGAGCAAGGCCAATATGAACCCCGGGACTCAGAAGGCCATGGAAGTGGCTGAAGGGAGTCAACCAGTAATGAGGGAGAGGATGAAGAGGCTTTCAGAGGAGTTGACAGGGGGCAAGATGGAGGGTGGGAGATAATTTAGGATGCTGAACATCCGGAGAAGGGGGAATGGCAGGGCCACTGTCTTCTTGGCGTCGTGCGTAAGGCTCTATGGCTGTAGTGCGAGAACATAGCGACCCTAGCCAATCATCATGCCCACATTTATCTATGAATGTGGTGACATCCAATCTGAGTCGGTTCCAAGAACACATCACACATGGACTCTTGTGTACCCCTTTGGAGTTCTGTCGCACCATCATCATTATGTGGGCTTTTGAATCCAACGGTAGGGGTGAGTCGACTGATGGCGTGCATTCATGAGCTTGCACTGCATATATACAGAAGAAATTGATGCAGTGGGCAGTCGCTCGAGATTGTTCTCTGCCTGAATTCTTTTCTATGAAAACTTCAAGAGCTTCGCACGATCCATTGTAACCAGAATATAGCAACCTGTCCTGCATGTTTGTTATACCAGTAACCATTCAGTCATAGTGCACAACGAGACTTCTCCACAACACTCTCAACGACATCTAACATCATACTGAAAGCAAACTCCAAACAAAGCCCAGACAGAAGGAAAGTGAGCCGAGGTCAAGTTTCACCGCGCTAAAGAGCCACATACCACACGACGTCCGACACCCCAACTCTAAAATTCCCAGAAAGGCTCCAAGAGGATAAGCCTTGTTCGTCCAACTCCTATGATGAGACCCGCCGGCATCACACGTATCATACGGTTGCATTACCGTGTGTTCTAGTGCGTCATTGACGTACCTATTCTTACACCCCTTAGACCCAACCCGATCTCTAGTCTAAGATCTCCGGACCTTTCGATATCGACTGGGAATCTGCCAGTACACCTATATCAATTTGCGTAATCACCGCCCCCAAAAAGCTGGGTATCCGCGTTCTCAAACATCCACGTCTCAGCCTCGGTATTTCAAAAGCCCACGATGCTCTCATGTCCGCTTACAGATGAGCTTTTCTGTGAAATTTGATTGGTAGGTTCAAAGGCTATGCCAGGTGGATTGTTTCATTTCCTTGCTGCCTTCAACCCCCAAGATGAAGACGAGCGGTGATGAGTTTATCCGTGTGCGTTTTCCTACGGAGGATTCATAGGATTGTCGGGTTCGATTAATTTCCACGTCTTACATATATCTATGTTATGTCTGCATTTTCTTGATTACTTTTCATCTCTACAAACAAATTGACCGAAACTTATTCAAATCTAAACTACTTCCAAAACCATCCAATCATGTCTGCCACCGGATCCTGCCTCTGCAAAGCCGTCTCCTACAAACTCAGCGGCACCCCCATGACAACCATCCAATGCCACTGCAATAACTGCCGCAAAATCGCCGGCACCCCTTTCCAAACAAACCTCTTCTTCAAGAAATCCGACGTCGAAATCACCGGCGCCGATACCCTCAAATCCTACGCCGATTCCAATACCCTTTCGGGAACAGAGGTCTCGAGACAGTTCTGTGGCGCGTGCGGCTCGACGATGTTTGCGTCGACGCCGAATCGTGCGGAGTTTATTCTTGTGTCTGCGGGGACTGTGGATGGGGGGTTGGACGATGAGGTTTTGGCGCCGAAGACGGAGTTGTTTTGTAAGGATAAGAGGAGCTGGATGGGATTGGGGAAGGTTGTGGATTCCAGGGACGCGGAGTAGTTTGGTAGAGGGTTGAATCGAAGAGGTTGGTGGCCCAGCGTATGCACCCTCCTCTCATTCTTGATACTGACAAGACAGCGGATCTGCTAGGTCAAATTGTACATTTCATGTGATCGGGTCGAGGTTTTGACGCTCTGCAGATAGCTTTTGTCTTTCCAGATTGTAAGATAGTACAAAGTGCGAGTAACAGGGATATCAAGATCTTGTGTAGCAAAAATTCCCATCTCCTGCGAACATGTGACGCCCCGACACAATGCTTTGCTCGTCGTATGCAATACGTTTGGTCATTTGCTCTTCTTTTGCTCGATCTCCGGCTTCTGGAAGCGCTTCATCAACGCCTGAATCATCTTCCCAAACCAGAAAAAGTTCAAAACACTTAACGTCGTATTGCTGACCACATATGCAATAGCCAACCAAGGCGGTACTGGCAAACCTCCCGGAGTCTTAAACGCGGTCCAAATATCTTGATACATCCTCACAGACTGATATGTGCCCCACAGCAACCTACTACTCCCAAACGTCGAGATGAGCGCTATGCCATTGACCAGCTGTACTGTCGTCCCCGTCATGCCAATCTTATCCATGAACCAATGAATATTAAGAAACGGAGTCGAAAGCTCGTAGAGAATGAAATTAAGGCCGTAGTAATTACAGAACGGACGCTAGAATAGCAACTCTCGTCAGCACAAATACCCCACAGACAAAATACCACAGCAAAAGAAAAACCATACAAATCCCAACATCGACACCGCCACCGCACTCGCCGCATGCATCAACGCCCCCACCCCATGCACATCCACATCCTTCGCACTCATTACCAAATCCCAAAGAAAATACCCCGCCGAAAACCCCTGCACCATCCCCGTCGCCCCCGTATACCCCCACACCCTCTCCCTCGCCCCCATCCCCCACCTCTCCCCATCCCCCCAAATCACCGCCAACGCCACCCCATTGATGAAGCACGACTGGACGAGCGACACGAAGTGGACGTTCCAGTTTATTTTCGTTTTGGTGGGGAGGCGGGGGTAGGTGTTGGGGAAGAGGGAAGTGGAGAGACGGGGGGAGAGGATGGTGTAGAGGGTTGTGTAGAGGACCAAGGAGGGGAGGATTTCGTGGGTGTGGAGGGGGAGGGTGCGGAGGGAGAGGGTGCGGGCGAGGGGGTTGGTGAGGGTTATGAGGGGGGGTGGGGCGGGGATGGGGTCGCGCATTTTTGGGAGGTGAGGTTTAGGGGAGGAGGGTGGGTATCATGGTGGTTGAGGGAGGGAGTGGAGAGAGCGACGATGCACGGAGACTTGTTGGGATGGGAATTGAGATTTTGGGATCTCGGGCATCTTGAGATTCCGGGGCGGACCGCTTGCCGCTTTTGAGATTCGGATCTGTGATGTCATTGTTGTTATGCGAGATTCAATTCGACTTTCAAGACTGTCAAAGAAAGGTCAAACCTAACGAACATGCTGGCAAAAGCAGAGCCAAGCAGGCGCCAGAACATGTCTCTCTGGATTGACCTGAGTGGGATTCATTTTCCCTGTAAGACTGATTGCTGGCAAGCGAAGCTGATAGAAGATTTCCTATTGTTCGTGAGCTTTTTGTGCGTGAAGAATAATTTCGTGCACAAGCAACAGTCACTAAGACCAAGCTGGATCTATATTTGCAATCCATCATATGTGAAACTTGCATTTTCGATATCAGGATGTGCAGAAGAATAAAGCTATTACATTTGTCAAGAAAATTAAGAAACAACCTGACCTTCACCGTTACAAGTCATGATATTTATCCATGCACGCCTCCAGGGCATGCAATCGTAGTATAAATCCGAGTACCGCCCTGTTACGAGGTCAAAGCTGATTTGATAACCTTCAAATAGTCGCCTCCATCCCCAGTATTGAGCTTCGCCTCAGGACCGTCCCACAACATCACACCACCGAAATTGCTAATGTTGGCAGCCATTGCGCTCTTAATGACTTTCCCCATATCAGCGGGCTCCAGGTATCCCTTACCCGCGGATTTCGCAGAAGCGGGAGCGCCAACAAACAGTTTGGGTCCTTTGCCAGGGACTGTGCTGTTGCCGCTTAGATCATCAGACCAGGCCTTGAGCGACTTGATGAAATCTTCTTGTCCAATGTCGCATTTAGCGGCTGCGTTGTTGTAGAATTGTACAAAGACGAAGTCCATGCTTTGCATTCCCGCCAATGGAATTGACTCGTCGGGTCGAGGGCATTGAGGAGCTGCGGAGATGTAATATTGCTTAGTCTTGTCTTGGTCAAAGGTTTTGCGAAGAGCGGAGATGAAGACGTTGTAGTGATCAGTGCTGTGATCTTCATTGTCGACGTCAAAGCCGTCGATTCTGACAGACCCGAATGGTCTCAAGTTAGAAGTGGTATTGCCCCCACCGAATAGGTTCCAGAGCGTCGATGCGAATGTAGTGGCTTGTGCATCGCTGGTGAAATTTGTGGTACCAGTAGCTCCCCCGAGACTGAGGAAGACCTTCTTTCCAAGGCTCTGGCAGGTGGTGATATTTTTTGCCAAGAACGGGCAATCCAAGAGACCGGTGGCGTTGATTGCTTGGGCCCCAACGGTGGGATCGCCACTACACGCTGGGCCAATGTTGATGTTCGGCATGCCTGCTGCATCAAAGTACGTGTCAAGGAATGAGAGGACGACAATGTCGACATTTTGATCTTGGCAGAGCTGGTCAACGGTGACCTTGTTAGTGTGAGGGGTTTGGCCGTAATAGACAGCGACATTACGTTGAGACTGAGCGTTGAAGGAGGCCTTGGAGCTGCTGTTCAGGAATGGTGCGGCAGGAGCAGAAGTCGCAGCTGGCATACTAGAAACAGGTGTGATTGTAGCGCCCGCAGGAGTGCTGCTATTAGAATAGCTGCTGAGAAAAGTGTTCATATATATGCCGTAAGCCAGGACATCCTGATCCAGCTGTGCAACCTTGGGATCTGATGAGTTCGCGGAGGAGATGTAGGTAGTCATCCAACCACGGAAGGTATTGTACTCAATCTGCAGCATCTGTAATTGTGCGAGAGGGACTGACACGAAACCAGGCGGTGCCTGCCTTCGAACAGGCTGAATAGGAGGATTCGGACGAGTTGCATGGCCTGCCGATGCAAGAAAGCTGATTGCGCCAAGCGCAGAAAGAGAAGTAGAGGAAAAGAGCATCGTAGTGAGTGGGCTGGTAGCGTACACGTATGCAATAGTAAAACGAAACGAATGATGGACTTCAGGTGTACTTGAGAAGGACGACCTGAGGAAAATATAATGTGGGACAATGGAGAGAATAGGGTAGCATTGATGGGACATTGTTCGCGAACAAACAGGGGAGCTCTTGTGTCTCTTTTTTGTGGGACTGAAAGGCATTCACTCTCATCCAATGAACGACCGGTGATGGGTTGCTTACCAAATTGTGAATGCATCGTGAAAGGAATTGCTTTGATCATTGGCTTTGTTGTCAAATGATTCTAAGTCTCGAGATCAAAGAGAAACCACGACTCGAGTCCGCTAGCTGTCTGCTGGCCATGACACCACGGCCACTCGGCCTCATTCGATGGGTTTAGGTTGAAGCAAGCTTGAAATGAGAGATGTTTCAGGTTTTGGTTCACGATTCAGGGATTTGCAGATGTCATGATCATGGGTGATGAAGATTTATGTATCGTTTCACTTGCTGTGAGGAAAGCTGAGCCGTGCACTGGGTCATCCCGAACAGGAATACAATGAAAGGTAAGAAGAGAGGATACTGAAAACGACACAACATTGGGGATATTGCGGCTAGCGTAGAAGTCCATCAGCGGCCCGAGCCTAGCCGCGTATTAGACGCAGCTGGTATTTGTTCCCTTTTGGGCCTTTTCTACGAATGCTGTCAAAATCTCGATGATGGCGTTCCAACAAATGTTTCACGCAAACAAATCGATCTCGACGCTACACGAATCGAAGCGAGATGCGCAGTACTTCTACACCGATTGTTGGCCCAGGTTACTTCAATCCAACTGTCACCATGTCACTACTTTCTAGATCGATGGACATCATTGCTTCTCTTCGGAACCAGGCGCTTCATCAGCACGGCTGGAGATCTACTGCCGCTCATCTTGCAGGATGATATACAATCGCACATTGATTTAACATGCTCGACTGCGTGCTCAGTAATCTACCCGGGAAGTTTCACCCCCCAGCATCAGGTATTCGGAAGTATTGCCTACGAGTTACCGGGCGACTTACCGTCAATGATGCCAGTTCGCGGATGGACGTGGGTCCTCTACCTTGTGTGAGTGTCAGAGGGCATCTTGAAATACTTCGGCCTTTCTGTCGAATTTATACCGCATGAATGGGCTTATCAAGTCGCTGGCTGACGCCTAGCTCTCTTGTGAGGACAGAATCATCGACAAAGGAGAGGCCTTCATTTCGCACGATGCTGACTGTCACTACTCAAGGGCAGGAGGGTACATGGGGTTGAGTGAGCGGTGCGACATCTACAGTGAGGGGGGAGCAAGTTTGGAGAAAACCGAAAATCTTCAAAATTTCCCCGCTCTTCTCTTTCAGCCTTCAGACCCACGTTTCTATCAAAGGCGCCACGGCTGCTGTGAGCAATGGTAGCAAAGACAGCCAAACTTCGAGTTTTATTGTATCTTTTGCATGAGAAGAAAGCGTTATTGGAGCATTTGATGAACGAGGCTATTTACAGCCCAATGCAACCGGCCGTTCGGGTAAGCTTTAGAGCTACTGATTTGCCATGATGTCGAATCCTCTAGCTCATCGCCCCAAATTCACTTAAGCCTTCTCGCATCAATCTCAAAGTGCCTGGAACGCCAACGGGGAGGAAGTCTTCTACTGAATAGATCCTACCGCACCGTCGTCCCGCCTGAGCGACTCTAGGATCTTAGGTAGTGACCTTAGGGCTTAATGGCCCCCTCCTCTCAGGTACGCCAGCCCGCACCCACGTGAAACTGTGGGACGAAGCCGTTGGTTTGTTGAAAGAGGAAGACAAGCAAAATGTCAACTTCGCAACCCCTGAAAAACGAGCAATGTTGGTTGAATTGTCTGAAGAAGTTAAACGAAAGAAGCAGCTGTGTGTGGCAAAAAGACTCAAGTACAAAAGAAATAACGGAGATTTCGTGATCCTCTACGATGTCTTTGAGAAGATGGCCAAATGGATCAATACATTCATACAGATTGGGGATGTTGCCGTACAGTATGATCCTGGACACGCGGCCCTACCTTGGGCTGGAGTTCGGATTCTCCTGCAGGTTCGTCGCAGAAACGAAGGATAGCATACAGAGATTGTCAGTTGAGTCACTGATTCGGGCGCGGTTATCCATCAACGATATTCAAATGTTCGCAGCCTTAGTCGAAGGCTTGGAAGTAGTCTCTGGCATCATTTCGCGCTATGCTGCCGTCGAAAGTCTTTATCTTCAGCGCTCCTCCTCAGTCAAACCCCTTCTCAAAGACGCAGTCACTGCGACTTATGCTTCGGTATTAGCCTTTCTCTCCAAATGTCGAAGGAAATTCGGCCTAGGCCCTACTGGGAGATTAGCACGAAGCGTCATACAAACCCCGGAAAATTCGGTCAATGTTCAACTAAAAGTAATTGCGTTTAACGATGAAAAAGTATCGAGGCTTACTAGAATCCTTGACGCGGAAATTTTGCGCTCGATCGAGATCGGACAAAGCTCAATGAATACCGAAATCAGCAATATGAGCAGTGACCTCCAGGCGCTACGTGTAGGGTCCACAGACTCGATACTCAAGATTGAAACCTTAATAAAGTCGTCTGAAGGTCCTCTAATACGAAGGATGGTAGATTTATCAATCTCGTCAGAAGGCCTCGTTGAGAGCAGAAACATTTCTCAGTCGAGGCAGGAGCGCCAAGAGATCCTTCGCTGGCTATCAACCGTCCAGTATAAAATCCATCATCGAGGTCTTTCCAAAGATCTTTCTGAGGGCACAGGATCATGGCTACTACAAAAGCCTCAATATCTAGAAAGGAGGGACTCCAGTGTTTCGTCGGTGCTTTGGCTCCACGGCATACGTAAGTGATCGATGCTCTGCTCAAACCAGTGACTTATAAAACCTTACACTGTTTGGCAGCTGGGTCTGGCAAGACGTGCCTCATGTAGGTCAGATATGTGGCATGGCTGTAAACCTTTCGCTTATGTACGAAGGTCAACGATCATACAGCAATTTTGCCACGAGAGCTCGACCCAACCTAATCCTGCTCCAATCGCTTACTTCTACTGCGGGAGAAATTCAGCCAAGCCACAACGATCAGACCCCACGGAGGTAATGCGAGCGATACTTAAACAGTTGATGTGTTGCGGCTCAAGGTGGCAGACAGACTCCTCCACCGCAATAGAATACAATCACCGGAAGCTGGACGCCGAGGAAGATGGGTCTGACATTGCACAGCTTGACATACATGGGACTACTCAAAAGATAATTGATACTGTCGCGAATACACGGGCGACAATCTTCATCGACGCGTTAGATGAATGTTGCTCTAATCAAAGGCATTACTTACTAAGCGCATTGAACCTCCTACTGAATGAGTCGACACATCTTATAAAGGTCTTAATTTCTAGCCAAGATGACATGGATATAGTGATGAGGCTACAGAAGCTCTCAAATATCTACATCAATATCGGAGATAACGGGATGGACGTCAGAAGATACGCACAAATAGAAGTCGAAAAAGCAATAGGTGATGGGAGGTTGCTGAATGATCAAGTCTCCACAGAACTTCGAGAGCACATTATAGAGAGTTTGCAAGGAAAGGCTAATGGGATGTACGAAATTGGCCAAGCTCAATTGAATGACACACCTGACAATTTCAGGGTTTCTCTAGGTGAATCTGCAAATCCAGAAATTGTGCGATGGCCGCCGTATCAGACTGAAAGAAGACTTGGTGCATGAGCTCGCGCGATTACCTCGATCCCTTGTTGATTTCTATTCTCTGGTGATAGACAACAACCTAAAGCTTGAGAAACATAGGCGTGCTATTGCCGAAATGGCTCTGCGGGGGCGTCTTTGCACACCTAATGCGAGCACTAAGATGACAATAGCAGCATGCACAGCGTGCACAAAGGTGTCGTCCCCAAGAGCCACTGACGTTTCCGCGTCGGAAATTCTAGATGTTTGCTCCAATTTAGTAGTCTTGGACAACGAGACAGAAAATTTCCGCTTCGCGCATCTATCGATCCGGAAGCACCTCGAATCTACACTCGGGTATCGGCGATCAGAAGCTAACCTGTTTCTTTTGGAGCAGTTTCTCCAAGCTCGGATTGGTGATTATTCCATTCGGCAATATCTGGGGTCCGTACGAGGGCGACAAGGGCCAGAAAATGCGGCATACTTTCTATCTGCTCCTGTCCTTGATCCCTCGAGTCAGGTAGGCATTGATACTCAGGATTCTGGTCTCGGATCTTCACGAGGGCAATCGTGGCATAACCTCAGATATTTTCTACATAGTTCTGTTTCCGCGCCTCGGCTAGATGTTGAAAACCATGAGCCTTCTCTGGCCTTCTTCAGCTCCTACACATCATATCATTGGGTCCACCACTACAGTGCTCTCGATGAACTTGATCGACGCACAGCCTTTGAGCTACACGCCAAGAAATTTCTCTTCAGCGGCGCCAATATCAGTGAGGCGTTCATTGCATGGGCTGCCGATATAGTCGAATGTGGATTACGTTGGCATAAAGGCTGGTACGCCAATTCCTTATCCAGCCATGCCGTGCGCAATGAGAAGCGCGAGTTTCTTGACTTAACGTCAGATTTCATCAATAACCCTCTCAATCTAGCTTTTTGTTTTGGTTGGCCAGAGGTTCTTGATCATTTCAAAGCAGTCCAAGATTTGAGCAAGGTTCGTGGTTATATGACAGATGGGATGACCTGGGCTATACGTTATGGTCAAGTTCTTGCGGTCCGTTGGCTACTTGCTCGGGCTGTTCGGCCCCTGGAATGGCAGCTTTCTCTTGCATTTACGCTCGGACGGGAGAACCTCGTCCGAAATTTCTACGAATCGGGCATGTTGTCAGCGATTATCGTGCTAAATGGTGATCACGTACTTATGTATGCCGCTAACTATGATTTCCAAGACCTTTTTTGGTACCTAATCAATCAAGGCGCAATTGTGGATTGGCGGGATCAAGCTGGAAGGACCTTACTTTCCCAAGCGCTGACCCACGGTGGTCCAGAACGAATCGCTGAATGGTTTTTCGAAGCAGGGGGGGATCCGGAGACTCAGGACAAGTTTGAGGATACACCCCTATCATTGTCGATTAGGCGTCAGCGCCAAAGCCTGTTTAAGTCCCTATTCGAAAGTGCGTTCTTCGCAAATAGGAAGCGGTTGCAGGGCCGCATTTTGCTACGACTTGCTTTCCAATACTCATGTTACTACGCCGCGTCTGTGCTGCTTTCGTACGGAGTGGACCCATTGCTAGAAGATGACAGGCTTTGTGCAGAATGGAGAGCATTATTGTCATCCATTACTATAAGGGAGTCTAGGATCTAGTTACCTCTAAGCTCGTTTGAATTGATTCCTCCAGAGCATGCAATGAGTCAGGCCTTGCTTAGCGTTGCTGCCCAGCTTCATCATCGTCCGGCCTTACAAATCATTCTTGACATCGGAGTGGACCCAGCCTGTCCAGCACTAGTTGGTCTGAGAAGCCTACGATGTTCTATGGCTCAAAGGGACTGTTCCAAAAGTGAGCATGTATCCTCAAGTGCCTGCAAATCTCTAGAAGGGGACGGGCAAAGTAACCTCGCCTTTGACGAGCTCACACAGGGCCCTCTTGCCTGGGCTGCTTTCACTGGCAACTTGTCACTCGTGACCTCGATCCGCAACCGAGGCATCGACCCAAACCTCGTGAGTCGGAATGGTGAGGCAGCAATAGCCTTCGCCGTACAACGGACAGAAATCCAAGTTTCCTTTGAAGACGTAGAGGCTGCCAAAATAGCAGTCGGCCAGCTTCTATTGCAAAGAGGTGCCACTGTCAATTTCCAGGGCGCCGAAGGTGGAGGAGGCTCCTTGCTCCTAGCTCAATCACTCAAAGCAGGATACCACCGACTCGCCAACCTGCTAGTCAATAGCGGCATTAGGTCGCCAGCCAGCGCTAGTGAGGCGCACAATAAAGGACTGTGAAGTTGCATTGAAGGAGGCAAGGAGGGCATCCGCGAGATTTTACTCGCCAGGATGGCCGGAGCGCAGGCGATTACGCATGCAGATGGATCGCAATCCAGGGATTTGAGACGGGGTGATGAGCCCTTAGATCTCGCTGCGGGGCTAATACATGGTGGCGTCATGCGTCTTTTGGGAGATAGGCTTGCAGAAGATGCGAATTGAGGTTTTCACCTCGAGTCATCAAACAATCTTATAAGACTTGTATCAAGAATTCGGCGAGCTTCTGCTTGGAATGTCAAACAGGCTAATTTCTTCTGTTAAGGAATAAAGGCCTCAAGAACTTTTCTATTATTTCAATTCATCGAATCCTCGAGGCTATATGAGGAAAGGACTGGGATACAGAATATGCTAGTTTGTAATAAGAAGACTTTTGGACAACAAATCCTCGACTATCTGCTCGCGCCTGTAATGTCGTTCCTTATGTGGGATTGATGCTTTCTGCAAACTCACGTTGGTCATTTGAGACTTTACATCAACAGAGACCCAAATGTCGGTAAGAACGTCCTCACATAGAGGAAAACGATAAGTCCATGTCATGCTGAACTCTTCATTTGGCTGATGATGCGTGACTTTACCCGGCCCAATCTTGATCATGTTACTCCTGAATAGTCACTCCGCGAGCCACTCACCACAGCTTTTGGGCCACAGGTAGGTCACCACTGTGCAAAGAAATCGCCTGGCCAAGTCTATCAATGTTCTGTTTGAAACACCGTACCGCAGTTGCCCAAAACATTTCTGCCAAGCCTTGCCATTATAGCGCTGGGTCCGTGCGTCAGGGGCTTAGTGGAGGCCCGGTGTCGGGGTGCCCTCCGTATGCTTCAAATGCTTCACCCCGGCCCCCCCGCAGGCCTCATCTCTGGGGGCGGCGCGCCAAATGATTAGTCTAGACCAGAGGTCGCACCCAAGCGCGAACCTCGGAAGACCAACAACTAGGCCTCTCTCGTCGTCGCGTAATGGCGGTGACTTGTTTTTGCAGCCTCGTAAGTCGCTACGGAAACTGACACAACGCGTCATCAGAGGCTTTAGCACCCGAACTGGAAGATCCCGACACCCTGCCTGGAACAGAGTGAGAGATATCTGTCTCGAGCGGTGGGTGGAAGTCGAGATAAACAACTATCATCGAGCAGGAGATGTTGCTCTGTCGATGACATGGGCCTCAACCATGGCTCTCATAAGGTGTAGCAGGAACAAAGATAAGTCCTGTCGCTTCTCAATTTGGCTGCTTACCCCCCTCACAATCCCTCGCTCTTCGTGGTCTCCGGAATCTATCCTGCCGAGGTCAGAGATGCCTCGTCAGCCGCACGACAAGAACATATCGTGAAAAGAGTGGCTGAGACTTCCCTTCGAAAAGAACCAATCCAGTGGCGCATCAATAGCGTAGGAGCCGGTAAGATTGTGATCCTATTGCTCTTTCCTCCCGCCATCTATCCTGTAGAGGTGCTGGATTTGAGGCGGCATCAATGGCAGGGTTCAACACATGAAAAAGAACGACTTTTTGAAATCGCTGCCAGGTCTCGAGTACTTTGTCTCGTCTCTATCATCTCTAATTCAGTGGCTCTTTAGCAGGGCTTCGTGAACACTCCCTATCCCGTCATCGTACTGTGTCTGCTCTAGTTTTCTGTACCTACCGGTTCATCTTTCTATATCGAGAGCTTTTCGGCAGCTTGGGGAAGCTCCTCAGTGTCAAAAACTCCATTATCCGACGGCAGATGGAGCACAATGTAAGTTCGTACCAGCCTTAGGTCCTTCAAGGTATAGTGGGCTAGGAAGATCTAGCTGACTAATGCGTACAGATCTTTTATGACGAGGAGCCAGAAAAGACGGCCAAGAGCCTGCATAACTATGTGCAAAATCTCTTGATGCATCGGCCTGGTCGACACCAACATCCCTGGCCTTATTCCCACGACATGCCTGAATGCCGATCGGATTAGTTGATCCCGTACGAACTGGACTCCCCCCAGCCATCACCGTAGATAGGATCTGGCTCTTGATCTGCTATCACAGCAGTCTGCCGGTCGATCTGATGGTACATCACATCAAGCTTGATCAGTACCAACACCTTTCTCGGGTTCTTGCTAGGGCCCGCTTCAATACCTGACACTTTGATGAATGTCCTCACTTGAGGTTCGCTTTGCAACCTCAAGTCTCAACTGTGAGCTAAAGCAGAATTTTCGAAAGAACAGCTGCTGTTTTCAGCTTTCCGAATTTTTAACAATTAAGAAGTCAAGTATTTAAGAGCCCTAACGCCTCGGAAGGTCCCCAGATCAATGCCAAACAAGCTACGCCACCTATGCTCCTAATACATGAGGCTTACACACGAGTCAACAAGCCGAATCAGTCCTTCTTTGTTCGACAGAAACGGAGAATGATCTCCTTCCATCCTGTGCACCATCCAATTTGGCCCCCTCACCTTCTCCATCATGCCTTGGAGTATATGGAACATTGGATCTCCGTTGCAGAGAAGATAAATGATGGGCACGTCCAGATCGTAGCACACGTCCTTGACCGGAGTTGTCGAAGTGACTGCAGATTGTGAACGTAGAATCGACGAGTAATGATCCGCTTCCTTGGGGGAAAGATCGCTGTAAAAAACGGATGAGGTTTTGGCAGGGTAGAGGACGTTATCCTATTCGATGCGTAGACCGTGTCAGTGCTGCTCGGAGAATAGGGGTTCCTTTACAACAGACTTACCTCAGCTTTTGCCCAAGATGGCATTCCACCTCCTAGAGCTTCCACCAAGCTCTGGTTCGACTCTGGTACAAAACCCCCCATAAACAAAATCTGTGCTATGCCGCCTTTCTTCTCTTCTTCTTTCTGTTGACTCTTCTCTAAGCCTCTTACTGCCTGGCATCCTGGTACTCCACCATACGCGTGCAACATCAACAGAATTTCTCTCTCGTCTTCGGCAAGTCGCTCAAGTGTGGATCTGATTGTCTGGATGTCATCTTCAAGCGTTGCAGTGCCGGCCTTTGCGCCAATGCTTGGTAGGGTAATGGTTGTGGTGTCGTAAGACAAACGCTGAAGGGCCGTAGTCAGGGGTTGAAAGTGAGCGGCAGTGTGAAAAGCACCGGGCACGATAACAATCGCTGGTTTAGGTACCTCAGGAGGAGGATCAGACGACATCCTCGCAGAAGAGTAGATGAGCCTGAGAGCAACAAGAAGGGAAGATTCAAGTATTTATAAACAGTGCAACTAAGCCGCAGTAACCTCCAAACCTCCAACCTCAGACAAGCACAGAAGGGAACACTTATATGGTAGGAAAGCCATTCGCGAAGACTACTCCAAAGAAAACACCTCAAAGCGCAGCATGAATTCTGTCCGTTCAGACACGCAGCAATGCATCACAATACAGAGCGTTGAAGAGCATAGAAAGCGGAATAACGTCAACATCCTCCACCTCATAGGACTCGGAATCGGCTCAACCTTCTCTCACACATAGCCAGCCTCGCGTCGAACACTGTCAGATGCTCGCACAAACCTGTGGCCGGGATGTTCTTACGACTGGATCGACATCAACATTTGATTGATCGCAATCCGTCAGGATCAAAGCTATGTGCGGTCAGAGGTCATTGAAACGAAACAAGCATAGCGTGAAGGAGGTTCTGATTTACGAGCGTGATTGGTCAGCTCGAGATCTGGGTGGAGAAGAGGATATTAAGGTAAGGTTACATCGAGCTCGGACTCAAAGATACTCATGGTTTAGCGCGAGCGCGAGTCAGATCCTGTAGGATCGCATTGAAACGCGTGGGAATGTCGTGTCGTCACAGAATCCACTGATGAACGCCCAATGGCCAAGGATTTTGGGTGCAGAAATCTGCACGAGCATGGTCCCAGCGAATATAGGGCTGACGGATCTACTAATGTCGCATCTTGTCCCATTGATCTGGATAACCTTGCATCTTGCTCAGCCACGCGCCCTCTAACGGTCAGCTTCGATCGGCATCGGACCGTTCCTTACTCGGTCATCCGATTATGCGTACTGTCATCACACTGGAGTCGCATATTGACTGCTCAAGGTGGGCACGGCCCTTCGATCTCACTATATTTTGTCAAGAAAGAACAGAGCGGCGACTTCTTCCGTTGGGGTAAGAGTAGTAACCATCGCTGATCCAGTGTGCTGCGAAAACTTATGTGGAGAATGACGTTTCTATCCTGGTCTCTTTTCTGATTAATATTCGTGAAGTAACAGCTTACCCGCACCAGTGAATTTGCAAGTGCCAACTTCCAAGACTGGAAGGTCCATTCGATCGACACGATTTGCTTCTACATCATGGCAAGCATGAAATGCCAGCACTCGCGATTCCATTCATTCGACCTTTGGTACACTTGCAAAGAGTAGCCACAGGTCTTGCGATCGAAGTCGCTCTGAGGACGCCTGGAGTATGTCCACTGAAATTAAAGAGCCAAGAAGTCTCTTCGATCAGGCATCAGCAAGCATGCGAATCATCGAGAACAGGGCTGATGCATCAGTATTCTGTTCAACGCCTCATTACCTCGCATGCCGAACGAACACACTTGAGGGCACTTCTCAGCCTACGTCCAGATCGGACGACATCCGCCGATAAAGATATCAATTTCGATCCATGATCTGTGTTTGCGGTCATCATTACAGATTGAAGATTGAAAGCCGCCCAAAATTGGATATGCCTGCAGTCAGCTCGGTCAGCACTATCAGAACGCCTACCTCAAGCAATGTCGATTGATCGCCCCATCCGGTAGATAATGCGAGGGGGCTCAAGGCCGTAGGGCTGATAAAGTCGGAGTGAGTGGTGCACGAACGCACTGTCATGCATTACCTTGTATATGAAACCGAGATTCGTGCGTCGCATGTGTCGCACATTACTCGCGCGCCATTGAAAAAAGAGCCCACGATCGCCGAAAGATCGGACTAAGATGAGCATAATCTTAATATTGGCATTCATTATCAAATTCCGAATCTTTCATGACTGCATACTTGAGTGCGCTCTGCGGCAAATCAATAACTTCACTGCGGATACCAAATTGATCTCCTATCGCAACGATCTTGCCGGTAGTGTTTCGACCTCCATCTCGCCTACTTTTGCCTACCGCCTTGCCATGAGGTACCAGCCGGTCGCATCTTCAAGCCTGGGATTGTCTCAGCCGCTGTGCATTGAATTTTGGTCGTGTCTGCCTTGTTCTCTCAGATTGTCGAGACTTGATATTTGCGTCGCCTCTACCGAAGAATCGTAATGGTAATTAAGACTCATGGGCTTGCCCACATAGACGAGCGCGGCGGGCAGATATGCTTCAGCGCTGCGGCGGCCGAAACTTGCATTTGGGGGATCGCAGATGGTGTCCGAGGCTTTGCTAGCATGTGGGTTTTTGCTGTGAAATGATCATTTGGACACAAGCCACGAATTGGAAAACTTTGAGGCCATTCGGTTTAAAAAGTGACCCAAAGGACTTTCCGCGGATCAAAGGACGCATACTTGGCAGACAGGCGCTTACCACGCTGGAAGCAGCCTGGATTGTGCTCCAATAGAAGCCTGGAGCTTCCGTATTTGTCGAGATTATTAGCAATGATACTCTTGAGTCCTGCTGGTAAATATAGCACTCACAGGAGTTGTCTAGTCCTTGCTTCGTGGCTTGAACGACGAAGACAGTCCTGGTAACACCTGAAGCGATAACAAATCCACCAGTCAGGAAGATACCAATGATCGCCAGCCGCTGTCGCAATGGCATTTGTAAATAGTATATAGGATACCATGGCAGGACGAGAGTCACTGCTAATGCGACCTCTGTCGGTTTTTCGTAAACCCCTAAGACGATCTGCCTTACCATCGGTAATGATGTCCGAGATGAGACATGCCCTAAACTCTGGGTCTAAACCGATGCACCCTTTTTGCTGAACGCTCCGAAATGTGACGACTCGGCGATATACGATTGGATTCTGTCAGGAAAAGTGTTGTTAAAAAATCGTAGGGATTTATTACAGAAACTGACGAGGAAGAAAGTAAAGGTCCATATGACACAAAGACCCATTATAATCCAATCCGTGAGGAGGAAGACCTTCCCCAAGAAGATCCTTCTGTAGAACAGAAGGACACTAATCTTAGTGACGCTCTCTCCAATTGTACTAGACCAGGCTATGGCCCAAAGTGTCTTAAATTTAGTTGAATTGAGTTAGCGACAATCCTTGCTATAGACAGCTCGGACGAGCACACTTGAGCATCGATAATCTTCTTCCCTGGATGAAGCAACTTCCCCTGGGACCTTGCTGCGTGGCTCCCCATATTGCCTATAACCGCGCCTGTCGTTCCATTTAGCCAATATTACTGCTGAGAGCTTTTAAGCTTACCGATGATATTAGAAGCTGCCGCAGCGAGGATAAATATCTGCTTAGATATCAGTCTTCTTTACGACGCAGCGTGCTCTGGGCCAATTTTACCATACTGAAGCTATAACAATTGTCCAATCATCTGACCTAAAGTTTGTTCTATTCAACCGCCGAGCGATGAGACGAAGACACACGGCGATGATAGCGAGTACAGAAAGGAAGTCAGGCACAAGGATTGTGGCTAGCTTTCGGTCCTCCATATTGGCTCGGGGGATGGAGAATTCAGAGTTACCAGTATGGCAGTAATTGAATGTCAAATGTTGGGAGAGATTCAAGGGCTAGGACCTGTACTGAATATAAAGGCTAAATAAAAACTCGAAAGCTAGTGCATGAAACTTTTCGCTCTGTTTTCATGCCTCTTCACCATTGCCAACTGCCTAATGGTCATTGCAGGGAGTTTTACTGCATTCTCACTAATGCTGATGTCAAAGTAGGTAGGCTCACACATCGCTACGAGGTACAGGTCACTGTTCGGATGATCGTTTCAAACATGCTAGAAGGGAAAACCTTGTCGTCGAAGACTTATGTCCGCAGCTCAAGTCTTGCATGGCTGATAACTGGATACCCATGAGATTCAATGTGGAAGGAATCAGGCTGTCACTATTGTTACATCGGTTTCTTAAACATACGTCTCCAGATCTAGGCACGCCTAGCAATTGCTGGTGAGTAGGCGTCACGAACCACTTTATGCTGCGCGTTAGTGGCGGATGTATGGGGACGGAATAAATGCCTAGTATATATGTCGTGCATGCGCCAACGTGGCGAGCAGAACCGACTACTTCACAGTATACTCCCAGCTCTGCTAACCGGCCTAGCTTGCGCAGGCAAAAGATTGGGAAGCAAGGACGACCATTAAAGTGTCGGAAACCAACCATATCTGAGACGTCTCATTATTACAGATTCTATGCTCGCGCAACAAGATCGGAGCAGAAGCGGAGATTCAAGCACGATGATGTAGGTGGAAGGGAACGGCGATTTGCCTCAATGTAAGCACACGAGAAATCGGGCTAAGTAGTACCGCTCTAGCAAAAAGGTTCCCCAACTTGATCTAGGCTCACCTCATTACTCCATGCGGTGACGGCATCTTGGATGTCCTCTTTTGAACCATTCCCTTGATTACCTGATCCAGGGTAGATGCTGAAAGCCCGGCTCAAGAGGTCTTCATATACGGAAAACTGATAACGTCTCGACAATTCAAGCTTCTGGGCAGCATTTTGCTACAACGTTGTATCTTGTAGTGTTGTTCGCAGTACTGGCCAGAGAATGGTCACCTCTCAGCACTTCCGACACTGCTAGTTTGGACTTGAAATTGTTTTTATTATTTCTATCCTGGGGGTGATAGGGGGGCCACTACTTCATATACTCGTTCGTATATAAAAGCCGCCATTTATGTGTCTTAACACTGCTCCTCTTTCGTAGGAAACCCACCCTCGAGAGTACCCAGCCCTAGAATACCCTCTCTTCGCACCTGCCATCGAACTGTTTCGGGTCATAACACTCTAGAATACCGATGTAGAATATAACCTATCCCACACCTAGTAGACCACAAGTTAAGTCCTATCAGACGTCACCTTAACATCGGACACTTTTAAAATATCACGAACTTCTAAGACCGAACAGAGGTGTCACCTCTATAGAGGTACCGGGGGAATCAAAAGCATCCTCCTCGAGAAGAGGAGCCAGGCGTACGAGGTAAGGCCGCATTAATTCGAAAGATTGCACGTTTTTCGTCCGGGAAGTCCGTGGGGCGCAAGATAGGAGCGCAACGCACAACTCGGCTAACTTGCCTGACTACCTAGATTTTGGTGTGTACCACACCTGAATCTAGGTACCTCGCCAACATTAACTACCACCACCTATATGTCCTATATATAACTCGCGATGTATGACGTACTAAGTAAGAGACCTATTTATACGCATAATAGCTATAATAGAGTGACTATATAAGTACTACACTATTACTACCTATCCCGATTAGGACCTCTCTCCTCTATCCTTCCTATATATTACTAGT
>JAABUP010004042.1_pt1 | contig 24694 bp, 26 predicted proteins | sample 5559201 | NCBI WGS metagenome assembly JAABUP01 (sample SAMN10711887, study PRJNA513373) | rock metagenome | isolation source: Antarctica rocks | place: Antarctica
GTCCGGCTTCGAAGTCCCGTCGGGTGACGTGAGCGTGACGGCACCATGCGCGGCGTGCGACGGTCCAGTACCGGCAGGGCGAGCCCGCCAATACTGCTCACCAACGTGCCGGCAGGACGCCTACCGGCGCCGACACCAGCCACCCCGACCGAGCGCGCACCTGCCGGCCCGACGCTCCCGCCGCGACGGCACCGTCTACGCCTGCGGTGAGTGCGAGAATCGCTACCTCGGCGAGCAGTGGTGTCCCGACTGCAACCGGCCCTGCCAACGCCTCGGTGCCGGCGGCACCTGCCCGAACTGTGAGGAAGTCATCCTCAGCGAGGAACTCACCGGCGACCAAAGCGATGACACGCCCAGCAAGAACTTGCCCCTGCAAGACAGCCCGTCCACCATGAAGAAGTCTCCACGGTTTCAGGGGAAACTCACGACGACCTCTTGGACAACTAGGCGGTCAACGCAAGGCTGCGTCCGACGCCAGCGACACCGCCCGCCACGACGGCGTTCGTCGCGTCGTCGCTCGTCAGCCCAAGCAGGCCCGCGATGCTGGCGACCAGGGCCGCGACGAAGACGACGCAGCAGATTACGAGTCTGTCCCACAGCCCGTTCATAGCGGGGCATCCTGCACCGCCTCTTACTTGTCGTCGTTGCCACGATGTGTAGCCCGGTAGATGACCTCGGCGATGCTCGGCAAGCAGAGGGCGATGATCAAGGAGATCGGGAAGTTGAGCCAATGGGGCAGAGATGAGGCGTCGACTGACGCGAAGGCGACAGCGGCGACCAAGAGGACGACGACGCCCCGCTGAACTGGGCTCATACCGAGTCCCCAGAAGAACCTGCGTCTGCTCATCCATGCCGTTGGACTCCTCATTGGCGTGTCCACGTCAGCATCCCCGGACGTCGGTGTGTAACGCCGCCTCAGCGCGGTTATCAGCGCCAAGCGCTCACGCTCGGGATCACACTTCTTCACGGTCAGGGCAAGTGCCGAGTCGTCCGGCGTAGGACCCGGCCCGTCCATCGCTGGTCATCTGTGTCGACGCGGTCTCGTGTTGAGTGGTCGCCTCGGCAAGTCGATCCGCGAACTTCTCGGGCTCGACCATGTCAGGGAGGCCATGGGACTACAGCTGTTCGAGCGACCTCAGGGCCAGGTCCCGTTTGTGTATGGCTGCGTTGCTCGAGAGTTGCCACACCCGGCCGTCCGAGCCGACAAGCCATCCGCCACCAGCGAACGGGCGCTGCTGGTCGTCGACGAGAACGACGGAGGACAAGCGAGGCGTTCTGGTGGTCACCGCGCGATGCCCGCCCACTGGCACTTCGGTCACGGCCTCGACAGCGCGAGTGACGTCCTCCATTGTTGGCACGAAACGATCATGTCCGCACGCTGCGAGCTTCTTGCCGCTCCCACAGCTGGAGAACTTGTGACCCGTCCGAAGGAGCCGAGTGCCTTCACGAACGTGGCTATCGGGTGTGTGGCCGTCCTCGTCGCGTCCGTCGTCCGCGAACTCACCGGCAGTTTCCTGCTGGCGCTTCTCGTCGCCGTCGTCCTTGGTTTCGGAGCCCAGGCAGCGATCAGGCTCAGCCGGCGCAAGACGCGCTGATGTCGAGCTCGCCCAGTTGCCGCTCGGACGACGAGGAACGTCGCAGATCACCTGCCAGGGCGGGGAGAAGGCAGGGTGGCCGGTGGTCCGCCTTTGGGCTGTCCAGGCGAGCTCGAGCCTCTGGGCCTCCGGTTCTGTCACCGGTGCGTGTAGGCGCACCCGGCCTGTCGCGGCGGCGTCAGCTCTCGTCGCTGTCTGTTAGCAGGACGTGCATGGGGACGCCGAGCGTTCGGGCGAGGTGCCACAGCGCCCCGAGCCGGGGCGCCTGCGGGTCCCCCCGCTCGATGCGTTGGAGGGTGTTCCGGCCGATGCCGGACCGGTCCGCGAGGGCTTCCTGCGTGAGGTTCGCCCGTAGCCGTCCCTCTCGGACTCGCTGGCCGACAGCACGGCGGTAGCGGGCCCAGTCGTCGCCCTCGGTCGTGCCCTTTTCGTCCACCCGGGGCACGACACTTGACAGCCGGGATACGGTCTACCCCGGAAACCGAGCATTCTGCGATCTAGGTCCGGCTCCTGCCTTGACCCGGCCCGCCAACGCGCCCCGTCGCGTCCTCCCCGCGCCGACAGGAGCCGTCCGCCATGACCAACACCCTCGCCGCCCTCGCCCTCGCAACCGCCGCGACCGTCGCCGGCTGCTCCGCCGGCCAACCCAGCACCGCGGGCCAGCCCGCGACCGCAAGCCCGACGCACACCGTGGCCGCGGCCGACCTGGCCGCCCTCGCAGACCGCCAGGAGACGAGCACCCTCCGGCCCGCGACCGGCACGACCCCCCAGGCCGAGCAGGCACTCACGGCCACGCTGCCCGCGCCGCCGGCGGTAGCCGGGTACGACCGGGCGTCCGTCGGTTCGGCGTTGACGTTCGCGGCCCGGCTCGTCGCGGCGACGCGCCTGGACCGGGGGTACCTGTGCGGCCCGCGGAGCGCGGCCCCGGCGTCCGCCCTGGGCACCCCGTTCCTGCGGACGTTCCTGGCGAAGCCCGGGAACGGGATGGCGATCCAGGCGACCATCGGCAGCGCCCGCAAGCGCGACGACTGCGGGACGCTGCGTTGGGTCGGACCGGGCGTCGTGCTGGGCAAGCAGGACTGGACCGTCGGGGCCGCCGGCAACGGCGACCTGATCGTCCGGTGGGCAGGCACCGCCGGGTACGCCCTCGCCGACCCGCAGGGCCACCCCGAACCGTGGCGCCTCACCGGGCACGCCGGATACGAACTCGCCCGCAGCGCGAGCGGCTGGGCACTGGCCACGTGGACCGGCGACACCAACACCAGGATCGACCCCGGCTGGCCGCACGACGTGCCGATCCCGGCCGGGTACCTGCCGGTCCCGGCCGCACCCTCCGGGGACCCGGCGGCGCTCACGGCCGTCCGTGGCGCCGCAGCAAGGTGGGCGCAGGCCGCGGCCTCCACCACGACCATCGACTCGGTCATCGCGTACAGCGACACCGGCAAGAGCAAGGACGTCACCGGCACCGACACCGCCGCACCCGCCAGGGGCGACGCCGCGACCACCCTCACCTACACCAGTGGGAAGCGCACTAGCCGCCTGCTGCACCTCGACCACGGCAGGCGCACCCTCACCCAGCCCATCACGACGCCGACCGCTGCGCCGGGCAGGACCCTGCCGAAACGGCTCGAGTGGCTCGGCAGCGACAACACGACCCCCGGGGACGGCTCCGGCTACACCGACAGCCCGTTCGTGCTCACCGCCCTGCTCACCCGAGCCGACAGCGCCGCACCCACGACCTGCCCCAGCCGGCTCGCTGCCGCCCGCTGCTACACCGCCCTGACGGTCACCGGGGCCAGCGGCAATCCGCTCGCCGACCTGTTCACCGGGGCGGCGCACCGCGCCGGACGGCCCTACCAGCAGTTCGACGTCGGCGTGGACGCGCAGGGCCGCCCCGCGTTCGTGCGGGTCCGGCTCACCGTACGGACCCTCGGCACGCCCTTCGCGCACCTCACCGGCACGACCCGGTTCACCGGCTACGCCACGACACCGCCGCCCGCGCCCGCCCTGCCGGACCCGGCGACCGTCGCCCCCGACACCGACGTCGACGTGAGCTTCTGAACCCAGCGCCGCCCTCGAGCCTCGCAGACCGCCCACACCCGCCACGAACCCTCTGGAGCCCGTATGCCCCGCCGCGCCCGCACCGTCGTCGTCCTGACGCTTCCCCTGCTGCTCACCGCCTGCTCCGGCGGCGGAGGGACCCAGTCGAGCCCGCAGTCCCTGACCGCCGCTGTGTACGACGACCTGCACGCGGGGGAGTTCAGCAAGGCCTGCGCCCTGGTCCTGCCCGCCGCGCTACAGCGGTTCACCGCCACCGGCGGCGACTGCCAGAGCTACCTCGGCAAGAAGTACGACCCGACGGCCCGCGCCGGGTTCGCAGACGTGAAGATCGACGCGAAGGCCATCCAGGTCAACGGCGACACCGCCGTCGTCCCGGAGTCCGCCGTGACATTCGGCGGCCACCCCAGCAGCGACGGCGACACAAAGGTCGCCCTGCAGGACGGCAAGTGGTTCGTCACCGGCTGACCCGAGCCACTACCCGATCCCGCCCCACCTTTGGAGCCTCATGCCCGCTTCCCGAACCACCACCACGACCACCGCCTTCTTGCTGCTCGCCCTCACCACCGGGTGCGGCGGGAGCAGCGCCCGCAAGCCCCTACGGGCCGCGACGTTCGGCCTCGCCAGCCCCACCCCTGCCTCAAGCGACAGCCCCATCCCGCCCGCCAGTCCGAATGCCGCTGCCGCGTCCGGCACCCTTGGGGCGTGGACCTCTCGGGTCGACCTGCCGGTGCCCGTCACCGACGGGACGGTCGTCGCGGGCGTCACCCGTAACAACGACCGGGTGCAAGCCGTGGACGCGGCGACCGGTCGGGCGCTGTGGGACGTTCCGCTGCCCCTGGCCGCTGGCGCGACCCCCGCATCCAAGATGGGCACCGAGGGTCCTGTGCTGCTCGCCGCCCCCGGCGCCCCACTGGTCGTGAGGCTGACCGCGACGACGGCTGGCAGCGGCCTCACGCCCGCGTCAACCGGCCCTGTCGCGACGGCCCTGGAACCGTCGACGGGCAGGACGCTCTGGACCGCACCTGGGCCTGCGAACCTGCTCGACGGCGTGGCGGTCCTGACCGGCACAGCCGGTGTCGACACCGCCGGGAGCACCACGACCGCCCTGGACCCGGTCAGCGGCAAGGCCAGGTGGACCCGACCGGGGGAGGCCGTCGGCCTCGACGGCACCGTCGCGGTCCTCAGCAGCAGCGACGCCGGGATCAGCACGGTCCTCACCGGCACGGACACGGCCACCGGCAGGGCGTTGTGGTCCAGCGCCGACTGGGCGCGGGGCGCGCAGGGCAGCCGCTCGACCATGGTCGCGACCGGCGCCGGGCACGCACTCATCCAGACGACCCGCACCGACCTGGTCGGTGACACGACGTCCCTGCGGGTCCGGGACCTCCGCACCGGCCAGGCCGTCGGACCGGAGGTTCCGCAGCCCAGCAACCCGACCGCCCTGACCGACACGACGGACGGCGTGACGGTCGTGTACGAGAAAGTCCCCGGACCGACGTCGGATGGGCAGTACGGCCTCGACATGCGCACCGGCACCGTCCTGTGGCGCCTCACGGCAGCCCAGTCCCCGAAGGCCGAGCGAGTCGGCGGCGGCCTCGCGTGGGTCGACGGGGCCGACGGGTACGTCGCCCTGGACGACCGGACGGGCAGGCCCCGCGCCCAGGCACTCACGGACTACCCCCTGCTCGCCCTGAGAGGCGAGCAGGTCAAAGCCGGGAACACCGGCCTCGTCGCCACGCAACTCCCCGCCTGACCTGACGAGTCACGCCGTCAGGTCGTGACGCCGCGCGCAACCCGCCCCCCTCCCGCGGGGCGCGCCCTGACCGGGGGGTGAGCGGGCCGCCTCGAGTTCAGACAGACGCTCGGACAGGCGGTGTCCGTAGGCGGCTGCAGTGGGACAGATCGGAGTCCGCGGAAGGATCCCCCGCTGGTTGAGCGAACGGCGTGCAGCCTGGCCGCGTTCAACGAGGACCGTAGGCCTCGATTCCGCGGGGCAAGCACCCGCGGCCTCGCGGCCTCGTCGATCCCCTCGCGATCACGTCGAAGCCACTAAGCCGCGCTGACAGCGGCAGCGCGGTGCTCGGGTTAGGCATCAACATCACCCGTCCGCGACAGCCCCGACGGGTGACTCGGACGTTCCAGAGTCCGGTCCAACTGCTCGCCATGCTCTACGGTGACCGCGAAGGACAGGAGGCGCCACGTTGGCCTACGTTGAGTTGTGTGCACGAGTCGCAGTAGCTTTGGTGTTCATTGTTTCCGTGCTCAGCAAGCTGAGTTCGCCCGCGTCCTTCACCGGGTATGTGAATGCGGTTAGAGCTTTGGGCGGGGAGCGCTTGAAGCCGCCCGCCGTGTGGGGCGCCGTGGTCGTCGCGGCGGAGGTATCAGTTGCGACTACCCTGCTGCTGCCCGGCCAGTTGCGCCTGAGGTCTGTAGGCTTTCTGGCTGCTGCCGCGTTGTTGTCCCTGTTCTCATTCGCGATTGTGGCCGCCGTCCGTCGCGGCTTGCAGCAACCTTGCCGGTGCTTCGGCCCGTCATCTCGACCAGTCGGTGCGACAAACCTTCTCCGAAACGGACTGCTCCTCGTCCTCTGCCTAGCCGGTTTGGCGAGCGGGACGCACGGCGAACCCTCAGCCGTCGGCGCCGAGATCGCTGCGGCGCTCGGGGTCGTGGTCGCGGCAATGACGCTCGTCTTGGACACCCTGGTCGATCTTTGGCGACCAGCCCCCGCATCAGCAACGGGCTCCTCGGGGGCCCGAAGATGACTGGCGCCCTCGTCGGTTTCATGGTCCTGCTGGCCGGCCTGCTTGCGCTGAACCTCCTAGCAACCTTCGGGCTCGTCCGGCGGGTTCGCGAGCACGAGCAGCAGCTGTCCGAAAGGGACGCAACCAATGTTCGCCTTGGGCTACCAGTGGGCACCCCGCTTCCACCTTTCCACGTCACCGACGCATCAGGGCATGACCTGCATCCGGCGACATGGCCGAGTCAGGTCGTTGTCGCCTTTTTCTCGACGACTTGTGATGCGTGCAGGGACCACCTGCCCCCATTTCTTGAGTGGGCTACTCAGCACGATCGCGACGCAACCGTATGCGTCATCGATGGTCCTATCCCGGACGCTCTCGCCATGGCTGGGTCCGCGGGATCAGTAACCCGACTTGTCCTGGAACCAGCTGCGCAACGCTTGGCGAGTGCTTTCGGCATCACCGGCATCCCGGTGTTGTTCCAGGTTACCGACGGCAGGGTGACGGCTTCGGGGACCAGAATGCAGCAGCTTCCGCTTATACAAGCCGCTTCGTGAGCCGACGCGGACTCAGGGGACCTGCCGCTTTATCGGGAACAGCTCAGACAATGCGTCGGCTACGGTTCGCAACCGCATTGGCCTGGCATGCAAGTCCGTTGCTACTGTCGGCAACAGCTGTGATCGCGTTCGCCCGGGGCGTTGTCCCGGTGCTAGGTGCACTGGCCCTCCGAGGCCTGATTGATGCCCTGACGAGGCATGAGACGAGTGGCCGCTGGGCATTCGCGGTGGCTGCAACCGGCCTCGCCTTCGCGTTGCTGCCGCTGCCCGAGCAGTACGCGCAGTTCGAGGTGCGTCGGCGCCTTGACGTGGTGCTTCAGAGCCGCTTGTTCAGCGCCGTGAACAGCGTCAGCGGTCTGGAGATGTTTGAGCAGTCCGCGTTCCACGACAACTTGCAGATTGCGCAGCGCGCAAGCGCGAACGGACCGCAGCAGGTGGTCAGGCAGACCCTGAGTATCGCGCAGCAGGCTATCACCGTCGTGAGCTTCGCGATTGCACTGTTTGTCTTGACCCCGCTGCTCGCGCTTCTCGCGTTGCTGGCGTCCATACCCGTCTTGATCAACGAGCTACGCCTCACACGAGCCCGCATCGGGGCAGTGCAAGCCATGACACCTCGTGAACGGCGGCGGCAGTTCTATGCACGACTGTTGACCGACCCGCGGGCAGCGAAAGAGGTTCGCCTCTTCGGTCTCGGCGACTGGATGCTGCAACGGATGCTGCGCGAGATCAGGGAGGCCAACAGGCTGGACCGGGCTGTGGACCTTCAAGAGTTGCGGACGCAGTGTGTGGCGCTGCTCCCCGCTGCTACGGTTTCAGCGATCGCGATCCTGGTGGCCGTTCACAGGACAGCGTCCGGAAGCCTATCGGTGGGCAGCCTCAGCGCCGTGCTCGCGAGCATCACAGGCTTGCAGGCTGCCACAGCCGGGATTGCTCGTGACATCGGTCTTCTCCAGATGCTTCTGGTGCTGCTCGACCAACTGCAAGAAGTCCTGCTCGTTGGCGCCGAGCACGATGCGATCTCGTACCCCGCTGCCGATCCGGGACCATTACAGAAGAGCGTCCGACTCGACAATGTCTGGTTTCGTTACAGCCCGGGCCAACCGTGGGTACTGCGCGGCGTCGACCTGGACCTCCCCGCAGGCCAGGTCGTGGGTCTCGTGGGGGTCAATGGCGCTGGAAAGTCGACGCTCGTAAAGATCCTCACCGGGCTATACAGTCCGACGCAAGGGCGCGTGTTATGGGACGGCCAGGACATTAGTGAAATTGACCCCGCAGTGTTACGTCAGCGATTCGCGGTTGTCTTCCAAGACTTTATGACTTACGACCTTGTGGCCGCCGAAAACATCGCGGTAGGCGACCTAACAGCCGTCGACGATGCCGCCCGACTGTGGGACGCAGCAGCTTTTGCGGGAATCGACGAGCACATCCGCGCCATGCCGTTCGGGCTCTCAACGATGCTCAGCCGGACGTTCTCAGCCGACGAAGATGACGACGCCGGGGAGGACGGCGGTGTGTCTCTTTCCGGCGGCCAGTGGCAACGACTTGCGATCGCGCGGGCCGCACTACGTGCCCATGCTGACTTGCTGATCCTTGACGAACCAAGTTCGGGATTGGACGCCGACGCTGAGTACGACATTAGCCAGCGCCTGATGAGGCTGCGGCGGCGGCGTTGCACCGTGCTCATTTCACACCGTCTCAGCACGGTTCGGGCTGCCGACATTATCTTGGTGCTTGACCGTGGACGGGTGGCGGAGACCGGAGCCCACGGTCAGCTCATGGACGCCGACGGCTTGTATGCCCGGCTCTTCAAGCGTCAGGCGTCCGGCTATGCGGAAAGCGGCCCACAGAACGGCGGTGCAGACGGCTCAGCCGCGGAGCTTCCGGCTGACCGAGGTTGACGAGAGCCACTCCGATTACTGTGTCGATTGCAAGCGGACCCCAGGACCGGGAGTCTAGACTTCGCGTATTGTCGCCTTCAACCCAGATTGTGCCCGCCTGCAGTCGAAGTTGCACCGCCCGGGCCAGGTGTTGCCCTGGCAACTCGTCCCCAGGCAGTCCGGTCAACCGCTTAATTACAAGCTCCGGTCCGACGGCCCAGTCGGGTCCTCGGACGGACAACGGTACGCGCAGTGCCAGAACGTGTCCGCGGTGGCCGGGGCGCTTCCGCACGACCAGGAGTCGATCCCCGGAGGCAACCGTGGGCAGCATGCTGGTCCCGCTGACCGCAACCACCAGCAGACGCACGCGGATGAGCGTCGCGGCCACCAGGGTTACCCCGAGGCCCCAGCCGACTGCCACTGGACGAATTGGTATGCGCACGCCTCCTAGTTCAGCAGCGTCGAAGACTTCCCGCCAGAGAGCCCTACCCGACGATGGCAAACCTGGACAAGCGAGTGAAGGCTGGGTCGCCGGCGGACGCACGTCAGGAACTCATACTGCCGGCCTGCCCCGTTATCGCCTGCTGCGCGGCTCGAGGGAGCGGGGTTGACACCTTACTAGGGGGGTGCGACGTTCACCGCCTGAGCTGACCCAGTTCAGCCACCCTATCCTGATCGGGCTGCAAACAACGGGTGGATGACTCGTCCAACGCTTGAGGAGCTTAGATGATGCAACTGAAGAGGGCCGCTGACCGCTTGATCGGTCAGTTGGTACCCAAGGCCAGCGCGGGCGCGTGCGTCCCGCCGGACTGCTACACCGACCGCTACGGCAGGCGCTGCTGCTACAGCTGCTACGGAACGCTCGTCTGCCGCTAGTCCGTGAGTGAGGGTGCCCGGGCGCTCGCGGGAGCGCGAGGCCCGGGCACCTCTGACTAGACGGCGGGCGCCGTGACCAGCTGGTCACACAGTTGGCTGGGACGGAGCCATCTGCTGACCCCGCCTCATAAGCGCGACGCGTCACCTGTCGGCTCCGTGTGGCTGCGCGCGGCCGTCGCGCAGGACGAGTTCGTCGTCGGCGATGTCGGCGACGGCGCGGTCGTGGGTGGCCAGCACGACGACGGCGCCGCGCTTGGCCTGGGCCGCGAGGACACCGAGGATCCGGTCGCGGGTGCCGCCGTCGAGTTCGGCCGTGGCCTCGTCGGCCAAGAGCAGTTCCGGTTCGGCAACGACGGCACGGGCGACCGCGACCCGTTGCTGCTGACCGCCGGAGAGCTGCTCGACGAGGTGGTCGGCCGACTCGGCCAGCCCGACCTCGCGCAGCGCCTGCTCGGCCCGGTCGTTGACCTCGGCCGGAGGCAGCCCGCGGGCCTGCAGGACCAGCTCGACGTTCTCAGCGGCAGTCAGCAGCGACACCAGCCCGTATCCCTGCAGCACCAGGCCGCAGCGGCTGCGCACTCCCCGGAGGCGAGGGCCGAGCAGGTCGGCGTCCCAGTGCACGGTGCCGGTGGTCGCCTGCTCCAAGCCGGCCAGGACCGCAAGCAGGGTGGACTTGCCTGAGCCGGAGGGACCTGTGAAGGCCAACGTACGTCCGGCGGCCGCCACAAGCGAGATGTCCTGCAGTACCTGACGTCCGGCCCGTACGACGCCGATCCTTTGCGCCCGTAGCTCCTGCACGGCTCAGCTCCGGTCCTGGTCGGGGCAGACCCGGCCGTCACGCAGGACCACGGCACGGTGCAGCTGCGCGGCGACGTCCTGGTCATGGGTGACGACCACGATGGTCGTGCCCTGCTCGGCGGCATCCTGCAGCAGGGCCAGGACCGCCCGCCGGCTCGCGGTGTCCAGCTGGCTGGTGGGTTCGTCGGCGAGCAGCAGACGGGGCGCCCCGGCCAGCCCGACGGCGAGGGAGAGCCGCTGCTGCTCCCCGCCGGACAGCGCGGCCAGCGAGGACGACCGCACGTGCCAGAGCCCGAGCGCCTCCAGCAGGCGCTGCGGGCTCGGCAACAGCCGTCGGCGACCGCGCGGCGCGGCCCGTTGCGCGAAGCCGATGTTTGCCAGCGCATCGGCGTACGGAAGCAGGTTGCGGGCCGGCCCCTGCATCACCACGCCGACCTCGGCCGCGCGCAGCGCGAGCAGTTCACGTTCGGTCATCGCCCCGACGTCGTGCGGGCCGATCACTACCCGGCCCCGGGTGGGACGGTGCAGACCCGCGAGCAGGGTCAGCAGCGTCGACTTACCAGAGCCGGACGGGCCGAGCAGGGCGACGCTCTCACCGGGGTCGACCTGCACGTCGACCCCGGCCAGGGCGACGACGTCCTGCCCGTCAACCCGGTAGACCATCTCCACGTCCTCGACGTGGACGGCGAGGCCGGTCACGGCGCCGCCTCGCGCAGGACACCGGGCCTGGCCTGGCGCAGGAGGCTGAAGGCTGCGCCGAGCGCGGTGAGCAGGACCACGATGCTCAACCCGGCCAGGAACAGCACCAGACCGCCGACATGCGGTCCGTACCGCAGGTCCGGCGGCCCCGGGTCGGGCAGCTCCGGGACGGCGGGCAGCACCAGCGTCGCGGCGACCAGCCCGCCCAGCACGCCGAGCACCAGGGCGGTACCCAGCACCAGCAGCTGCTCGGCGACGGCCGCGACCAGCAGGCTCCGGCGGGGGACCCCGACAGCGAGCATCGCGGCCATCTCGAACGCCCGCCTGCGGCCGGACAGGTACAGCGCGACCGCGGTGGCCGCCGCCGCCAGCAACGCGGCGAGCACCCCGGCGTAGGCGAACAGCTCCAAACCCAGGGCCGGTGCGGTCCGGTCCAGCAGGGACCGCCGGGCGGCCGTCGTACGAACTTCGACGACTTGCAACCCGACGGCTCGCAGCCGCTGCGTCGCGTCGGCCGGCGCCGCGTGGGACAGCCACACCTGCTGCTCGGCGAACTCCTCGAACCGGGGCAGCGCCAGCCGGACGGCATCGAGGTCGACCAGCGTCGCCTCCCGCCCTTGCTGCGGGACGACCCGCAGCGCCGGTTCGACGGTCACCGGCAGCGGCGGCCCGGTGAAGTTCGACACCGACGGCTGGTCCGGGTGCTCGAACAGGTCCGGCCCGGGCGCGACGTGCAACGGCCAGGCCAGCGCGCTGCGCAGCAGGACCGCCGTCTGGTTGCCGCCCACCGCGAACCGCCAGTCCACGGCGCCGACCTGCGCGCCGACGCTGGCGGCCGTGACGCCTGTCGCCGGCTGCTGGTGCCAGCCGCCCGCCAGGGCAAGGTCGACAGGCACCGCTCGCCACGCCGCACCGGAGCGCTCAACCACGCCAGTCAGCCGCAGCGCAACCGGCACGGCCGGCCCCGACGAGGCCCGGACCACGCCGACGACGACACCGGCCAGCGTGCAGCCGCGGGAGCAGCCGTTGACCCGGGCGGTGTAGCGGCTGGACCCCGGGCGCAACCGGCCCAGCGGTGCGCTCACCTGCTGGCCGCCCCGGGTCAGCAGTAGGTGCAGCTCGGCGGGCTGGGCCGGCGGCCGTGTCGTCGTCACGTCCAGCCCGACCTCCTCGGCGGCGATCCGGACCGGTGGCGGGGCGCTACGGCCGATCCCAGCCGCCACCCGGACCAGGGGCTGGTCGGCAAAATCGCTTCGCCAATGCGCGACCCGCGGCAGGGCGTCGCTGTCGACCGCCAGCACCGTCCCGCGCAGGCCCCCGAACGGCAGCCACCGTTCGGCCGCCATCGCCCAGCGGCCCTGCGGGTCGACCTTCCGCACCACCTGGCGCAGGTCCACGGCCCCCTGCGTACGAACCAGCAGCACCGTCGGCGCTCCGACGTCGGTCGCCGCCCGCTCACCCCGGTTCCCGCCCGCGACCAGCGACCCGTCCACCGCGAACGTCGCCAACCCCACCGCCACCACCAGCAGCGCCGCGAGCCGCAGCCCGGCCGGACGACGGGCCACCGTACGCACCGCCAGGAACGCAGCCACATACCGGCTGCCCCGGGTACGGCGCACCAACGCCCGACACGCCGCCGGCAGCACGGGCACCCCCAGCAGGGCGACCACCACGACCAGCAGCAACGGCACGAACAAGGCCAACGCGCCGTGGGCTCCGGCGCGCAGTGCCCCACTGGCCACCACGATCACCAACCCGACCGCCGCCGCGACCCCGACGGCCAGCTCCACCACGGCGGTCGTCCGGGTCGGCCCGACCTCACCTGTGCGCCGCCACTGCTCCAGCACCGGACGGGTCAGGACGCGGCGGCCGGCCAGCGCAGCAGCCAGGACGCCCCCGGCGAAGGCCGCCGCGGCGCTCAGTACCGACGGGAGCCGCACGACTACGGGGGTACCGGGCACCAGGACCGTGGCGCTGAGCAGCCGTACCGCGGCGTCGGCGACCAGCAGCCCCACGGGCACAGCGAGCAGCAGCAGCAGCAGCGGCTCGAGCAGCCCGAGAGCGAGCGTCGGAAAGGCCCGGTAGCCGCGCAGCTTCGCCAGCGCCACCTCACCGGCGCGCGCCTCGCTGGCATCAGCCACCACCAGGCGCAGGACGACGAAGGCGAGCCCCACCAGTTGCAACGTCACGACCAGCACCGACCGGGACAGGTCGGCTCGGTCCCGGTCGGCCCGGTCCAGGACCTGCGGCACACCGGTCAGCACGGCGGGGCGGTAGGGCTGACGGTCCAGGGCGGCACCGAAGCCGGCAAGCTGAGCCCGTAGGCGGGCCTCACCGTCTAGTCGTAGCAAGGTCGGGTCCAGCTGGAGCTGCACGTCGGCCTGCAGCTCGGTCAACTCCGGTGCGGCTCCGGTGGCGTTGATCCCGGCGCGGGAGACGAAGCTGGTGTCCAGCGTGTCCGGGCCATCACCCAGCCCCGGCTGGGCGTCGAAGTACGGCTGGTTGAACCAGAACGCATCCGGTCCCGGCAACGCGTACACACCCCGGACCACCAGCGGCGGCGCAAGAGCACTGACCCGGCACACCGCAGCGCCCAATGGGGCAGCAGTGCAGCCGGTGAACGCCTGACCTAGCCGCCGGCCGGTGGCCTGCAGGGTGCGTTGGCTGACCAGCACGTCCTGCGCCCCCACCGGGCAACGCCCGGCCACAAGCAGCAGATGCCCGCAGGCGCCGTCCCGCCACATCAGGCGGGTTTGGCCGTCGTTGAAACCCGGTGTCCCACGCACCTTCAGGCTCGCCTGCAACGACAGGATCCGGCGCGGGTAACCCCGCGGCACACCGGCCGCCGCGACTGCGGTGAGCGCGTGCTCCAGGACTGGGTCCTGAGTACCGCCCATCACGATCACGTCCAGCCCGGTCACATCCGGCGCCGGCGCAGCAAGGGCATCTCGCAGCACCGACTCCCCACCCGCCCGCAAGTACAGCGGGCCGGCGGCCGCCGCAGCGACCGTCACGACCGCCACCACCAGCACCGCCAGGGACACACCCCGGCGGAACCACAGCGCTCGGGCCACCAAGGTCAGGCTCGGCACGGGCACCCACGCATCCTCCCTCAGCAGCGCGCGCAAGGCGGCCGCAACCACACCCGCCCGAGGTCTCAGATCGGCCACAGCCTGGGTTGTCCCCGAGCCTGCAACACGCACCCGAAAGCCGACAGGACCCGTCCGGACTTGTGGTCTCTCGCCAGAGGCGGCCATCACACCGCGGCTGTCCCCGCCGTCCATGTCGGTCGACCCCGGGGCCCGGTCCTAGCGGCAGGTCATCACCCGCACTGCTGGGTCACGCCGCGGCCGGTCAGATGGTCCGGCCATCATCACCGTGTTGGGAAGCAACGAGCCGGTCGGTGTTGCGCTGGGGGGCGCCGCCGGGCGAGGGTTGGCGCATGAACGAGGAGTCCCGCCGTCCCCTTCCCGGCAGCGAGCGTGCACCGGCGGTGGCGGCGTCGGCGGTGGGCGCCGTTGATCCTGGTGCCGCTGTGGACGTGACGGTGGTGCTGCGCCGCCGCGCCGAGCCGCCGCCGGAGCTGGTGAACGGGCCGGCGACGCTGGACCGTGTTCTGTTCGCTCAGCGCTACGGCGCCGCCGAAGCCGACGCCGAGCTGGTCCACCGAGTGCTGAGCGCCGCCGGGCTGGCCGTCAGCCCGACCGATCTGGCTAGCCGCCGGATGCTGGTGTCCGGCACCGCCGCGCAGCTCTCGGCCGCGTTCGGGACGTCGCTGGAGCTGGTGAGCAGTCCCGACCCGGTGACCGGAGAGCCGGTCCAGCACCGGCACCGCACCGGTGGCCTGTCACTACCTGCTGAGCTCGACGGCGCGGTCGTGGCGGTGCTCGGACTTGATGACCGGCCCCAGGCCCGGGCCCAGTTCCGCCCCGCCGGCCAAACACCCGGTGCCTCGTTCACCCCGCCTCAGCTCGGGCAGGTGTACCGGTTCCCGCCGGCGACCGACGGTACGGGTCAAACGATCGCGATCGTCGAGCTCGGCGGGGGCTACGCCCAGGCAGACCTCGACGCCTACTTCGCCGGGCTTGGTCTTGCCACCCCGGCGGTGGCCTCGGTAGGAGTCGACGGTGCAGTGAACGGCGGTGGTCATGACCCGCACGGCGCGGACGGTGAGGTGCTGCTCGACATCCAGGTCGCCGGGGCGCTCGCACCCAGGGCGACGCTGACGGTGTACTTCGCGCCCAACACCGACCGCGGGTTCCTCGACGCTGTGTCCGGCGCGGTGCACGCGGCGCCGACGCCGACGGCGGTGAGCATCAGCTGGGGGCAGAGCGAAGACGGCTGGACACCACAGGCCCGCACGGCGCTGGATCAGGCGTTCATCGACGCCGCAGCGCTGGGGGTGACGGTATGCGCGGCGGCCGGGGACAACGGCAGCACCGACGGTGTCACCGACGGCGCCCAGCATGTCGACTTCCCCGCCTCCAGCCCGCATGCGCTGGCCTGCGGCGGCACCAGCCTGCAGGTCGCCTCCGCCAGTACACCACTGTCGGAGACGGTGTGGAACGACGGGTCGGGGGCCACCGGCGGCGGGGTCAGTGACGCCTTTACGGCGCCGGCGTGGCAGACGGGCGTAGGGGTACCGGCGCGGGTCGGCGGCGGATCCGGGCGGGGGGTGCCAGACGTGGCAGGTGACGCCGACCCGGCGACCGGCTACCAGGTGCTGGTCGACGGCCAACCGATGGTCATCGGGGGGACGAGCGCGGTCGCGCCGCTCTGGGCGGCGCTCACCGCCCGGCTGGGACAAGGCCTGGGTCGCCCGCTGGGGCTGCTGGCGCCGATGCTGTACACCAACGCCAAACCCGGGACCAGCCCAGCTGGATTCCGCGACATCGTCACCGGCTCCAACGGTGCCTACAACGCCGCAGCCGGCTGGGATCCCTGCACCGGACTCGGAGTCCCCGACGGCGAGCAGCTGCTGGCAGCCCTACGCACCGGCCAGGGCACCTGACGGGCCTGTTCCCGCAACGACGAGGACGAGACCGGGTAAGGGCCAGAGACGTCAGATGCCCCCACCAGCCTCGGTGCCGGAGTTGGAAGGGGGGTAGCGTCCGGTCTTCTCGGCCCAGTTCTGCACCTCGCGTACGTCCCACACGTCCCCGGTCTTCAGACGCCTCACCGGCGTCGGGAAGTCGGGGTGTCGGACCTTCCAGACGTTGACCGTGTTGGGCTCGATCCTGAGCAGGTCGCCGATCTCAGCCGGCCCGACCAAGTGCGCTGCGAGCGACCGCAGATCCACGCGGTCGTCGTCCGCCACGACGTCAGAGTAGGCGTGCACCTCGGGCGCTGGAATGGGGTTCGTTTCGACACGCCGGGGGCAACCCGACCACGGCCGTCGGAGACCTCTTACACTACTGGTATGTCGGTGCCCTCTGCAAGCCTGTCTGACCTGATGGCCAACCCCGATGTCCAGCCCCCCGGCGGCGTGTACGCCGCCGGGGAGCGGGCCAACGGGACCACCTGGCAGATCATGCACGGCGACTGCCGGACGGCTCTAACCGAGCTTCCTCCGGCCTCCGTCAACTGCGTGATCACAAGCCCGCCCTACTACTGGCAGCGGGACTACGAGGTCGCCGGACAGTTCGGGCTCGAGTCGAGCATCGACGGGTTCGTGGAGAACCTGGTCGAGGCCTTCGCCGCCCTGAAGCCCGCCTTGACCGACGACGGGACCGTGTTCCTCAACCTGGGCGACACCTACTACAGCGCCAAGGGCAGGCCGCACGGCGAGGACAGCAAGCACCGCAGCCGGCGCCTACCCGGGCTGCGTGCGGTGGACGGCCCCGGGCTGGGACTCCCCCGCAAGTCCTTGATCGGGATCCCGTGGCGGGTGGCGCTGGCGCTGCAGCACGACGGCTGGACGCTTCGCAGCGCGATCATCTGGGTCCGCAACAGCGCCATCCCGGAACCGACCAGCAAGGACCGTCCCTGGCGCAAGTACGAGCACGTCTTCCTGTTCGCCAAAACGGTGAAGTACCACTTCGACCGTGAGGGGCTCGACGGGGAGGAGGACGTGTGGTTCATCGAACCGGATCGACGGTCACTCTCCCGTGGCACCCACTACGCCCCCTACCCGCGCAGGCTCGTGGAACGCTGCATCCAGGCCGGTTGCCCGGAGGGCGGCGTGGTGCTCGACCCCTTCCTCGGTGGGGGCACGACGATGTACGTCGCCGACGAGATGGGTCGCTCGTCGATCGGCGTCGAGCTCAACCCGGACTTCTGTGCTCTCGTCGCCGACAACATGGCCGAGGACATCGCCAGCCCAGCGGAGTGACACCGCTACGGTAAGTACGTGCCCTACCCGCCGGCCCAACTGGTCCTGTCTGCCGTCGCCGCGCTCGAAGGAGCCCACCCGCTCGCGGTGGTCACGATCCCAGCGCTGCTGCGGGCCGCGAAGGCCGCCGGCGTCGATCCTGTAGCCGACGGCGTGCCCTTCGGGTCGACCGAGGAAACAGCGCTCCTGAACGACTACTTCCTGCTGCCCCGGCCGCCCGACCCGGACCGGCCGTGGCGGGCGCCATGGTCCAAGCAGGAGCCCTGGCAGAAGAAGAAGTACCCGGGCGGCGGGCTGCAACGGCTGCGTACCGATGCCAACGGCCGAGGACGGGTACTGGTGCAGACGAAGAAGGACATCGACGCCGGCCGGCCACGTGACGTCTGGCGCCTGACACCAGCCGCGGGCGCCCAGCTGATGGCCTCCGCTGACTACAAACCCGTACGCCTCGTGGACCTCGCCCTGTGGTTCGGGCGTGAGAAGGACGTCCCGGACCTCAACAAGCTGCTCGCGTGGTTCGACGGCGTGTTCCAGCCCGGGCGAGGCGACTTGATGGGCACCGTCTACCTCGACGACGTGCCGAACAGCTACCGACTCACACCGTTCGCGCCGGACCCGGTGGACGATAGCACCGCCCAGCAGCTCGGCAGCCTGCCGCCTGCTCCGACCGTGGAGGGCACCCTCCCGGACTTGGTCGACCGGCTTGAGGCGAGACTGACCAACGGCGGCTACCGTCTGCCCAAGGGGCTCGTACGGCGAGTGATCACCGCTTGGCTGCGGGGCGACGTCGTGGTCCTTGTGGGGCAGCCAGGCACAGGCAAGACCATGTTCGCCGGGCTTCTGGGCCGGGCGATGGAGGCTGAGCTAGACTTGGACGCTCCGTTGCTCATCCCGATCCGATCCGACTTCGACGAGTCCGAGTTCATCGGCTACGAGCGGCTCGACGGGACACCCCAGCTGCGTGAGTTCGCAACCGAGATCCTGCGGACGGACAAGCCGCTTGAGGCGAGAGTCATCGTCCTGGAGGAGTTCAACCTCGCGTCCATCGAGACCTACCTGGCGTCGGTCCTCGTCGCCACCCAGGAGCAGGAACGGCTCGTCCGGCTACCGGCCGGGCTTCAAAGCCAACTGCCGATTGACACCTTCCTGATCGCCACCTGCAACTCCTACCGTGACGAGCCCGAGACTCGGACACGCGTCAGCTCCCCCACCAAGCGTCGATCGACGATCATCACCATGCCCAACGTCTTGGGCGACCGGTTCGACGACGACCCGGACAATGCCGTCCTCGACCTTGCCATCGGCTTGGTGACTGCGGAGGCCAAGCGCGTGGCTACCCGGATCGGCAGCAACAGGGCAGCGCAGTTCGACAGCCTGCGCATCCTGGCACTGCAGGGGGTGACCGTCCGGAGCGACCTGTCGCAGGCGACTCGCGAGGGACTGGTGGCTGTCAGCGGGGCCATCCTCGGCACGTCAGCCGGCCGATCCTGGTTCACCCTCGGCCTGCTCAAGGACGTGATCTTGGCGATCGTCAACGCGGACCGCGACACGGTTGCAGAGCTGACCGCCCTCGGTCAGGCGGTCGCCGACAAGCTCGTTCACCAGGTCCGAGGCTCGCACGCCGACGTGCAGGACCTGCGTGACGCATGCGCGACCCTGCCAAACGCCGACGAGATCGCTCGGCTCCTCGATCGCATGATGGACGGGCCATCCGACGAGCTGCTTCCGCTGCTCTAGAACGGTGGCCGTTCCAGCGTTCTCAGCACGGCCGGGACGGCGAAGCTCAGGTCCGCAGGCGGCGCTGCCGGCACCTCCACGATCGTACGACCCCGGCCACTCACGATCGTTGGCCCGTGGCCCGCACCGGGGTAGAGGATCGTGATGCCGTGCAGGCCGTAGAGCCCGAGGTAGGCCGTCACCTCCTTGCGGCTGTCCTCGGAGGCACCTCCGTCTGGCCCGATGCGGTACTTCGCGTCCATCAAGGCCACCCGGCCGCTGTTGCGCTCGTGCAGTAACAGGTCCGGACGGGAGCTGTCGGGCCGACTGCTGTTCGCGCGCCAAGACCGCAGCACATGCGCCGGCGCCGTGGTGTCGTAGTACAAGTCGAATCTAGGCCCGGTGAAGGCGGTCGGCTGAGATCCCAGCACCTGCGACGTCTGGGTCAGCCCCAGGGCTTGTGCGATGCAGGAAGCGGTGTAGGCCTGATAGATGGTGTCGGCACGCTCGACGTAGCTGAAGCGCGGCAACGGGGTCAGGCTGGCCGTCCAGCCGAACAACCTCCGCAGATCGCGAGCGACCTCATAGCTGGTCCGGTAGGCGGCCTCCGTCGCCTCCTCGGCCTGCCGAGGATCCGCGGTCACTGCCGCGGTGGCGACGAGCGTCTGGGCGAGCGGGCGGTGCTGCAGCGTCAGCGCCCGGTTCAGCCATAGACGGCAGCGCACGGTGGTCGCCTTGTCTGGCTGGCTCACGATGACCTCCCCGCACAGCTTGACCAACCAGCCCAGCAGAGCGACGGCGCGGCGGTTCGCGATCGTGTCCAAGGTCGTGGTCCGCCTCCGGACGACGACGCGGAGCGGGTCGTAGGCCGTGCTGCCCACCGGAATCAGGCCGGACGGATTGGCGCTCAAGTACTGCTTAGGGGCAGACCGGAGCAGCCGCAGCGTCGGCGACAACAGCACGGCCCGCCCGCCTCGCCGGCTCAGGGCCCTCACGCTGCGCGTGACCGTCCGCGGTGACGCCAGGACCGCAGCGACCGCAGTCAGCGCGCTCTCCGCCCACTGGTCAAGCCAGGCGTAGAGCACGTGAGCGTCGCGCAGGCCGCTGCCGTCTGAGAACAGAGCCTGCCCCGTCCACCCGGTACCGACTGTCCTGAGGTGAGCCAGCATGGCCTCGACGCCCTGAAGGCCCAGCTTCGCGTCCTCGGTACCGAACCAGAAGACGTTGCTGTCGACCTGGAGACGGTGGTAGCCGGTTGACCGCGTGAGGTCGACCGCGAGTAGACCCTGGTTGCCCGCCGACAACCGCGTATGCCGACCATCGAGCAGCACCGTCCGTGAGCGACTGCCGGACACGACAAGCACCAGGGGTCCTGCGGGAACGCTGCGGGGCTCGCCCCCCAGAATCCAGTCACGCGATCCTGCGACCGCTCGGACCTCAGGCACAGCCACTGTCCTAGCCTCCCAGACGCTGAACCCGGAACTCCTGTCCGTGCCGCGGCGACGCGGCGGATGCGAAGTCCCGCGGGTGACGGGGCGAGGGTGAGCGGTCGGGTCACGGCGGCTGCGCGGGGCAGCGGGGGTCCGGTCCTGCGCTCGCGACGGTCTCGGAGCCGATCAGTGCCGTGACAACCGCCGCGATACGATGATCCAGAACCGGTGCGGCTGGGAAGGCGACCCGCTCCGGCAAGTCGCTCAAGCCTGCGCGCGGCCGACTGCCCCGGTGCCTGCTCAGCGACCCGACCGCGAAGCCCGTGACAAGTTCGACGCTTCCTCCGTCTAATGATGCTCGTCCCGGGGCGCGGTCGAGGGCGCCCTGTCAGTCGGAGACCTCGCTCTCTCTGCTGGGGAGAAGCCGGTCGTGGTTCACGGGCTGCCCGCGTAAAGGGCTCGGATGAGGGGGGCAAGCCCGAGGTTGCCTTGCGCGTACGCCCGCCGGAGAGTGTCGCCGAACTGCGCGTAACTGGTGACGGTCCAATGGCTGTTGTGACTGCCGCCGGGGTAGAGCTCTTCGATGGTCTTGCCGAAGGCGTCGAGGACGATATAGTGCTGCGTCCCGCCGGGGTCGATGCCGTCGAGCCAAAGGGGCGGGTCGGCGGCTTGGCTGGCGTCGTACGCCTGGTCGGTCTGCCAGGCGGCGTCCGGGTTGCTTTTGTAGCCGGGCGCGTGCGACGGACTGTCGAAGCGCTTGTGCTCGATGAGGGTCGCGACAGCGTCCCTTCCGGTGCCTTGCCGGACGACGAGGTCCGGGCCTCGGGTGGGCCATCGGACGGCGGTGACGGCCGCCTGAGACGGGGCGGTCCGGGGGTCACCGGCGGCCAGGGCGCGCAGGACGGTCCCTTGCGCGGCGGGATCGAGCAGGGCGGCGAGAAGAAGCCCGGTGTAAGGGTTTTCCGGGAGGCTCCACTCGGGCTCGCTGAGACTGTTGCCGGCCAGCCATTCCCGGTGGCTGTCCCTGTCTGCCAGCAGGGCGGCCTTCTGCACAGCGGTCGGTCCCGGACTCATGGGCGCCAGGATCGCACATCGGCTTCTGCTACGAAGCCTGTTGGGCATCGGGCATCGGGCTGCGGTCCGCACCGCCGTGCGGCGAAGCAGTGCTGCGTGCCCCCGACCCGCTAGAGAGCCCACGCGATCCCGAGCGCAGGACCTGCCGGCGCTCGCCGGTCCTCACGGCGAGCCAGCTCGTCAGGCAGCCCGTGGCCCTTGTTGTCCTCGTCGAACGTCGCGTCCTCGTCCTTGGTCGATCCGCTCCGCGTCGGCGAGCAGGTCCGACACCTCCGCAGCGAGGATGTTCTGCATCTCACTCATCCGGGCGTAGCTCATCGCTTGCGGCGGGAGGTGTTCGCTCGCGCCTTCGTCCCATCGAGAGCGACCTGCCCGAGGCTGACCATGCCGGCGGGCTGGCACAGCTCCAAGGCCTGCACGAACAGGTGCCGATTACGGACTTCGCGATTGCCCGATACGCCCGCGCCTGCCCACCAGCCAGCCTTCGGAATCCCACCTCGTCCCAGCACGCCTCCTCCAGCTTGTGAGAGACCGGTTCCCCCGTCGTGGTGGCGGTGTGCAACCGCCCGGACCCATCGTAGTTGGCGGGCCTCGGCGCGCAGGCTGTCGCCGTCCGGTGGGACGGTGCTCACCAAGTTCCCGAGGGCGTCGTAGGTGCTGTGCGTGCAGTTGCCGACACCGCCGCCATCCGCGGCCGGCCGGGTGCTGTTCGCGGGGGCGCTGCTGCCGTTGCCCTTGTTCCCGGGTTCGGGTGGTGGAGTCGCTCTGCCACGGGCAAGACGAACAGGGTCGACGGCCAGTAGCGTCTCGGTTGACGACAAGGGAGACCACTGTGGACCTGCGCCATCTCGACGACGCGACGCGGGCCGCGATGCTCAGCGAGGTCGAGCACGACATCGCAGCGGGCCCTGGTCCTACCGGTGTGCTCTATCTAAGCCCCCGGCTGAGCCCGCACGGCATCAGCGACTACCCCGACCTGCTTCGTGACGCCGTCCAGAGCGGCAACGACGCAACCCTGGCGGACGCCTTGGCATCCAACAACCGGTTACTGACCCACGAAACCGCGAAGCACCCCAAGGGCGGACCCGACATCGTCAAGGCCGTCCCCGTGACCGCTCCGCAGACAATGGCCGAAGGCGAGTTCAACCGCTACTACGCCCGCGGCGTCTGCATACGTGCAGTCGCCGAGACAGGCTCGGACGCAACGGTGACGATCTACCGGGCTCGCGAGTCAGCCAACGCCCGCTCAGCGTCAGTCGCCCTCATCGGCACAACCCCATCAGCGGCCGCGCTGCTCGAAGACCTACGAACCCACATCGGCATGGACACCGCGCTGCGGCTCCCCCCAGGCCCGAACTCCGGCCTTAGCGTCCACTTCTGAGCCCAGATCATTCGAGCCGCCGACCTCCAATGCCAGAAGAGTCCACGCCTCGATGGTCTTGTTCTGGACTGGTCAGCGGCCCGCTGGCTCGGCATGCGGTAGCGGTCCCAGAACGGCACCTGAGACTGCTCTGATCGTTCCGGTAGCGGTTCGGCACCGCATGAACTCGGCCTCAAGAACGTCAGCCGGGACCTGCCGTCCCTCAACTTCTTCACCGACACCTCCCAGGAAAAGCGCACCACCGAGCACGTCCTGCCGCGGCACCCGAAGGACGACGCCTCCTGCTGGTGGGACCACTTCACCCTTGAGCAGCACTCCGCGCTCGTCCACAGTCTCGGGGAATTGGCCTGACCTACGACAACAGCGCCTAAAGCAACCACTGCTTCCACGAGAAGCGCGGCGGCCCACTCAGGCCCGGCGCTGAGCCCCCGCCCTGCTACGCCCAGGCCAGCCTGCGGCAGGAACAGGAACTGGCCCAGCACCAGGACTGGACCCCCGATGCCACTTCAAAGCGTCAGGGGCTCCTAGCCAACTGGGCCCCAGCCCGCTGAGCGGTGCCCCGGCCCGCCAACACGGTGATCGACGCCGAACCCGAGGACATAGAAAGGAAGGCACCGAGGACGACCAGACGCCACCGACCAGGACAGCCACGGCGCCGCTGTCTGACCCGCGCTGGGCCGGTCGAACGGGCGCGGAGGGGCAGTACACCCGCCGGAGGGCTTACCCGGGATAGCCGCCTCCGCCCGCCCTCGCGTCGGCGGCAGGGCCGCGCCAAGCCGATCGACCGCGACGACCAGCGGCTGTACCACCGCACGCTCGCTCCCCGAAGGGGCGGCTGGCCGACGGGCGGGCTCAACTCTTCCCCACCACGGTAGTCAGGTGTAGTCATGGTGACGGTCAGAGCGGGGGAACGCCCGGAGACCCTTCTCGCGACCGCGGTGCGTCCCGGGGTCGCCGAGACAACCGTTCAGGCAGGGCCGCTGCAGCGGACCGCCGCCAGACCGAAGGGCAGATGCTTGTGGTGGCTGGTAGGCGTGGTGTTCCGGCCCCGGCGTCGCTGGTGGGGGACGTGGTTGCGGCCCGGATGAGGCTCGCGCTTCCCGCGGCGTCTCGGCTCAACGAGTTCTTGACCCCCTATTCCTCGGTGTCTCCGGTCCGCGCACGGGTTCTTGCCGCCGGGTCGCTGGCCGGGCACGTACTGCGTGCCCGCCGGCTGCCGTGACCGGTTCCGGGGCGCCGCGCACTCGCTCGCGGGAGCGCACCCGCAACGAGCTCATGCAGGCTGGCCTTGCAGCGCTGCATGAGCAGCCGGTCGGGGACGTGCGTTCGCAGTTGCGCGGGAACGTGATTGCGCCGCAGGCGGGCCGGACTACGGGCGCGTTCTATAACCTGTGGGACAGCAACGATGCCTACCGCGCTGAGGTCATCAGCAGAGAGGATGTCCCGAGTTCCGTGGAACTTCGGTGGCGGCCCGTTGATCGTTAGGCCACGCTGACCCGGTCATCATGGCAGGCGGCTCCGACAGTTTCGGTGACCTCGCGTTCGAGGGCCGCGCGCAGGC
>JAABUP010004044.1_pt1 | contig 24693 bp, 21 predicted proteins | sample 5559201 | NCBI WGS metagenome assembly JAABUP01 (sample SAMN10711887, study PRJNA513373) | rock metagenome | isolation source: Antarctica rocks | place: Antarctica
CGTCGGGTCCGTCGTAGGCTGCACGGGAATCGCCCCACTCGGCGAACACCCTGGGCGCCGCTGATCTGACCAGACCTCGGCACCTACGTGAAGATCTTGCTGTCCGGGTGCTCCCCGAGGTGAGTGATGACAGACCGGTCCAGGTTCTTGCCGGCGGCGTTGACCGCCTGCCTGCAGGACGGTGAACCAGAGCGAGCACCAGTCGTGGACGGCGCCAGTCAGTGCCGGGTCGGTGATGCCGGATGGTGCCGACCTGAGGCGGGCCAGGAGCACGCTGGCGGCGCGCCGGCCGGAGTAGCCATGCTGGGTCAGGAACGCGGCCAGGTGTTTCTCACCCAGGCGGGCTGCCGCGGCCGCCGTGGGATAGCGGCGCAGGGAAGGCCAGACTGATCGGCGGCTGCACGTCGGCGAAAATCGTTGTGGCACCTGGCCAATGATCCTCCAGCAGCGCCGCGAGCTGGTTGGTCGCGCTCACCCGATCTGCACGATGTCGTCGCGGGTTCTGACTGTAATACGCGGCGGGACCGGCGGCCGCAAACCGAAGATGACCCCCGCGTTGATCGGCCAAGCCCAGCACATGCGCGATGCACGCCAGTTCACCATGGCCGAAGTCGCCACCTCCTGCGCAGTCACCCCCATGAGGATCTACCGACACATCCGCACCGACAACCACTCTCAGACCTCGAGTGAAGTGACTCGGCCGGCGGCAGACGACGGAACGCTGCTCCTACCGGCCACGCCGTGCCGACCACGGGGCTGCCGCCGCCGACGACTCGCCCGATTACGATTCGACAACGATTCAGATGCCCCCGTGACTCCTGCCGCACCCCTGCCTACGCTGCGATCGGGGAATCCTATTTCCCCGCCAGCAACGTTTCGCAGCCGCGGCATGGAAGGCGGTATCTCGATGGCTTCATTGCGAATACGGCGGCGGATTCGGACGCTCTCGGTGCTCATGGTCGCCATCGTTGTGGCGGTGTCGGTGATCGGCGGCCCCCTCGCACCATCAGCGTCGGCGGCACCGGTAAATTGCGGCGGATCTGGTGGGTTCGAAGGATACTCAGGTTACAACACGGGAACCATTTCCTGGCACAATACACCGGTTGGTGTAAGTGGTCGCATTTTGACGCCGCCGCTACCCGCCTTGTGCACGTCGAGACGTCCGTCTGACCTGTTCACGATGACTTGGGTGATGCTTGCGCGATACTAGCACGGGCGGGCTTGCTCAAGCTGGAATTGTGGTAGAAATTGGAGGTGCGGGGGTGGCACATCCGACTTGCGCCACGACCTTCTTTGAGTGGCATCACTCCGGCTCATCCGGATTTACCGCCCCCGGAGGCGGCAGAGTTGATGACTATCCGAACTGCGCGACTGCCGATCAGGGTCACACCTTCCGTGTGCTCTCGGTCGGAACCGATGTTCCTGGTCAAGGCAGCGACTATCTAGTATTGCAAGTAGGACCAGCGACTGGCACGCCCTCGACCGTCTACCAGACTCACTGGAGCACAGGTTCATGGACTCACATCGTCCCTGAATACAATTCCGAGACGGACAACGCGGGCGCAGATATTATGGGAACTTCACGGTCGCACGCGGTCCTGTATGACCTGGGAATCCAGTCGGCCGATGGATCTGGGCTGATCCCGTTGCCCTGTTACATGAATCAAAACCATTCCGCGCCGCGCGGCCATGTCGCAGCAAGTTCATGCCAGCAGTTCGACACATGGTCGTCTTGAGAAAGGGAACTCGGATGGTCACCAAACGCAACTTTCTTGGAGGGTCGGTCGCAGGAGCAGCTGTCGCGGTCGTGCTGATCGGGTGCGCTGGATGCGCGTCTCCGCCGTCAGCCAACTCGTCGATTGGCGGAGTTAACTCGATGTCAGTGACCGCGTCGTCTGCAAACTCAATGTCAGTGACCGCGTCGTCTGCAAACTCGATGTCAGTGACCGCGTCGTCTGCACCAGGCCTTAGTACGTTCGCCAGCGCACCGAACACCTCCACCAGTGGTGGCCCGTCATCGATTATGACGAGTATGGGGGGGGCCAGCGACACGGACACCAGTGGCGGCCCGTCATCGACTATAACGAGTATGGGGGGCAGCGACACGGAACAGCCGCTTTCAGCTCCGAAACTACCGACGGTTTCGGACATTGCTAGCAACCAAGACCCGCCCGCGCTCGTGCAAGTCGGCGAGGCGGTTAATCTGATCGGAGATCCGTGGAAGTTGACCGCACCGCCGGCCGACTTCAGTATCGGTTCACTTACGAACGCCACGATCTACGCAAAGATGCTAGGCGCCGTCCCGAGTACGGCCGGCTGGACCGCCCACGCCAGCAGCGTGAGCATGGTAGTCGGCGCGTTGCACCGCCAGACAGACCCGGATGGCCACTCGATATACGCGTATCTGCGGTTAGCCGGGGGACTGTCCTGTACCCCGAGCGTCGGTAGCTTCGACACCAATGGCGCACCGCTTCTGCCGACTGCCGGACTTCCATGTAACGTTGGAATTCTCTATCCCCTGCAAGGAGCAGGCGATCCGCTATCGGTGCAGGGGGTTGCCTAATGGCAATGCCGTTCAGTTAGGGAATCTTGGATCTGGGATTTAGTGCGGGTTTGGGGATGCTGTTGAGTTTGAATAGTTGCAATGCTGGGTCTCCTGACGTTCCCGTGGGTGAATTCATGCGGCTCCGCCGGGTAGTTCGGGGCAGGGCCCTCCGCGGGTGAGCATGGCCATCGCGATGAGTGAGTCTGGTGAGTGGAATCCGTACGCGCGTTGGATCGGGCCGCGCAGGTGGCGGGCGTTAGTTGCCCTCCAGGCGGGTGTTCGTTGCCCTCCACGCAAGCGTTGCTGAGCCGGTTGTCGGGGTATTCCAGATCGAGGGGCTGTACTTCTCGATCTTGGCGAGCCTGACGAACCCCGGTAGTCGGGAGCGTTTGGCCCACGCCAGCCAGCACTTACGTTATTCTCGCGCCCGTCACCACTCGAGCATGTCCACTGATTCAGGCTTAGAACACCCGTCAGATATCCGCAGAAGGCATGGTGCCCAAGTGACCACACCGGAGCACGCCACCAGCCGCCCCCGCGACGATCCGCGGATGCGCCGACGGGTGACCAGGAAGGTCACCCGGCGGCTTGCGCCGTTTCTCGTGTTGCTGTACTTCATCAACTACCTGGACCGGACGAACATCGGCTTCGCCGGGCCGAACGGGATGAGGGACGACCTGCACCTCACCGGCGCCGCCTTCGGGCTGGCGTCCGGCTTGTTCTTCGCCGGCTACCTGTTGCTGGAGATCCCCAGCAATCTCGCGCTGCACCGGTTCGGCGCCCGTCGCTGGATCGCCAGGATCATGGTCAGCTGGGGCATCGTCGCCGGATGTATCGCGTTCGTCCCGAACGCCGGATGGCTGTATGCGTTGCGGATCCTGCTGGGCATCGCGGAAGCCGGTTTCTTTCCCGGCATCATCCTGTATCTGACGTACTGGTATCCGAAGCGGGAACGTGCCCTTGCCGTCAGCCTGTTCATGGTGGCGGTGCCGTTGTCGTCGGTGCTCGGCGCGCCACTGTCGGCTCTGCTCATCCAGCACGGCCACAACCTGCTGTTCGGGCTGGCCGGCTGGCGCTTCATGTTCCTGGTGGAGGGCCTGCCGGCGGTGCTGATCGGCATCGCCTGCTGGTTCTACCTGACCGACCGGCCCAAGGACGCGACGTGGCTGCAGGCCGAGGAACGGGAGTGGCTGCAGGCCGAGATGGACTTCGAGGAATCCGAGACCTCGCAGCGGTACCATCTTCCGACCCGCAAGTCGCTGACGAATCCGCGGGTCTGGTCGCTGGCGTTCGTCTACTTCGGCGCCGTCTACGGGCTCTACGCGATCAGCTTCTTCCTGCCGACCATCATCAAGGGCTTCTCCGCCCAGTTCGGCACCACGTTCTCCATCGTCCAGACCGGGCTGATCACCGCTATCCCCTGGGCCTTCGGCGCGGTGGCGATGCTGCTCTGGGCCAGGCACGGTGACCGCCGCGGGGAACGTGTCTGGCATGCCGCCAGTCCGCTGTTCGTCGGCGGTGTGGCGATACCAGTGGCTCTTTATATGGGCTCGCCGTACACCGCGATGATCGCCGTGACGGTGTGCTGCATCGGTATCTGTTGCGCGTTGCCCGCGTTCTGGCCGCTGCCGACGGTCTTCCTCTCCGGCGCGGCTGCGGCCGCAGGCATCGCCCTGATCAACTCGATCGGCAACTCCGCCGGATTCCTCGCGCCGTATCTGACCGGGTGGTTCGCCGACCTGACCGGCTCGCAGAAGACGGGCATGTGGGTCATCGGCGCGGTGATGGTGCTCGCCGGTTGCCTGGCACTGGCCTTGAAGGCGACGCCGCGCCCGGACGACGCGACGGTGGTGGAGCCCGACCTGACCGGCGCCCGATAGGCCCGTTAGGAAGGTAGGAAGGTAGGTCAGAATCAGCCATGCCCAGCACCCCCGCGCCGCCCGGCGCCGAGCCCTACGCCGCCGAGGCGCCCACCCGCACCGAGCGTCTGGACCGGCTCCCGTTCTCCGGTAAACACGCCAGGCTGCTGGTCGGTTCCGGTGTCGGCTGGGCCCTGGATGCCATGGACGTCGGCCTCATCTCGTTCGTGATGGCCGCTCTCGCCATCCAGTGGCACTTGACAAGTTCGCAGGTGTCATGGGTCGGGTCGATCGGCTTCGCCGGGATGGCCGTGGGCGCGGCGGTCGGCGGCTGGCTGGCCGACCGGATCGGGCGCCGCGGCGTGTTCGTCGCCACCCTGGTGATCTACGGCGTGGCCACCGGTGCCTCAGCGCTCACGGCGACGCTGGCCGTCCTGCTGGTGTTCAGGTTCGTCGTCGGCCTCGGCCTTGGCGCCGAACTCCCGGTCGCTTCTACCCTGGTCAGCGAGTATGCGCCGGCCAGGATCCGCGGCCGGGTGGTGGTACTGCTGGAGGCGTTCTGGGCGGTCGGCTGGCTGGCGGCCGCGCTGCTCGGCTACTACGTCATCCGCGACCATCACGACGGCTGGCGCTGGGCCCTCGCGGTCGGCGCGATCCCCGCGCTCTACGCGATCATCGTCCGGCGCACGCTGCCGGAGTCGGTGCGTTTCCTGGAGTCCAAGGGGCGGCAGGACGAGGCGGAACAGGCGGTCCGGAGCTACGAAGCCGCCGCTGGCCGGAAAGAGCCGCCGCTCGGGGCTCTCCCGGCGGCAAGGGTAGAGCCGCGAACCTTGTCGGCCACCGAGCTCTTCGCCGGCGGCCTGCGTCGCCGGACCGTCGCGCTGTGGCTGGTCTGGTTCTTCGTCAACTTCGCGTACTACGGCGCCTTCATCTGGCTGCCCAGCCTCCTGGTCCGGACCGGCCTGACGTTGACCCAGTCGTTCGGCTACACCCTGCTGATCACCATTGCGCAGCTCCCCGGATACGCGGTGGCCGGCGTACTGATCGAAATCTGGGGCCGGCGGGCCACGCTGGCCACCTTCCTGGCCGGGTCCGCTACCTCGGCCGGACTGTTCGCACTGGCGCACACCCACTCGACCGTCCTGATCGCCGGCTGTCTGCTGTCCTTCTTCGCGCTGGGCGCCTGGGGTGCGGTGTATGCCGTCACACCGGAGGTTTATCCGACCCCGCTGCGGGCCACCGGCGCGGGCTGGGCCGCCGGCTTCGGCCGCCTCGCCTCCATCCTGGCGCCGCTGTCGGTGCCGTGGCTGCTGAACGTGGGCTGGGGCACCGCGCTGGTGTTCTGGGTGTTCGCCGCCGCCTATCTGACCGCAGCTGCTGCGTCCCTGCTGCTACCCGAGCTGACCGGCCGTCGGCTGCCGGACTGATCGGCGCCTCGGACCGGCTGCCCGCGGGTCAGGGTTCAGCCGGCGACCCGCCGCGGCAAGGCCCGCCGCGCTCGCCAGATGCCAGATCCCGTGACCCTGCAGCGCCGAGTCCGGACGGCACCAGCGGCCCCCGGTGCGGGTCATCGCATTGACCACCGCACCGGCCGCCAGAACGGCGAGCGGCCCTACCAGACCGATCAACTGCCGGGGCCGTCGAACGGCCATCACGCCGATGTCGGTAGTCATCACGCCAATCGTCGACCACAGCGACACGTCGTGGATCCGGTGGGACAGCTCGTCACCTGGGCCATGAAAACCCATGCTGCCCACACCGTTCGCCGCCATCGCCAGGCACAGCGCGCGCCCGCGCACCGACCCGCCGGCTTCCGGCCACAACCGGCAGGCAGCCAGCAGATAGGCCGCCGAGGTGATGGTGTTCACCGGCTGCGCGATCAACCCGGGATGCAGCCGCTCCCCGTCCGCCGCGGCGGGATGCTCCGCATCAGGCCTGCGCCAGTGGGCCACCACTGCCGCCCAGGCTGGTAGCGCTATCTCGACCTTGACCGGACCCGGTCCAGGGCGAATCGGTGAGGTCAGAATTCTGTGGCCTCCCTGTCCTGGGCAATTGTCCGCTACACCGGCAGGGACACGACATGCCTGCACACGACTGTCGGTGCCCGCCGTTAGGTTTCAATCATGACCAAACCGCCGGCTGAACCTTCACCCCCTGGTCTTGTGGTGGTGATCGACGCACTCGACACTGCGCTACTGGCCGAGTTTTGGAGCAGTGCACTGCGGTACGAGCAGCAGGGATCGGTTGCGCAGTTCCGGGTACTGGTGCCACCCAGCGGCGACGGGCCGGCGGTCCTGATCCAGCAGGTGCAAGGCACCGACGCCAGCTCGAACAGGGTTCACCTTGACCTGCATGTGTCTGATCGCGAGTCCGAGACGCGGCGTCTCATCGGGAAAGGGCCCGGCGGCTCCGGGACGGAGCACTGGCAGAACTGCGGTGGATCACGATAGCTGACCCGGAGGGCAACATCTTCGACATCGTGGAGGATCCGCCGGTGTCATCACCCTGAGGCGTGTGAGCTCACCCGTCGCCGAGTTCGCGCCGGATCTCGCCGGAGACGCGATCGGCCTCGTCGTCGGACACCCACTCATCGGCCGGACCGCCGAGCAGCTCGAATACCGGCACAAGCCGGTCGGTCAACTCGTTCCTGTCGCAGCTCAGGCAGCCGCTCACCCGGTCCATCTCAGCCGATGCATCTCATCGGAACGGGTCGTCGGGGGGCCGATCCCGCAGCGTCACCCGCCGGGCGGTGACGAACCGCGGGCGTCCGGCCAGGTCGGGGTGATCGGTCACCTCGTCCAGAACCCGACGGCCCCGCAGCATCGCCGGCACCGTCTCACCGTGTGAGTCGTCGTGCTCGATGGCAAGCAGCCCGCCCGGCTTCAGCATCGCCGCGGCCACCGAGACCAACGGGCGGATCACATCCAGACCGTCGACCCCGGCGAAGACGGCCTGCGGCGGATCGTGCACCCCGACCTCGGGATCGACCGGTGTCCCCGCCGGCACGTAGGGAGGATTGGCCGTCACCAGGTCGACCGAGCCGTCCAGGTCGAACAGCAGTCGGGGGTCGGTGAAGTCGCCGCCGCGCAGCTCGACCGGTGAGCCCCCGCGCTCGAGGTGGAACTCCAGGTTGCGTCTGGCCCAGGCCAGCGCCCCGGGTTCGCGTTCGACACCGATCACCCTGGCGTCCGGCCGGTCGGCGGCGATGGCCAGCGCCACCGCGCCGCTGCCCGTGCACAGATCGACCACCACCGGAGAGCGGACGTCCCGGATGCCGGCCAGCGCCCAGTCGACCAGCAGCTCGGTTTCCGGGCGCGGGATGAACACCCCTGGCCCGACCTGGACGGTGGCCTTGCCCATCCGCACCGAGCCGATGATGTGCTGCAGCGGGATGCGCTGCTCCCGCCGGTCGATGAGCTGCTGGTAGTGCTCGACCCAACCGGATTCCACCAGCGGATGCAATCCGAGCCGGGTGCGCTGGATGCCGAGCGACCATGCGGCCAGTTCCTCGGCGTCGGCCTGCGGTGACGGCACTCCGGCGGCGGTCAGCCGTTCGGTGGCCGCCTTGATCGCCACCCGGAGGGATTCACGCGCCACTCGGGTCGCCTCCGGCGCTGGTCAGCCGTTCGGCCCGGTCAGCGGCTTCCAGCGCGTCCAACGCGCCGTCGAGTTCGCCGTCAAGCACCGCGTCCAGGTTGTAGGCCTTGTAGCCGACCCGGTGGTCGGCGATCCGGTTCTCGCCGAAGTTGTAGGTGCGCACCCGTTCGGACCGGTCCACCGTTCGGACCTGGGAGCGGCGGGCATCGGCGGCGACGGCGTCGGCCTGTTCCCGGGCGGCGATCAGCAGCCTGGACCGCAGGATCCGCAGTGCCTGCTCCTTGTTCTGCAGCTGTGATTTCTCGTTCTGGCAGCTGACGACGATGCCGGTCGGCAGGTGGGTGATGCGTACCGCGGAGTCGGTGGTGTTCACCGACTGACCGCCCGGGCCTGACGAACGGAAGACGTCGATCCGCAGATCATTCGGGTCGACCACCACGTCCACCTCCTCGGCCTCCGGGGAGACGAACACCCCCACCGCGGACGTGTGGACCCGTCCCTGGGATTCCGTCACCGGAACCCGTTGCACCCGGTGCACGCCGCCTTCGTACTTGAGCCGCGCCCACACCCCGTCGGCCGGCGCCGGACTGCCGGCTGACTTGACGGCCACCGTCACCGAGGTGTATCCGCCGAGGTCGGATTCGGTAGCCGAGAGCACCTCGGTCTTCCAGCCGCGGCGCTCGGCGTAGCGCAGGTACATCCGGAGCAGGTCCCCGGCGAACAACGCCGATTCCTCGCCGCCCTCCCCGGCCTTCACCTCGAGGATCACATCCTTGGCGTCGTCCGGGTCGCGCGGGGCGAGCAGCTGCGAGAGGGTCGATTCGAGTTCGGCCACCCGGACCGACAGCACCTCGGCCTCGGCGGCGAAGCCGGCGTCTTCGGCGCCCAGCTCGGTGGCGGCCTGCAGGTCCCCGCGCACGGCGTCCAGCTCCCGGGCCGCCCGGACAATCGGGGCGAGTTCGGCGTAGCGGCGCCCGAGCCGCCGCGCCATCGCCTGGTCGGAGTGCACGGCCGGATCGGCCAGCTCGGTCTCCAACCTGGCGTACTCGGCCACCAGATCGGGCGCTGCCCGGCTCGGGGCTGCCATCGGCTTTCTCGCTTCGGTATCGAGGTTCGGTCGGGGAACCGGTCAGGGGAACTGATTGTCCGGGCCTCAATCAGCCCGGGACGCCAAGCGGCGCCCGCCGGCACTGGAGCCGGGCGGGCGCCGCCTGAGGGGACTAGCGGGTGCGCTTGCCGTAACGCGCCTCGAACCGCGCGACCCGGCCACCGGTGTCCAGGATCTTCTGCTTGCCGGTGTAGAACGGGTGGCAGTTGGAGCAGACCTCGACCGTGATCTTCCCGGCGGTCTGGGTGCTCCTGGTGGTGAAAGTGTTGCCACAGCCGCACGAGACCTCGGTCTGCACGTACTCCGGGTGAATGCCTGTTTTCATGTCGGATCCTCTCTGGTGGCCGCCGGGTCGGTGTCCGCTGGATGCGGGCGCCGTGAACCGGAGCCGGGATTCTTGCGCCCTGTCGGTCGTTGTCGAGCACGGTCGTTGTCGAACACGGTCGTTGTCGGACACGGTCGTTGTCGAGCACGGTGTGCAGGACGGACGGCCTGGAGCACGGAAAGTGTGCCATGACGGGGCGCTGGGGACATAACGGCCGGCGCCCTGGGGGTATTCCCGCCGCGGGCCGGCACGACGGTGGTCGGGCGCTTAGTCGTTGCCAGGCGTGTTCTTGGCGACCTGCATCAGGAACTCGATGTTGGTGTGCGACTTGCGGAGCCGGTCGAGCACCAGTTCCAGCGCCTGCTGCGCATCCAGGGCGGACAGCACCCGGCGCAGCTTGACCGTGATCGCCAGTTCGTCCGGGGAGAGCAGTAGGTCCTCCTTCCGGGTGGAGGACTGGTCGACATCGATCGCCGGGAAGATCCGCTTGTCCGCCAGGCGCCGGTCCAGTCTCAGCTCGGCGTTGCCGGTGCCCTTGAACTCCTCGAAGATCACCGTGTCGCCGGCGGATCCGGTCTCCACCAGCGCCGAGGCGAAGATGGTGAGCGATCCGCCGTCCTCGATGTTGCGGGCCGCACCCAGGAACCGCTTCGGCGGGAACAAGGCGGTCGAGTCCACACCACCCGACAGGATCCGGCCCGAGGCCGGCGCCGCCAGGTTGTAGGCGCGACCGAGCCGGGTGATCGAGTCCAGCAGCACGACCACGTCCCTGCCCATCTCCACCAGTCGCTTGGCCCGCTCGATGGACAGCTCGGCAACCATGGTGTGGTCTGCCGGCGGCCGGTCGAAGGTGGACGCGATCACCTCTCCCTTCACCGACCGCTGCATGTCGGTGACCTCTTCGGGCCGCTCGTCGACCAGGACCACCATCAGGTGGCACTCGGGATTGTTGGTGGTGATGGCGTTGGCGATGGCCTGCATCACCATCGTCTTGCCCGCCTTGGGCGGGGACACGATGAGCGCCCGCTGGCCCTTACCGACCGGCATCACCAGGTCGATGACCCGGGTGGTGAGCAGGTGCGACTCGGTTTCCAGCCGCAGCCGCTCGTTCGGGTACAGCGGGGTGAGTTTGGTGAACTCCGGCCGGTTCCTGGCGGTGTCCGGGTCCAGCCCGTTGACCGTGTCAAGTCGGATCAGTGCGTTGAACTTCTGCCGCGCCGCCTCGCCGTCGCGGGGGGCCCGGATGACGCCGGTGACGTGGTCGCCACGCCGCAGACCACCCTTGCGCACCTGGCTGAGTGAGACGTAGACATCGTTCGGACCCGAGAGGTAGCCGGAGGTCCGGATGAAGGCGTACGAATCCAGCACGTCGAGGATGCCGGCCACCGGTACCAGCACATCGTCGTCACGGACCTCGGTGTCGGTAGTGTCGGCATAGGCGTTACCACCGCGCTGGTCACGGCTGCTGCCGCGCCGATTCCGGTCGCGGTAACGGTTTCGCCGGCGGCCGCCGCGGCCGTCGTCGTCGTCGTCCTGCGGGCCGTTCCGGTCGTTCTGCTGACTGTTCCGGTCGTTCTGCTGACTGGTCCGGTCGTTCTGTCGGGTCGGCTGGCCGTTCCGGTCGTTCTGTCGGGTCGGCTGGCCGTTCCCGTCGTTCTGCCGGGTCGGCTGGCCGTTCCCGTCGTTCTGCCGGGTCGGCTGGCCGTTCCCGTCGTTCTGCCGGGTCGGTTGGCCGTTCCCATCCTGCCGGTCGCTCGCATCGCTCTGCCGGTCGATCCGATCGTCGAACTGACCGTTTCGGTCGTTCTGCCGGGTCGGCTGGCCGTTCCGGTCGCTCTGCTGACGGTTGCGGTCACCCTGCTGGCGGTTGCGGTCGCCCTGCGGCTGGGGCTGACTCTGTTGTTGGCCGCGATCGCCACGATCCGGGCCCTGACCGGCATCGCCGTCGAAGGATTCGCGGTCGCGGCGATTCCGGCGGTTGCGCCGGTTCCCGCCGTCCTGACGGTCTTCCCGGTCGGTCTGCACGGTGCCTTCGGTCCGGGCGCCGTTGTCATCGGCGTTCGCATTCCGGGCGATACTGGGCTGCTCAGTAGCGCCGTGCTGCTCGGAGCCCCTGGCCTGCTCGGTAACGCCGTGCTGCTCGGTGATGCCGTGCTGCGCGGCGTCCGCACGTTGTTCGGCGCTCGGCGGCGTGCTGTCGAACAGGGTGGCGCCGTTGCGCTGGTCGCCGGCCGGCTGGGCAGCCCTGTTGAGCTCGGGGGCGCCGGCCGTCCTGGCCGCCCGACGCCGGGCGGGTCGTTCGCCGTCGGCGGCTGCGCCGGTCGATGCTGGGCCGGCGTCGGACGTGGGGGCGGGCGGTGTGGCCGGCGCCGCGCGCCGGCCGGCTGCGCCGTTGGCGGTGGATGCGGATCCGTCCGCGCCGTTGCCTGAGCCGCCCTGCTTCGCCGCGATCGCCGATACCAGGTCGCCCTTGCGCATCGCCGAAATGCCCTTGATGCCCATGGAGGTGGCCATGGCCTTGAGATCCGGTAGCACCATCGACGACAGCCCGGCGCCTGCTCGGCGGCTGCGGGTTCCGGCAGCCTGAGAGGCTGAGGCGTCAGAAGTGGTGTTCAACATCTCCGTGGTGTCGCTCACGAAGTTCCTTCCTGTCCGGCCGCTGTCAGCGGTCCGGTTGCGGTGTCGCCGGCTCGACGGCCGACGGAACAGTCCGCGCCCTGTTCGGGCGCTTCGCTGGGAGATTTCCCTTGGTGATCACGCTGTGCGTGGCAGGCAGCTCGATCCGGCAGGCTCGTGCGCCGAGGAACATCCTGCCTAGTGCGGGGGCGGGCCGGTTCGTACGGAGCGCCCGGTCGATCGCAAGTTCCCCCGGTAGATGCAACTGGTCTCGCTGTTGCTGCCACGGTACTCGCAGCACCGGTGATCACACCAAGCGTAACCGTCAATCCGGCGGCCAGCAACACGCACGGCACGGGTGGCCGTTGCGAGTCCCGGTCGTCTCGGACTCGTTGACATCAGCGGTCACCGAAAGCACGTCATGCTGCTCGTGCGACGGTCTCTCCGGGCTTCCTGCACGAAGTGGCCGGCATCGTCGATTCGCCGCGACATCGGGGTCGTTCGCCCCGATCGCGACGAAGGACTTCGTCGGACCATTCCTCGGCCCCGGGGACTCACTGGACGAAGAAGTCCACCGGCGGCCCGCACCCGGTGCAGGCCTTGAGCATCTGATGGATGGCGTGCCCCTCGAACGCCTCGGACGGGGCGGTGTCCCACCATCTCCTGCTCGCTGTCGACGGCCGGGTAGGCCTGTCGGGTGAGGAGGTAGTCGAAGCGAGGCGCCCATTTGCGCGCGCCCAGTCGGGCGGTGGAGCAGTTGTCGACCATGTAGGCGACCCCACGGGCATGCATGTAGGCGTTGAGCGAGCCGACCGTCTCGATGACGGACTCGTTCGCGATCTCGAAATTAGGGTTGCCCCCGCTCCGGGAGCACATAGACCTGGGTCTTCATCACCCCGCAGAACACCTCCGGCAGTGAACGGGTCCAGCGGGATCTCGTCCTCGACCCGGTCGACCCTGACCTTCTGAACGGCCTGCCACATGTCACGCTCCCAGGTAGAAGGGCATTTGCGTGCGACACACCGCAGCCGAGCAACAGCAAGGCGGTGGATCGGGGTTAGTCAGTGTTCGTTGACCCAGCTGTCGGGCGCATCGTCGACGTCAACATCGAGAGTCGCGACGATGCGGGCGACAGTCATGTAGTGGCCGACGAGCACAACTACGGTCGCCAACTGGCGATCGCTCAGGACCGTGCGCGCCGCGGCCGTCACCGAGTCAGGGACAACAGGCGCCGCGGTGAGCTTGTCGACGAGGTCGAGAACCACACGCAACTCCTCGGGCAGGACCTCGCCGCCCGCTCCGCGTTCGATCGCCGTGATCTGCTCGCTGGTCCACCCGAGGCGCTGCGCCTGCCCGAGGTGGTGGAACCGCTCATAGGCGCTGTTCTGCAGCGAGGCGACGCGCAGGATGATCGCTTCGCGCCAAGCGGGGTCCAGGTCCGCTGCCCGCAGCGCGTTGGCCGTGGCGGGCAGCTGACCAGCCAGGCGCTGGTCGAGCAGCAGTAGCGCGCGGGTGAGGTTGGAAGGGAACCGGTCGTACTGGGCGCGCTGCCAGTCCTGCATGTGTTCGAGCTCGACCAGTGACACACGAGCCATCACTGGCCGGTCCGCGACGTCGTCTTTTGGCCCAGAAAGGCCGCGATGTGCGACGTGACGTCGTCGGGTCGCTCCAACGGCGCCAGGTGGGCAGCGTCGGCCACGACATGCAACTCGGCACCAGCGATGGCATCGCGCAGTGTCCTGGCGGCCGAGACCGGTGAACTGGAGTCGTGCTCGCCGACCAGCACAAGGGTGGGGGCAGTGACCTCGGGCAGCCGCCCGAGCACGTCGAAGTCGGCGATCATCTCCCACAGGGCCGCGTGAACGTTCGGGTCCGCGCCGAGCAGGGTCTTGGTGGCGCGGTCGATCAGCTCGGGGCGCTGTCGGCGGGTCTCCGGTAGGAACCAGTGCTCGAACAGCCCGTCTAGCACGGCGCTCATGCCCTCCCTGCGGGCGGTCTCGGCACGCAGGCGCATTGCGTCCTGTCCCGCCGGTGTGAAACGAGCGGCAGTGTCGACCAGGACCAGCGAACTCACCGCTGCCGGGTTCTCGAGGGCGACCGCCTGGGCGATGAGTCCTCCGACGGACAGGCCGACCACGCCGACTGGGCCCACGTCCAGACCTGCTATGGCCGAGACTACGGCGTGGGTCATGTGCTCCAGGGTGATAGCGGTGGGGGCCGCCTTGCTGCGGCCGTGCCCGGGCAGGTCGATCGCAACGACATCGTGATCGGGCCGCAGCGCGGCTATCTGGTGCTCCCAGTAGGTCAGGTCCAGCCCGGCCGAGTGCAGCAGCACCACCGGGCTCGTGCCACGTCGCCCGGTCCGTATGAGGTTGAGTTCACTCATCGTGTTCACGGCTTCTTCCTTCCGCTGGCCCTCACGCGAGAGCCGGTACGCAGCAAGCGTGCATCAGCGAACTAGAGGCGTCCAACGATTGACGGAGATGCCACCCAACTGCTCAGGAGTTAAATTGCGCACGTCAACCTACGCCAACTCGAGTAATTCGTGGCCGTCGCGGAGGAGCGCTCCCTCAACCGCGCCGCTGAGCGGGCCCCGTCGTGCAGTCCGCCCTCTCCGCCGCTGTCGCAGCTCTGGAGCGCGACCTCAAAGGTCCGACTGTCCGACCGGACCACCCGTCGTGTGGCGTTGACGGATGCTGGCGTCGTGCTTCTTGCAGCGCGGCTTTGAGCTTACGGTTGCCGGCATCGGAGATGACCAACTGGACGCACCGTGCAGACCCCGGTCGCGCAGCGAGCGGAAAAACTCGGTCCAGAAGTCCTCGCTCTCGGAGTCTCCGCCTTCGACGCCGAGGACCTCGCGGTGTCCGTCGGCGGTGACGTCGGTGGCAATCACGACCGCCCGCGACACCACCCGCCCGTTGACCCGGCCATGCAGTAGGTCGCGTCGAGGAACACAAACCGGATCGCCTGGGCAGCAAGGGATCGGTTCAACACCGAGCCGAGTTGATGTCGTGCGCGGGAACGGGCAGATGGAAGGGCGGGAGCGCCGCGGTCGTCAGAGGACCAGACTCGCAGCATCGCCCACGACGAGATCGTGCACGGTATGCCGGTCGAGTTCGCGCACCAGTCCGTCGGTGACGACGCGATCCAGCGTGATTAACGAGTTCTGAACGCTCCGGCCGACCGGGCAGTCCAGATTCGGACGGTGCAGTCCGAGCACGGGGTCGACGCCGTGCAGGATCCGCCACACCCGACCCAGGGTGATCGCCGATGCATCCGCCGCCAGCTCCCAGCCCCCATGAACCCCCGGTCGCGAGGCCACCAGCCCGGCGTCGCGCAGCGGCGCCAGCACCCGTCGTACGTGCACGGGGTTGACGTTGGCACTGCGCGACATTTCGTCGGAGCTGGTGGCGTGGAGTTCCGGCACACCGGCCAGGTAGGTCAACACGTGTACGGCGACGGCGAATTGAGTGTTCATGCCACCGGCCATCACCCCATCTTGCCATATCGCAATCGCAGTGGTTACAGTTTAATTCGTAATCACACCCACTACGGATTGGACCCGCATGACCATCGCCATCACCGGAGCCTCCGGAGCGCTCGGCCGAGCCGCCGCAGAGTTCCTCCTGCAGAGCACGGACCCGACCAAGGTTGTTCTGACCACCCGCAACCCGCACTCGCTCGCCGACTTCGCCTCCCGCGGCGCGAGCGTCCGACGGGCCGACTTGTCCGACCCGGCGAACCTCGCGACCGCATTCGCGGGTGTCGACAAGCTCCTGCTGATCTCAACCGACGCCGGCGGCGCGCGCCTGGCCCAGCATCTCGCCGCGATCTCGGCCGCGTCGCAGGCCGGTGTGCGCCACATCGCCTACACCTCGGTCCCGCAGCCGATCTCGGCGAATCCCGCGCTGGTCGTCGCTGACCACGCTGCGACCGAACAGGCGATCAAGGACAGCGGCATGGCGTGGACGATGCTGCGCAACAACCTCTATGCGCACATGCAAGTACCCGGCATCGAGCACGCCGCCGCGTCCGGCCAGCTGGTGGCCAACAGCGGTGCTGGAGCTACGGCGTACGTGACCCGCGAGGACTGCGCCGCGGTCGCCGCCGCGGTGCTCACCCAGGACGGTCACGAGAACCACGTGTACGACGTCACCGGAGCGCGGGCGTGGAGCGCAGCCGACCTCGCCGCGCTCGCCGGGGAGATCGGTGACCGAGAGGTACAGCTAGTGCAGGTCGACGACGAGGCCTACCGGGAGGGCCTCGTTCAGGCCGGGCTCCCGCAGGCGGTCGCCGAACTCCTCACCTCGTTCGGTGCGTCGGCCCGCGGCGGTTTCCTCGCTAACGTCAGCCCGACCGTCGAGGACCTGACCGGTCGGTCGGCCACCGAGCTGGACGCTGTCGTCCGCTCGACACTGAAGGTCTGATCTCGTGAAGCGGCACAGCACGCACGCGTCAATCAGCGGTCTACGAGGAGCTGACTTCGGGTAGTGCCGCACGCTGACCTGGGATCGCGCCAGGCTCTGGCCCAACACGCACAGCTCAAGATCGACACCAACGTCGCGGTCAAAGCCCTTGGCAGCGCGGCACGAACGAGACACTGTGAGTTGAGGCTGGCGGGGCTGTGGAAGGGTAGGACGTCAGTCCGACCGCCCGGTCGCGGCCACGGACGCGCCCAAGCCGATCATCGACAGGCCTCCCAGCCGCGTGATGGCACGGGCGCGCCCAGGCGTGCTGGACAGCCAGACGCGAGCGCGACCGGCGGCTAACGCCCACGCGGTGTCGGTGACCAACCCCACCGTCAGCGGTACCAGGGCAGGCACCAGCATCTGGCCGCTGACATGACCAGCATCTCGGTTGACGAACTGCGGCAGGATCGCGGCGAAAATGATGAACACCTTGGGATTGGTGACGCCGACCACCACGCCGGTGCGCACCGCGCGCCAGGTGTCCGGTCGCGCGGCAGACGCCGCGGAGGTCAGCGAAGAGGCGGCGCTATGGCGAATTGCCTGCACGCCCAACCACACCAAGTAGGCCGCCCCGGCGAACTTGATTGCCGAGAAGAACAGCTCTGAGCGCTGTAGCACAGGGCCTAGGCCGAGTGCGATGCAGACGGCGGCGAAGTACGAGCCGGCGCTGTTGCCCAGAACGCTGGCCAGGACCGTACGGCGGCCGTGGCTGAGAGCGCGGCCGATGACGAACAGCACGCTGGGTCCGGGAACGACGATGAGCAATCCACACGCCAGCGCCAACCCGAGGACCTGCGCGAGAGAAACCACAGCCGAGATTATCCACCCTGCACCGCTATCCGCCCCCATGACCCGACGTTGCCTCACTGAGTTTGAGCGCGTGGCCGGTGGTGGTGCCTCACCTATTTTGAGCGCTGTGGCCCGGAAGGCTTGCCCGGTGTGGAAGGCAAGATCGACATGGCCGCGAGACGGCAGGTAACGAACAAGCTGCGGGGTCAGTACCGCGAGGCCGCGAAGGCGGACCGGTGCAAGATCCTGGACCGGGTGGTGGACACCACGGGGATGGGCCGCTCGACGGCGCGGCGGATGTTGACCGGGCCCGCTTTGCCGGACCCGAAGGTGCAGGTCGACGGGCGCACGCTGCGTCCGCGGGCCTTCTCCGACGAGGCGAGGGACCTTTTGCAGCACGTGTGGGCGTTGGCGGGCATGCCGTGCGGCAAGGACCTGGTGGTCATGCTGGAGCTGTGGCTGCCGCTGCTGGCCGAAGCGGGTGACCTGGACCAGCCGTTCGCCACCGAGGAGGCGATCGCGCAGCTGAAGGCGATGAGCGCTGCGACCGTGGATCGGTATTTGCAGCCGGCTCGGGACCGGATGCGGATCAAAGGCATCGGGGCGACGAAACCGTCGCCGCTGCTTCCGAACTCGATCACCATCCGGACCTGGTCCAGGCCAAGACCGAGGCCCTCGCCGCGGCCCGCCACGTCGAACTGGAAGCATTGCAGCCGTCAATCAACCGATTGGCCAAAACGAAGTAACGCAAGCCCCACGCGCTCACCACACGTGAGGCACCAGGCACCACTTCGCGCTCACTATTGTGTGAGGCACCTCGCACGCGCCGCGTGTCGCGTCGCTTACCGGCGGGCCGCCTCACCGGAGGGGACCGGCGCGGCTGCACATGTTGATTCAGTGCAGCAGAGGCCAGGCCTGCAGGCCCTGCTCGTCGACGGCGAGGCGGATCGGATCGAAACCCGGACGTCGCCACGATTCCAGCGGGAAATCGTCGGTGACGAACGCCAACACCGATGGCCCGGCCCCGGAGACCACCGCAGCGATCCCGGCCCGGCGCAGATCTGCCATCAGCCGGGCGGTCGCCGGCATCGCCGCAGCTCGGTACTTCTGGTGCAGGAAGTCCTCGGTGCCGGCGAGCAGCAGCGACGGGTCGTCGGCGATGGCGTGCACCAGCAGCGCGGCCGCCGCGGAGTTGGCGGCGGCCTCGGCATGCGGCACGGTCGGAGGAAGCATTGCCCGCGCCTGCTCGGTGGACGACCCCCGGGTGGCGCTGAACATCACAACGGTGATGTCCGGATGCACCTTCCTCCGGACTACGGAGGTGTTCCCGCAGGCGTCCGTCCAGGCAAGCGTGAAGCCTCCGAGCACCGCCGGTGCGGCGTTGTCGGGGTGCCCTTCCAGCCGGGCGGCAATGTCCAGCAGCGCCGCGTCCGGCATCTTCTGCCGGCCGCCGGCGGTCAGTTCCCGGGCAACGGCAAGTCCGGCGACGATCGCCGCCGCGGACGAGCCCTGTCCTCCGCCGTGCGGAATCTCGTTACGGCACAACAACTCCAGGCTTGGCGCCGGTTCGCCGAGCACCTGGAAGCCGAGCAGCGCGCTGCGATAGACCAGATGCTCCGCCGTGCGCGGCACGGAGTCGGCGCCGCAACCGGATACGTCGATCCGCGGTGGCCCGTCGATCCGGCGGGCCGTCACCGTGTCGTACCTGCCCAGTGCGATGCCGAGGCTGTCGTAACCCGGCCCCAGGTTCGCCGCGGTTGCCGGCACCCTGACCCGGACGGCACCCGCGTCCGGCCCCGTCATCGCAGGTCCAGCGCCTCGGCAACCGCCTCCGCCGAGATCGGGAGCACCACCGGGACCGGCATGGCGGCCAGCGCGGTGTCCGGATCCTTCAGACCGTGACCGGTCACCGTGCACACCACCAGCGATCCCCGGGGCAATCGGCCGTCGGCGCTGGTGGCCAGCAGTCCGGCCACGGATGCCGCCGAGCCCGGTTCGACGAAGACTCCGGTGGACGAGGCGAGCAGCCGATAGGCGTCCAGGATCTGTTCGTCGGTCACCGCGTCGATCAGACCGCCCGATCCGTCCCTGGCGCCGATGGCACCCTGCCAGGAGGCCGGGTTGCCGATGCGGATGGCGGACGCGATGGTGTCCGGATCTCGCACGGGATGGCCGAGGACCAGCGGCGCCGCGCCGGCCGCCTGGAAACCAAACATCCGCGGCGTGGTCTGGATCATGTCGTCGGCGTGGTACTCGGAATAGCCCTTCCAGTACGCGGTGATGTTGCCGGCGTTGCCGACCGGTAGGCAGTGCACGTCGGGTGCCCGGCCCAGAATGTCGCAGATCTCGAAGGCCGCCGTCTTCTGGCCCTCGATCCGGGCCGGGTTCACCGAGTTGACCAGTTCCAGCCCGTCGGTCGAGACGACGGTCTTGCGGGCCAGTTCCAGGCAGTCGTCGAAGTTTCCGTCGATCTGCAGGATCTGGGCGCCGTAGGCCACCGCCTGGGCGAGCTTTCCGGCGGCTATCCGGCCGGTCGGCACCAGTACCGCTGCCAGCAGGCCGGCCCTGGCCGCATAGGCGGCGGCCGAGGCCGATGTGTTGCCGGTGGAGGCACACAGGACGGCCTTGGCGCCGGCCGCCTTCGCGACCGTGACGGCCACCGTCATTCCCCGGTCCTTGAAGGAACCTGTCGGGTTGGCGCCCTCGACCTTCAGGTACACCTCGCAGCCGGTCCGCTGAGACAGCGAAGGCGCCCGCAGCAGTGGCGTTCCACCTTCGAACAGGGTGATGATCTCGGCTCCTTCCGGAACCGGCACCCGGTCGGCATAGGCGGCGATCAGCCCGGGCCAGCTGCGGTGAACCGGCGCCCGGGCGGCGATGCGGTCGGCGGACATCTCCATCTCCCCCATCAGATCTCCCCCATCACACGCATCACCGAGGCAACCTGACGCACCGCATCAAGCTCTGTCAGTCTGGCCACTGTCGCCGACAGCGCGGCATCCGGTGCGGTGTGAGTCACCAGTACCAGGGCCGCATCCTCGCCCCGGCCCTGCTGACGGACGGTGGCAATGGACACCCCAGCCTCGGCGAAGGCCGTCGCCACCGCCGCCAGCACGCCGGTACGATCCTGCACGTCCAGGCTGATGTGGTACCTGGTCGGTACGTCGCCGATCGGCCGGATCGACAGGTCGGCGTACGCCGACTCCCGCGGTCCGCGGCCGCCGCTCACCTGATTGCGGGCGACGGCGACCAGATCGCCCAGCACCGCGGATGCCGTCGGCGCGCCGCCGGCTCCCGGACCGTAGAACATCAACGTGCCGGCGGCTTCGGCTTCGACGTAGACGGCGTTGTAGGCGCCGTCCACCGAAGCGAGCGGATGGTGGCGGGGCAGCATCACCGGGTGTACCCGGGCGGACACCGACTCGCTGCCCGCACCGCCGGCACCGTCGCCGGAAACCCGCTCACAGATGGCCAGAAGTTTGATGACGCAACCGATTTCGTCCGCGGCGAGAATGTCCGCAGCGGACACGTCACCGATCCCCTCGCGGTAGACATCGGCAGCGGCCACCCTGGTGTGGAAGCCGACGGAAGCCAAGATCGCGGCCTTCGCGGCGGCATCGAATCCGTCCACGTCAGCAGTCGGATCCGCCTCGGCGTACCCGAGCCTGGTGGCTTCCTTCAGCGCCCCGGCGTAGCTGTCGCCGCTCGCCGTCATCGCCGACAGAATGAAGTTGGTGGTGCCGTTGACGATGCCCATGATCCTGGAGATCCGGTCTCCGGCAAGGGACTCGCGCAGCGGCCGGATCAGCGGGATGGCCCCGGCGACGGCTGCCTCGAAGTAGAGATCGGCGCCGGCCGCATCGGCCGCTTCGTACAATGCGGCTCCGTCTTCGGCGAGCAGCGCCTTGTTGGCGGTGACCACTCCGGCCCCCCGGCGTAGGGCGGTCAGCAGCACTTCCTTGGTGGGCTCGGTGCCGCCCATCACCTCGACCACCACGTCGATGTCCGCCCTGCCGGCCAGTGCCGCGGCATCGGTGGTCAACAGGTGTGCCGGAACCTCCGGGTGCTTGTGCGGCCGGCGGACGGCCACCGCCGCAAGTTCCAGCGGCGCGCCGACCCTGACGGCCAGTTCGTCGCGGTGGTCGGTGAGCAGCCGTATCACCTGCGAGCCAACGACACCCGATCCGAGCAGGCCGACCCTGACCGGGCGACTCCCGTTCCCGGCCCTCACCAGCCGGTTCATCGATTCCGCCTGGTGGTCCCGCGGAAGACCCGGAAGGCGACGACCAACAGCGCGATCACCACCAGCACAGCCAGCACCGCCACCCCCGTGCGCAACCACCCCGGCATCTCCGGCTTCACCAGCACCAGCACGATCAGCACCGCGGCGACCGCCAACAGCACGGTGCCCGGCAGCAGAGAGGGCTGACCGGTCGGTCGGGTCGGCCGGTTCCCAGAACCGTCCGGCGGAACGTCAGTGGTCACCAGATCTCCAGTCGCATCAGGTCCTCGTCGGTTTCCCGGCGAAGTATCACCCGCGCTTCACCATCCCGGGCTGCCACCACGGCCGGCCGCGGCAGCCGGTTGTAGTTGCTGGCCATGGCATAGCAGTAGGCGCCGGTCGAGGCGACGGCCAACAGGTCGCCGATCGCGAGATCGGCCGGAAGGTAACAGTCGCGAACAACGATATCGCCGCTCTCGCAGTGCTTTCCCACTACCCGGGAGGGCACACCCGGAGCCGCGGACGCCCTGGACGCCAGCGTGACGGTGTAGTCGGCGTCGTAGAGCGCGGTCCGGATGTTGTCGCTCATCCCGCCGTCGACGCTGACGTAGCGCCGCACCAGGCCGCCGTCCAATGCGACATCCTTCACCGTCCCGACCTCGTACAGGGTGATCGTGCCCGGACCGGCGATCGCCCGTCCCGGTTCGACCGCGATCCGCGGAGCGGCTACGCCGGCAGCCTGCGCCTCCCTGGACACGATGGCGGACAACGACTTCGCCATAGCGTCCGGTGCCGGCGGGTCATCGCTCGGGACGTAGGCGATCCCCAGGCCGCCGCCGAGGTCGATGGTGTGGATGGTCTGCTCCAGTTCCGGATGCAGCTCGATGAGCTCGGCCAGCAGTCCCACCACCCGGTGGGCGGCCACTTCGAACCCGGACGGGTCGAAGATCTGCGAGCCGATGTGCGAGTGCAGTCCCACCAAGCGCAAACCGGGGGCGGCGACCACCCGGCGGGCGGCCTCCGCGGCATCCCCGGTGGAGAGCGAGAAGCCGAACTTCTGGTCCTCGTGGGCAGTGGCGATGAACTCGTGGGTGTGCGCTTCCACCCCGACGGTCACCCTGATCAGCACATCGACACCCGCCGGTACGTCCTCGGTCAGCCCGACCAACCTGGCGATCTCGTGGAAGGAGTCGACGACGATCACCCCGACACCCGAGTCGATGGCCACCGCCAACTCGGCATCGGACTTGTTGGAGCCGTGCAGCGCGATCCGGGCAGCGGGGAAGCCGGCGCGCAGCGCCAACGCCAGTTCACCGCCGGTGCAGACGTCCAGCGACAGGCCCTCGTCGTTCAGCCAGCGGACGACCTCTGCGCACAGGAATGCCTTGCCGGCATAGTGCACATCGGCGGCATCGCCGAAAGCGTCCGCATAGTCCCGGCAACGGGACCGGAAATCGGCCTGGTCGACCACCATCAACGGCGTGCCGAAGTTGGAGGCCAGTTCCCGGACGTCCGCGCCGGCGATGGTCAGCGCACCGCAATCCTCTCGGCGCGCGCCCCGCGGCCAGAGCCGCTCGTCGATCAGGTTGACATCTGCCGGCGGCCCCGGTGCCGGATGACTGACGACGGATTCGCCGTGCCGCGGCCCTGCCGGATGCGCCCTCACAGCCACTCCGGCGACATCGGGATTCCGAGCGGCGGCGGCCCGCCGGGCGGCAATGCCGCCGGCGGCACGGCCACCGGCCGACCGTCGGGGGTGGCGGCAGGCGACATCGGCCGACCCTGCGATGACGGGGTGCGCACCGGTTCCAGACACTCCTGCTCGGTCATTGCCAGCCATTCCGGATGGCGGAGTCGATGTGTGGTCGACCGGGCGTGACCGGGCTCCGGGTGCTCCCGGGCCGGACACCGAAGGACGGCGACCCTCAGCGCATACCTTGCCTTGGTCCGGACATTCGCCGGCGGTCGCCCTCCGAAATTCCGCATGCCCGTCGCCGATGGCGCGCGAACCGGCGTGCAACCGCTCGTCGGTCGGCGCCGACTGCCGGGTTGGTCGGCTCTCACACATCTCATCCTAGGAATCCGACGCCGCCGGCTCCTCGGGCACCCCGGCCCCGCCGTGCGCCGGTCGTCGGCGCCGTAGTCCGCGCGGGGTCGACCGTGCGCCGGGTCGTCCGTCGCCAGGTCGGCGTTGCCTCGGGTCGCCGGTGCGGACCGTCGTAACGGCGCGGGTCGCGCGAGCCGGTCGGCGCCGGACCTCTGATGATCCGGCCGTAGACTCGCCCGGGCTCCCTCCGGGGCGCGTGACCCAGCCCGTCGGGAAGGCCATCGCGCGCCACTCGTCCGTTTCCGCTACTCCCACTTGCGAGGTCCCCCACCGATGATGGCCAGCGGCAGCAGCAAGAGGCGGTCAGGATCCACGCCGGTCCCGCCGGTGATTCGGCAGGGTCGGGGCCTGCCATGGCTGACGATCATCGCGGTGGCCCTTGTCGTCGCACTGGCCGGTGGCATCGCCTGGGTGGTGATCTCCAAGCACAGTGCTAACACTGCCAAGGTTGCCGCTCTGGCGCCGTTCACGCCGACAGTCCAGAACCGGGATCCGTCAAGGGCGATTTCGGGTATTTACGTCGGCGCTGCCACCGACAACGGCACCGACCGGCCGTTTTCCTATCCGGCCTACAAGGCGGCATTGCACGTGTCCGCCGATCAGCGGGTGGCTTACGACCGGTTCCCGCCGGTGGGCGGACCGCACGACGGTCAATGGGCGGCCTGTGACGGTGTGGTCTACACCATCGCGGTGCGCGACGAGAACATGGTGCACACACTGGAGCACGGGGCGATCTGGATTGCCTACAACCCGGACACCGTCAAGGGCGGCGAGCTGGACACCCTCAAGGGCCTGGTGAACGGGCAGAGTTTCATCTCGATGAGCCCGTATCCGGGCCTGAAGACCAAGGTGTCGCTACAGGCCTGGGCACACCAGTTGCAGCTGGATTCGGTCACCGACCCGCGCATCCAGCAGTTCGTCACCGCATTGCGGCAGAACCCGTTCGTCTACCCGGAGACCGGCGCTCGATGCGATTCCCCGGGCTGGGACAGCGCCAACCCGCCGGCCTTCGACGCCAGCCCTCGCAGCAGCAGCGACGTGCAGATGGATGGCAAG